>ENA-ORLU01000923-ORLU01000923.1-human-gut-metagenome-genome-assembly--contig:-NODE-923-length-24577-cov-3.145633_pt1 | contig 24577 bp, 19 predicted proteins | sample MGYA00243009_ERZ508833 | MGnify/ENA primary metagenome ERZ508833 (study PRJEB26277, sample SAMN04329763) | human gut metagenome | biome: human-associated habitat | host: Homo sapiens | place: USA...
GAAAGAACTGGATAAAAAGATAGAACAGATCGTATCGGAAAAGAAGGTTCCACGTCTGTTCCTTCACAGCTGTTGTGCACCATGCAGCAGGTATGTGCTGGAATATCTGTCGGAATATTTTGAGATTACGGTTTTTTATTACAATCCGAATATTTACCCGGACGAAGAGTATCTGCACCGTGTAAAAGAACAGCAGCATCTGATCTGCCAGATTCCGCAGAAGTATCCGGTCTCGTTTCTCGAGGGAGACTTTGACAAGGAACGATTCTATGATATGGCAAAGGGACTGGAAAAGATCCCTGAAGGCGGCGAACGTTGTTTTCAGTGCTATCGGCTCCGTCTGGAAAAAACGGCACAGCTTGCAAAGGAACATGGATTTGACTATTTCTGCACGACACTCTCGATCAGTCCTTTAAAAAACGCCCAGAAATTAAATGAAATCGGAGAGGAACTTGCAGATACTTACGGTATCCCATGGCTTCCTTCCGATTTCAAAAAGAAAAATGGTTATAAACGTTCCGTCGAGCTTTCAGCTCTTTATGGTCTGTACCGGCAGGACTACTGCGGCTGCGTGTTCTCAAAAAAAGAACGAGAACGCCAGATTGCATCTGAACTTATTTGATTTTGCCTTTCTTTAATCCTGACTTGCTTTTACTTCATACATATACAATTCATGCAGTGCCCTTGTCGCACAGATGTATCTGGCCTGCCGGTGCAGCGGCGTATTGTCCTGCGTCGTATAAAGTGCAAATACCTGGTCAAATTCCAGACCTTTTGCAAGATAGAAGGTCGTGACGGTCAGTCCCTTTTTGAAGTGGGTGCTGTCACGGTCTACCACGGAAAAACGATTCTCTGTATCCATGCCAAGCTCTTCCATCCGCTCTTTCAGATAAGCGGCACTTTTCTTTGCACGCTCCTGTGTCATCTCGATCACAGCGGCCGTCTCAAACTCTTCCAGACGCAGTTTCTCAAGAACGGCTTCCAGTGCCGCCTTTCTGTCTGAAAATGTCTGCTCTTCCACTGGTTTTCCATGACGCTCAAACAGCTCCATATCGGATACATCTGAAATGGAATTGGCATAAGATGCGATCTCCATGGTGTTGCGGTAACTCTTGTTCATATTGATCTTTCGGATGCCACGGCCAAAAACACGCGGCAGGAAACTTAAGACATCCCTCGTTTTCTCCTCCATGGTCTGGGCTTTATCTCCGAGGATCGTCATCTTGCAGGAGAACATCTTATCCAGGATCAGATACTGCATGTAGGAATAATCCTGCATCTCATCGATCACCAGATGACGGATGTTTCGGTCCATCCTGCGACTTTTCAGAAGATATTTCAGATATAACATCGGATAAACATCTTCATATTTCAGAAAGCGTTTCTCATAAGAAACCTGCGGCAGTGTCTCATAGCCGTATTCTTTCAGGAACCAGTTATACAACACGTACAGATCCGTACTGCGGTACATTTTCATGAATTTGCCGCGTACGATCTCGATCTCGTCATCGCCGAGATCTCTGCCGATCAGCGTTTCGTACTCATCAACCACGTAATCCATCACAGCCTGCATACGCTCCAGCAGCGGAATATCCGGGAAACGGTAATAAAACATCTCCGTCAGCTGACGTTCGCTCTTTGTCATGCCCTTGTATTTCAGGTCTGAAAAACGCATCAGGCGGTCTTCCAGTCCCAGCACAAACTCATTGAGCTGCAATACAAAATCGATCGACTGTTTTTTGCGGCAGCTTTCTGCATACTTTTCATCGAGAAGCTCTTTTTCGATCTGGTCACAGCGGTCTTCGCAGTCGCTGACCGTATCCCGGAGCTCCCTGTAGGCAAACATATCAAAACTCATCTCCCGGATATTTTCCTCGCCAAGCTCCGGCAGAATGTGGGAAATATAGTCTGAAAATACGCCGTTTGGCGAAAGTACCAGTACATTCGAGGACTTGAGATTTTCCCGGTCGTGATAGAGCAGATAAGCAATGCGGTGCAGTGCCACAGAAGTTTTGCCGCTTCCGGCCACGCCCTGAATCGCCAGAATCCGGTCCTGTGTGTTGCGGATGATCGCATTCTGTTCTTTCTGGATCGTCTTGATGATGTTTTTCAGTTTGACATCCCCGTGGCTGCCAAGCTCCTGTTATAAATCATCTTCCCGCCACGGATCTTGTACTGCCATTTGGAAAGTACTTCGCCCTCCATGCGTCCTGCCGGGGCATCATAGTAAGCTTCTCCTTTGTCGTAGTCATAAAACAGGCTGGAAACCGGGGCACGCCAGTCATAGACCAGTGGCAGTCTTCCGGATTCTTTTGAAAAATTGCCGATGCCGATATAAAACGTTTCTGCCTCTTCTTCGCCGTCGTAGATGAAATCCACCCGCCCGAAAAACGGGGAATCCAGCATCTTTTTGAATCTCCGGCGAAGATCCAGCTTCTCCTTGTTGGCATTGACCTGACCAAGCAGTGCCTGCTGATTATCAAAATCTTCGTAGCCATACTGGTCCATCTCCGTGTAGTTTTCCCAGTAGTACTCATGCATATTTTCGATTTCTTTCTGTCCGTGCAGGATCGCATCATCCAGTTTACGAATACGCTCCTGCAATTTATCTAAAACATAGTTCAGATACTCTCTGCTGTCCATGTTATCATCCTTTTTATCATTTTAGTCGGAGAGACATCCACTTGTAGAAACGGTGCGTCATTCTTCCGCATTTAAGCATTATACTTTATTTTTTCCTGCGATACAAGGCTTGTTGCATATTTCTCAAAATCGGCAGCAGAGTGCCTGTGCTCTCTTTACATTCTTCTGTTTCCATGCTATCATTTATAATTATTTCCGCAGGAAAGATGCGGATTTTGAATGTTTACAAAATCGAATGCATCCGTCTGCAATTTTTTTTGTGGATTTTTTATACTTTGGAGGTTTTTTATGGTACGAAAAGCTGTTATGGATGACTTTCCTGTCATCCTGAATATTTATGCAACTGCCCGGGCTTTTATGGCAAAAACCGGGAACCCAACCCAGTGGGCAGACGGACATCCTTCCGCTGATCTGCTCCGGGAATGTATCCTCGCACAGAAGCTGTTTGTCTTCACGGATCCCGATGATTTTTCGCAGATTTGCGGCTGTTTTTATTTTGCCATCGAAAACGATCCGACTTATGCACAGATCTCAGAGGGCAGCTGGTTATCCGATGCCCCTTACGGCGTGATCCACATGGTCGCAAGTGACGGGCAGGTGCACGGATTTCTGCGAAACGTGCTGGATTTCTGCGAGCCGCAGACTTCCCATCTTCGCATCGACACACACCACGACAACAAGATCATGCAGCATGTGCTTGAAAAAAACGGATTCCGCAAATGCGGCATCATCCATCTTGCAAACGGTGATCCGCGTCTTGCCTACGAAAAATGCTGATCCGGCTCATGTTCTGATCTCTTTGCCGCCTGCACACACGCAAAAAGCTCCCTGGCTTTGTCCCTATGACATTGCCTGAGAGCTTTTTCTGGTTTTTCTTTTTATATTTCTCTTTTTTGTCTCTGTTTTTATTTTGCACGGAATCTGGCCAGGAAATCTTTTGTCCTTGCATTCTGCGGATTTTCAAAAATATCCGAAGGACTGCCTTCTTCGCAGATGACACCGTCCGCCATGTAAACGACATGGTTGGAAACGTCTCTTGCGAATGCCATCTCGTGTGTAACGACCAGCATGGTCATGCCTTCGTTTGCCAGTCCACGCATAACTTCCAGTACTTCACCTACCATTTCCGGGTCCAGTGCGGATGTCGGCTCGTCAAAGAGCAGGATCGCCGGCTCCATCGCCAGAGCACGGGCGATCGCCACACGCTGTTTCTGTCCGCCGGAAAGCTGACGCGGCTTCGCATTGATGTACGGGTTCATGCCGACTTTTGTCAGATACTGCATGGCCTTTTCTTTTGCTTCTTCTTTGTTTCTTTTCAGAACTTTTGTCTGTCCGATGATGCAGTTCTCAAGAACCGACATATTGTTGAACAGATTAAAAGACTGAAATACCATGCCTACTTTTGCACGGTATGCTGCCGCATTGACCTTTTTATCCACCACGCTGTCTCCATGAAATACCACATCCCCGGAGGTCGGTGTCTCCAGAAGGTTGATGCAGCGAAGCAGTGTGGATTTGCCGGAACCGGAAGAACCGATGATCGATGTCACATCGCCCGGATGTACAACAAAATCAATGTCTTTGAGAACGGCGTTGGCACCAAAAGATTTGGACAGGTGTTTTAATTCCAGAATCGCATCTCTATTCATTTGTCTCTTCCTCCGTTCACATCAGTTTCGATATTTCTCTCTTTGTCAAAGCTTCCTTCTCCCGGATAACTGTAATTTCCGCTCGTATGTGCCAGCTGATCGGTCGTTGCCAGATCAAAACTTGCCGGTCCGTCCAGTTTGGACTCCCAGAAGCGCAGAAGTCTTGAAAAGACAAAGGTCATGATCAGATAGAGTACCATCGCTACAGTCATTGCCTCAAACCACCAGTAATAAGCTCCGGCTGTCTGCTTTGCCGCATAATACAGCTCGATAACACCGATTACGGACAGTACCGAGGAATCTTTGATGTTGATGATCAGGTTGTTGCCGATCTGCGGAATGATGTTTCGCAGCGTCTGTGGGAAAATGACGTACAGCATCGTCTGAAAGTGCGTCATACCGATTGCTTTTGCACCTTCGGTCTGTCCCGGATCGATCGATAAGATACCGCCTCGCACGGTCTCTGCCATGTAGGCTCCGGTGTTGATCGACACGATAAAGAATGCAGCGAACCACATTCCCATAGTGATGCCGAGATACTGCATGGCACCAAAATAGATAAACATCGCCTGGACGATCATAGGTGTTCCGCGGAATACTTCCACGTAGATGTTCAGAATCAGTTTTACGATAAACAACAGGGCTCTTTTGATGATGGAATCCTGTTTGGACACCGGAATGGTCTGCACGATGCCGACCGCAAAACCGATCAGACATCCGACAAAGGTACCCACCAGGGCGATCAGCAGGGTGCTTCCTGCCCCGCGAAGGAAGGATGCACTGTAGTGTGTGACCAGATAAACGACTCTGGCCCAATAGTCTGTTGGCAAAGTACTGCTCATAATACATTTCCTCCCAAACGTGTTTATTCAGACAATGGCTGTACGGAGATCGCTTCGTTCATCATCTGCTCATAGTCTTCTTTTGTCATTTTTTCCAGAACGCTGTTGATCTCATCCACCAGTTCCTGATTGCCTTTCTTTACAGAGATACCGATGTTGATCTCTTCGTCAGATACCTGATAATTGTCATCCGAAGAGGAGAAATCCAGCATTTCCATATCCGGATAAGCCACACAGGCTGCCATTGCAGTCGGCTGGTCGGTACAGATCAGGTCACATGCTCCGGATTCCAGAGATACCAGCATCGTTCCTGTGGTTTCATAAGCCGGCAGTTTGTTTACATCTTCGATCTGATCAAGGCAGGTATCATACCATACGGTGTTGATCTGAGAAGTAGCCGTTGCACCCTTTAAGTCTGCCAGACCTTTTGCATCTTTATACGGTCCGTCCTTTTTTACCAGTGTCACGATGGATGCATAATAATACGGGTCTGTGAAATCTACGGATTCCAGACGTTTTGCGGTAATAGACTGTCCTGCGATCGCACAGTCAATGGCTCCGGAACTTACCGATGTCGGAAGGCTGTCCCAGTCCATCTTTACGATCTCCAGATCCCAGCCAAGCTCTTCACAGATGTGTTTTGCCATCATAACGTCATAGCCGTATGCATAATCAGAAGAACCTGAAATCGGAACGGCTCCGTTGGAATCATCGCTCTGTGTCCAGTTGTACGGTGCATAGGCACATTCCATGCCGACACGCAGGGTTTTCTTTTCCCCGGAATCCGCTGCTGCCGCATCGCTTCCTGCTTCACTTTCTGTTTTGCTTCCGCCATCTGTGGATGCTGCCTGCTTGCTTCCGCATCCTGCCATAGACATCGTTACTGCTGCTACAAGTACTGCTGCTAATGCTTTTTTCTTCATTGTTCCGCTCTCCCTTTCAATCCAGGAAACCTGCCGTGACAGTTTTCCTTTACATTTTAAATTTTAAATTTGATAAAAAAGGACAGAGAAGTCCAGAATCCGACCTCTCTGTCTTCTTGTTATCATACCTCAGCCATGCTGCTTTGTCAACGTCTGTCAGTTAAAAAATCTGGCTCCCATATAGCCCACCTGGCCATTTACGGAAACCTTGTACCATCCGCCCTCATCTCCTAAGAACTCTACGGTCGTACCTGCCTCAAACTGACCGATGATGTTGTCACCGTAGTCCGGGTAAGAACGCATGTAGCATGCGGAATTGATCGTCATGTAAACCGGCTGGGCAGCATCCGTCTGCGGCGTTGTCACATCCTGCGTGTCATTGCTGTAGTCACTGCCATCGGTCGTTGCATCATTGCCTGCATTATCATATGTACCGTCGCTGCTCTGTGAGCCATTACTGTATGTGCCGCCACTGTTCTGTGAAGCATTGTTTGCGGAATTGCTGCCATTTTGGCTGTTATCTGCTGTACTTCCTTTACTGTCTGTACCTGCATTGGAAGATGTTGAACTTTCGGTCTGCTTTTCTGTCGCTTTTTCGGTCTGTTTTTTGGTTTCTTTTTCGGTCTGTTTTTTGGTTTCTTTCTCTGTCTGCTTTTTCGTTTCTTTTTCAGTCTGTTTCTTTGTCTCAGTTTCTTTTCCGGTCTCTGTCTGTGCCTCTGTATTTTTACGGATCACAGCCGGATCACTGTTTCCATTGACCTTTGAAGAATAAATCTTCAGTCCCAGGATTGAACCGCCGATGATCAGTATCACGACAACACCGACCAGGAAATAACGCAGGTTATCCGATAACCATTCTTTAAAATCTCCCATTTGGATCCTCCTTGTTTTTGATTTTATGCTGCAGCCTTTCACAGATACTGCTTTTCACTGTGCGAAATAACTGCACTGTCTGTAAGTATATCATGCTTTCCTGCTATAATCCAGTGAAATATTTTTCCAGATGCTCCCTTTTTCATCAGATTTTTCAGATCACATCTCTTTTTACCGGATTCTGCACTCTGTATACAAAATACTGGCTTTCACGTGTATTCTGCCTGAACAAAAATAAGAAGAAAGTGGAACTCTTCTTCAAAAATTCCTCTTTCTTCTTATTTTATATCATTCTATTTCATATTGTTTCTGTCATCCGCTTTCAGCAAACGCACCTTACAGTTCGTTTCCGTTCGGTGTGCCTTTCAGATAACTCATGGCATTATCCAGTGTCACTTCACTGATCGCTGCCAGTGCTTCTTCGGTAAAGAATGCCTGATGAGATGTCACCATAACATTCGGGAAGGATAACAGTCTTGCAACGGTTGAGTGCTCCAGGATCGTCTCGGACATGTCTTCGTAAACGGAACCGTTCTCTTCTTCGTACACATCCAGACCAACGGCAAAGAATTTGTTCTCGCGGATTCCCTGGATCAGGTCATCTGTCTTGATCAGTCCGCCTCTTGAGGTGTTGACCAGGATCACACCGTCTTTCATTTTCTGGATCGTGTCGATATTGATCATGTGATGTGTCTCTTCCATCAACGGGCAGTGAAGGGAGATCAGGTCAGACTGTGAAAGCAACGTATCCAGATCAACATATTCTACGAAATCCAGATCTTTGTTCGGGTACATATCGTAGCCGATCACTTTCATACCAAATCCGTGGCAGATACGTGCCATCGCAGCACCGATTTTTCCGGTTCCGACGATACCTGCGGTCTTTTTGTAGAGGTTGACACCCATCAGTCCGTTCAGACTGTAGTTGTTCTCACGTACTTTGATGTACGCTTTGTGCGTGTGGCGGTTTGCCGTCAGAGCCAGTGCCATCGCATGCTCTGCAACGGCTTCCGGTGAGTAGCTCGGTACGCGTGTGACGGTCATGCCGTAGCCTTTTGCTCTCTCGAGATCTACGTTGTTGAAGCCTGCACAACGCATCAGGATCAGTTTTACCTTGCATGTATTTAAAATATCGATTGTCTCCGCACTCAAGTCCATATTTACGAATGCACACACGGCTTCATAACCGGCAGCCAGCATTGCTGTCTGAGGAGTAAGATTCGGCTCAATGTATACAACATCCAGATCTTTGTATTCTTCTTTGTCCAGATACGCATCAAAAGATTTTATGTCATAACTTTTCGCACCAAAAAACAAAATTTTCATAATTTTATTGCCTCCTTTTCTTTTCTTGTTAGTATGAACTTACAGCCATATTATATACAAAAAGCAGAGTAATGTAAAGGAAACAATTTCTCATCTGGAACCTCTTTCATCCGTTGAAAGCCATATCAGATGCAAGACCATATCCCGTCACTGATAAATGAGGTCTTATTTTGCGGCAGCTGCCAGGATCTCTGCCGCTTTCTCATAACCTAATTCTGCGGTATTCAGGCAAAGGTCATAATGATTACGGTCACCCCAGGTTTTTTTTGAAAAATAATGATAATAATTGCCCCGCTGAACATCTCTTTTATGTAATTCCGTGACCGCATTGCTCTGTGCAACACCATCCACTCTTATGATGCGTTCTGTTTTTGCATGCTGGTCGCTACTGTAGATAAAGACATTTAAAAGCTCTGTTTTGTCTTTCAAAATTTCAGCTGCACATCTTCCAAGAAAAATGCACGGTCCTTCGGACACCAGCTGACGCATGACTTTTGCCTGAGCCTCGTAGATCTCATATGGTTTTGTGATCTTGTCAAAATCGCTGGCATAGCTGGTCGCCATGGCAATACTGTACAGGATGCTTCCCATACGTTTCTCGTCGTAATCTTTCATCATGCCAAGGTCAATGCCGTATTTTTCGCTGGCAAGTACCAACAGTTCACCGTCATAAAACGGGATTCCAAGTTTCTCTGAGAGAAGCTTTGCGACCTCCCGGCCGCCGCTTCCGTATTCTCTGTCAATTACGATCGTTTTTCCTCTCATTATGCCTGTACCTCACTTTGTTCAAACTGGCTGGTATACAGATCTGCATAGAATCCGCCTTTTGCCAGAAGTTCTTCATGATTTCCCTGCTCTACAATGTCACCGTCACGCATGACCAGGATGATATCCGCATTCTTGATCGTGGACAGGCGGTGTGCGATCACAAAACTGGTTCGTTTCTGAGTCAGCTGATCCATCGCCCTCTGGGTCAGAAGCTCCGTTCTCGTATCGACGCTTGAGGTTGCCTCATCAAGGATCAGCATCGGGCTGTTCTGGATCATTGCCCTTGCGATCGTGAGCAGCTGTTTCTGTCCGGCTGAAATCGAAGTATTGTCTGTCAGAATGGTATCATAGCCCTGCGGCAGTGCTTTGATGAAGCTGTGGATGCCACACGCCTTGCAGGCATTTATCATCGTTTCTTCGGATACATTTTCATTATTATATAGAAGATTCTCACGCACACTGCCCTCGAACAGCCAGGTGTCCTGGAGCACCATGCCGAATTTTCTGTGGACATTTTCTCTTGTCATATCTTTTGTGTCCACACCGTCAATCGTAATGGTACCGCCGGTTGGCTCAAAGAATCGCATCAGCAGGTTGACAAGTGTCGTTTTTCCGGCACCGGTCGGACCGACGATGGCTGCTTTCTGTCCCGGTTTTACGTGAACGGAGAAATCGTGGATGATCTCTTTGTCCGGCACGCTCGGGTAGGAAAATTTCACATGGGAGAATACCACATCGCCCTCTACTTCTTCTACATTTGCCATCTTTGCGGATTCATCTTCCAGCTCTTCCTCGGAAAGGAACTCAAAAACTCGCTCGGAAGCGGCTGCCGCGGACTGGATGTTTGTCATACCCTGGGAGATCTGACGCAGCGGCTGTTCAAACAGACGCACATAGATCAGAAATGCCGTGATCACGCCAAAGGTGATCTGACCTTTCATAACGAGCAGGGCACCGATGATGCAGACTGCCACATAGCCGAAGTTTCCGATAAACGTCATCAGCGGCTGCATCAGTCCGGATAAGAACTGTGATTTGTAGTTTGCCGTTCTGACATCTCCGTTTAATTTTTCGAAACGTTCTCTGACTTGTCCCTCTGCTCCGGAAATACGGATCACATCATGACCGGCATACATTTCTTCGATGTAGCCGTTCAGCTCACCCAGGCTTCTCTGTCGGTCGGTGAAGTACCGCTGGGAGTGTTTCATGATTAGCACCATCAGCACCAGACCGAGCAGTGTGGTCACAACAGTGGTCGTTCCGAGAATCCAGTTGGTGTAGTACATCATGATCAGACAGCCGATAAACTGTGCCACTGCTGATACGATCGCTGCAAGGCTGTTAGAAAATGCCTGACCGATCGTGTCCACATCGTTCGTCACACGTGAGAGCACATCCCCATATGAATGTTCTGAGAAATACTTCAGTGGCAGGCGGTTGATCTTTCCGTCAATATCTTTTCGCATACGCTTGGAAAGTTTCTGTGTCACCGTTGCCATGATAAAGTGCTGTGAGAAACTGCACAGGGCACTGATCAGATACAGTCCCAGAAGAAAAACTGCCACTTTGAAGATGCCGTTCATATCGATGCCGTCATCCTGATGGGCTGCCCGGAACTCATCGCTTAAACGGATGTTGTTCACGATGTTCTGTGCAAGCTCGGAATTTTTGTCCGTCAGGTCAAGATTCTGAAAATCAATACTTGACGGATCGGTTCCCTCCGGCAGATAGTCCATGATGTTGATCTGTCCGGACTGGATCTGTTTCTGGATGTCTTCCTGGACTGCTTCGGTGGAAATCCCGCCGGTCAGTCCGTTATATATATAATCTGTGATCTTACTGATCTGATTCGGTCCTGCGATCGTCAGAACTGCACCTAATGCCGCCATGATCAGTGCAAATAAAATGATACCTGCTTCTTTTTTGCAGTAAGAGAACAGATTGCTCAATGCGGCTTTCAGATTCTTTGGTTTTTGTCTTTTTTTATGCATGATTCCGCATCTCCTTTACGCAAGTTCCGCTTTTGAAAGCTGAGATAAAGCAATTTCCTGATAAACTTCACAGTTTTTCATCAGTTCTTCATGGGTTCCGATACCTGCCATCTTTCCGTCATCGAGTACGATGATCTTGTCGGCGTGGCGGATCGTTCCGATACGCTGTGCCACGATCACGCAGGTGGTACCTTTAAGGTCGGTGGAAAGTCTTCTTCGCAGTTCTTTATCTGTTTTATAATCCAGGGCTGAAAACGAATCATCAAAAATCAGGATTTCCGGATTTCTGGCGATCGCACGGGCGATCGAAAGTCGCTGTTTCTGACCTCCGGAAACATTACCGCCGCTCTGTGCGATATGGCTGGAAAGACCTTCTTCCATTTTATCGATAAATTCCTGTGCCTGCGAGATATCGATGGCTTTCTTTACATCCTCTTCGGTGATTGCTTGTGCCGCCTCACCAAACGCAACGTTTCCTTCGATCGTATCGGAGAACAGGACTGCTTTCTGTGTAACATATCCCATCTTGTCATACAGTCCGCGGAAACTGTAATCTTTTACATTTTTGCCATCAATCAGCACTTCGCCCTCGCTGGCATCGTAAAGTCTCGCTGCCAGACCTGCAAGCGTTGATTTTCCGGAACCGGTCGCTCCGATGATGGCAAGTGTCTCGCCCTGGTTTACCTGGAAACTGATGTGTTCCAGACAGTTTTCTGCGGCTCCCGGATAGCGGAAGGACACATCGTTGAATGTGATGCTGCCTTTTTCTTCCGTCTGTCTGCCGTCATCTTTTCCTTCTCTGACTGCGATATCGGAGTTCAGCACTTCATTGATACGGCCTGCAGATACCTGTGCTCTTGGCAGCATGACAAAAATCATAAGCAGCAGCACAAATGCCATAACTACATACAGGGCATAGGAATTAAATGCCACTACATCACCAAGCATATCCGCCCTTGAACCGATGGCCGTGAATATTTCCGTCATTGTTCCGTTTAACGGAATTGAAATGTCATCAACCAGTTTTGCTCCCAGCCAGTAAATACCAAGAGATAATGCACTCTGTACAAAAATCATCACCGGGAACAGAAATGCCATGCCGTGCATGGTGAACATCTGCGTTTTCATCAGATTTTCGTTGACGCTTTCGAATTTGTCTTCCTGATATTTTTCGGCATTGAATGCACGAACCACTTTCAGTCCGGTCAGATTCTCGCGGGTAACACGGTTGACGTCATCGACCTGTTTCTGTACAGTCTTGAATTTCGGAAGCAACACTGCCATCAGGGTTCCGATCACGACCATGATCAGCACGACTGCTGATGCCGTCAGAACGGATAACTGCCAGCTCTTGCCGACAATCTTCACGATCGCCCAGGCTGCCATGATCGGTGCTTTGATCATCACCTGCAGTCCCATGGCTACGAGCATCTGGATCTGCGTGATATCGTTTGTCGTACGTGTGATCAAGCTTGAGGTAGAAAATTTGCTGATCTCGCCCGCCCCAAAATCAAATACCTTATGGAATACTTTTCCTCTGACATTGTGACTGAAATCTGCTGCAATCTTTGCAGCCAGATAACCGACAATTACCGCCAGCAGGGCACTTCCGAGTGCACATGCCAGCATCTTCCCGCCTGATAACAGATAATCTGAGATCGTATTGCTCTCAGAACTGATCAGAACGGTGATTTCTTTTGTATAGTCCGGCAGTTTCAGATCCAGAAACACCTGACCTGCGATCAGAAGAACGGCAAGAAACGCAAGTCCTTTGTCCTTCTTTCGCATATCTTTCAACAAATGCCACATATGATTCACCTTTCTTTCTTCTTTATCTTCCAGATTTTTTCCGGTATTTTTTATTCTTGCTCTTTTTCATTTTCCGGCTGTTTTTCCACAGACCAGACACTTACCTGATAATCGACCAGCCGCTTTCTCCAGGCCTTGTCATCCAGTGTACTGTGTCCGGTATCGGTAACGCGTTTCATCACATAATGCATCAGAATAGAATTTACGGAAAGGGCTGCCATCTCAAAATCCATCTCTTTGACTTCCCCTGCTTCCATCTTTCTTTTCAGAAGTGTCGGCAGCCACGGAATCCGGTTCTTCCAGATGCTTCTGACCTCTTCTTCTGACAGAAATTCCCTGACACCGTTCTCACGCACCATCATGCGGATAAATTCCAGATGCTCATCGATCACCGTCATAAAATTGATATAGGCTGCATCCAATGCCGCATCCAGCGGCAGTTTTTCGTATACATCCTGCTTTTCCGGCTCCTGAAGCTCCTGAAACATTTCCTGCATATTGCCGGTGATGACTTCTTTGAAAATTTCTTTTTTCCCACCTGGAAAATAATGATACAGAAGTCCGTCCGCCAGATCCACACTGCGGTTGATCATACGGACCGTCGTTCCTTTATAACCATTTTGTGCAAACAGATGTTGTGCCGATGTGAGCAGTTTCTGTCTGGTTGCCGCCGCCTGCTCCTGTCTCTGATTTTTTGTCCCCTGACTGCTCATTTTCACACCTCCTGTAACTTTTCGTTCAACATTTGTTCAACGAGAATATAGCACTCTGCCCGGTATCTGTCAACGACTTTATATTTTTTTCATTTTCTTTATCTTTTGTTTGTCGCTTTTTGCTATGTTTGTCACTCTTTACTGGTAAACAACTGAGATTTCTCCATTTTTTTCTCACTTTTTTATCTTATGATAACGTGGTATTTTCTTATGCTTTGTGTTAAAATATCTGCGGATTCCTAATCCTTTACGGCATCTTCTGCCCGCAGCATCATGAGCAGATTTTCCATGATGTCGGGGGCAACAGATGCCCTGTAAATAGTTTCCGAAATTTATTAATTAATAAGAAATGAGGTCTTTTATTATGAAGAAAAAAATTGCTATGCTACTGTGTGCCACACTGTTCTGTGCGTCTGCACTGACCGGATGCTCAAATCTTGACAACGCCGGTACAACCGCTTCTTCCCGTTCTGCTGCCGATTCAGTCGTTGCAACTGAAAGTGCCGCAGAATCTGAAACTGCTGCGGATACTGCTGACTATTCCGAGACAGCTGCTGAATCTGAGGCTGCTGATACCGAGGCATCTTCTGAAAATGTGACAGCAACTGAAGCTGCCGCTGATATCTCCGATACCACGGTTGCCGGATGGCAATTCGTTGTCGAAAAACTGGAAAAGAACAAATCTCTGGAAAACGTCAGCGTTGACCTTGGATATACCGGCGTTGAGACAAATGATTATGTGAAGGAAGCTTCTGACGGAAACGTTTATTATCTGATCAAAATGCAGATCAACAAAGATGGCAGCACGGAAGCCATCGACTGGGCTTCCCTGAAACTGACCGACAGCGACGGAAATGAATACACCCGCATTGATGATGAATTCCTGACCAATCTTGGCATGACACGTATGGCAGGAACCAAACTGAACTTTGGTTCCAACGAAGGCTGGATCGCTTTCGAGATCAAGGAAGATGCTTCCGGTCTTACCTTATCTTACCCATTTGAATCCGAAACTTATTCCTGTGAATTACCGGATCTTCAGTAACTGTTTTTCGGAAGTTCAAGCAAGAACCTGAAACTATGATCTCTATGGCATTTTTGCCTCAAATATCATGATATAAGGAGTGTTTTTATGAAAAACAAAGTGCTTTTATCCCGTCTTTGCATCTGTACTCTGGCTGTTTCTCTGCTCGCCGGCTGTTCTTCCGCCGGTTCGACTTCTGAAACAACAAACAACAGTGAAACAGAAAGCATTTCTTCGGAAACAGCTTCCGAAACAGTTTCTGAAAATGAATCTGCAACGACCGCTTCCTTTGCTTCTCTTGAAAAAACGGATCTGTTTGAGCAGCAGAACAGCATTGATGAAGCCCTGCAGCAGGAGGCATCCGCCGGATATTCTTTTGAAGAACCAAATGTGATCGTCAATCCTTACGGCAATTCTCCGCTGACTGCTGTCGCTGCCTTCCACACGGACAAAGAGCTTGGCGGCACGGTCACCGTCAAAGGAAAAGATGAAAAAGATGACATTACCGGAACTTTCGAAGCTGCGACGGATCATCTTGTCCCGATCTACGGGCTGTACAATGGCGATACGACAGAAGTAGTCCTGACACTGGAGGATGGCACTTCCACAACCGTAGAAGTTACCACCGAAAAGACTGAGGTCAATGTCGGCACGATCGAGACAACCATGAGTGATGATTCTGCCTATGATTATTCCAATCTGACATTTGTCTGCTCTTCTGCAGGTATGCTCTACGCACTGGACAGTGCCGGTGACATCCGCTGGTACTTCACAGATGGCGGAATACTTGGCGTTCATCAGCTGAAGAATGGTCATCTGATGATGCCGACTTCTTTTCTTCTGAAGAGTATGTACTACAAAGCAGGCCTTCAGGAAATCGATCTGAGCGGTAAGATTTATCACCAGTACATGATCCCGGGTGGTATGCACCACGATTTCCAGGAACTGCCGGACGGCAATCTGCTGGTTGCCGGAGACAGTCCGGATCTTTCCACCGTAGAAGATTATGTTGTGGAGATCGACCGTGAAAGCGGCGAGGTTGTCTGGGAATTTAACGCTGCCGATGCGATCGACAAAGAAGACGGACAGTCCGCTTCGATCGCAACCGACGGTTCCGATAAAATCGACTGGTTCCATAATAATTCTCTGTGGTACGATGAGAAAAATGATCTGGTTCTGCTTTCTGCACGCCATAAAGATGCGATCATCGCCATCCACAAATCGGACAAATCCCTTGCCTGGATCCTCGGTGATCCTGCCAACTGGAATGGCGTAGATAAAAAATATTTCTTCACCCCGACCGGTAATGATTTTGAATGGCAGTATGCACAGCATCAGATCACTATGCTTGATAACGGTGATATTATGATGTTTGACAATGGTACTGCAAAAGTAAAATTAAGCGATAATGACAACCGTGTTTCCGGCGATGATATCTACTCCAGAGCTGTCGTTTACCATATCAACACCGATGATATGACAATCGAACAGGTCTTTGAGTATGGAAAAGAACGCGGACCAGAGTGGTATTCTGACTGGATCTCCGGTGTGATTTCCCTGGATGGCACAAAAGACCAGCTCTGGATCACAGCCGGTGCCAACCTCTATGATGAAGAAAACAACCGCTATGATCACTATCCGACCGACATGATGAAGCAGGGACTGATCAAACGCACCCATATCGACCAGGTATCAAACGGCACACTTGCTTACGAGATTCTGATCTCCGGCGATACTTATGCGTCCCTGACTTACCGTTCTCTCCGCCTGCCGCTCTATACCGAAGGAGCCACACTTGATGTAAATGCAAAAGGCGAGCTGCTTGGAACACTCGGCGAAACTGCCACCGCAGATTACACGGCAGATCTTGAAAATGCCGCAGCACTTCCGGAAGGATGGGCATTCACCCTGGATGATGCGAAATTCTCCTTAAAAGGTGCTTACACTACAGACAAAGCTTCCGATGCACTGGAAGATGCTTACGTGATCTTAGTAAGCGGAGATGAGACAAAAGCTTACGCACTGACCCAGTATGGCACTGCCGGTGAGGATGCAACAAAAGTTACCGTTTCCGGATGGGTTTCCCCGGTTGGCTTGGAAGGCAAGACCTGGGATATTTACCTTTCTGTCGATGGGCAGGTTTATGAAAGCGGACATTCCATCGCATTGTAAAAGATTTGCACAAAACATGAACTATCTGCAGGTCATCTCAGGAAGTATGCTTATTTCTGATTGATTCTGTATAAAAGACCGGGGATTTCTCACACAATGAGAAATCCCCGGTTCTATTATTCCCTGTCTTTTGTTAAATGATAATCTTTCAGGCATCGTTTCAGCCCTTCCTTCGCATCACTGAAAAGGATTCCTCTCTCCTTTGCTTTTGTACAGTCCATCCACAGATTATGTGCCGGCGGCACTTCTTCCGGTTTCCTGTCACTTTTCAGGAAGTGCAGCATTTCACAGGTGATATCATACATCGTCTGCTTCGTTTCACTTCCAAAATTGTAAACGCCTCCCGGAAGCATAAAAATCTTCGGCATATTTTCCGCAACTTCACGAAGATAGGTGATCCCCCGGTACTGTTTTCCAAAAGCCAGAACCTGCTTTTCGTTTAACAGCATACGAAGATAGTTCGACCGCTTTGTCGGATAATCATACATCCACTCTGCCCGCAGCATCACTGCATCCGGCTTTACATCCAGAACCCGCTGTTCCATCTCCAGCTTATGCCTGCCATAAACATTACAGGGACTGGCATCTTCCTCCTTATATGGACCTTCACCTGCACATCCGCGGTATACCTGATCCGAACTGAAACAGATCAATTTTTGTTCTTTCGCTGCTTTTGCAAGAAACAACGGCAGACGCACATTTGCTTCATAAGATGCCCCCGGATCTTTTTCACACGTCCCGACATCTGAGATTGCTGCTGTGTGGATGATAACGTCTGCTCTGCTTTTCTCAATCATGTTTCGGATCTGTTCTTCGCTCATACCTCGCATGGACGGTGCCGCAACCGTATCATCCAGATCCTGCATCAGACGATTGCCCACAAAACCATGAGCACCTGTGATTAATATTTTCATGTTATCACTCGCTTTCTATATTCTGACAACAGCCAGTTTAATCGTTTCAATTCTTACATACATAAGAAATAGCCGCCCTGTCCCTGCAAAATATAGTCTGTATTTTAGCACAAATCACTATTGCGGGCACTTTAAGCATCACTTACTAACTGTCCTCAAAATCAAATTATATATTTCAAACAATTACTCCGAAATAATGCTCACCTTATCATTGAGTTCTCGCAAGAGGGAGGCATAGGGATCATTTACTGCAGCAGGCAAAATAAAGAAACGTTAACCAAATGTTAACCAAAGGTCAAAAAGAGCACCCTTTCACAGGATGCTCTTTCTTTTGTTTTTGCCGTATTTTCGGGCTTTTTCTGTCAAGCTGGAAAAGGGACTTGAACCCTCGACCCCTTCATTACGAGTGAAGTGCTCTACCGACTGAGCTATTCCAGCATCGGTCAGCAGTATTGCTGCTGACTCAAATTATTATACATGATTATTGTCTGTTTTGCAAGTATTTTCACAAAAATAATTACAATTTAACTAAGTCAAATACATTTCCCATTTCCATTGCAGATATCTGCTCGACTCAATATTCTTCATCGTAATTATATCCATCCGGGCTGTAATCGTTATACTGCTCCTGATCGTAAGAATTATCATCATAAACACTGCCGTCACCATTATCGCTGACTGCCGCTTCCTGCGTCTGGGTTTCTGTCTCAGACTCGGTCTCCTGGATTCCCGGAATATTGTCATCGACATCTTTTCCGGCTTCTTCTCCGTTCAGCGTATAATTCTCTTTGCTGACGGCACTGCCTTTGCTGAATCCGCTGACTTCTTCGATATGAGCACTTCGCTCCTGTACACCTGCTGACGGCTCATAATCTTTGATGCCAAACAGGTAGTCATGCAGTCTGGTAACATTCCAGGATAAGGTAACCGGAACTTCGGAATCTCCGCTCAGATCACTTGTACGGTGTTCAAACGGGAATCCGCAGGTATCCCCCAGCTGATAAGACAACATATTCATTCCCAGAGATACAATATCCGATTTACTGAGACTGGTGGAGATCATCGGGAACACATTGTCCATGATATCTACCAGCGTCTTCATATCTGCTTTTTTTGCTTTTGCCACGATTTTGGCGATCAGCTCTCTCTGGCGTTCGGTACGTTTGTAATCGTTTCCGGCTGTATAACGGATACGGCTGTAGGATACTGCCTGCACACCGTTCAGATGATACGTGCCCGCCACTTCCGGCTCAATACGTTCATAAGATTTTCCTGTGATTTCAGAAGTTCCGACACAGTAGTTGTTCATATGTACAACCTCTTCGTCTGTCAGATCAAAATCAAAACCGCCAAGTGCATCTACTACTTCTACCAGTGCATTCATATTCACCGTTACAAAATCCGTGATGTCCAGATCCAGGTTCTGGTTCAGCATATTGATCGCCCATTTATAACCGCCGTTCGCATAGGCTGCATTGGCTTTTCCATAACGGTCTTCACCGATATTCAGGTAGGTATCACGGTATATGGATACCAATTTTACCACTTTCGTGTCGTTATTGATGCTCGCAATGATGATCGTATCGGTGTTTGTATAATCCATACTTCCGTCACGGGAATCAACACCGAACAGGGCAATGTTGGTATAGCCATGCAGAACTGCATTGTTCTCCACTTCTTCGTTCACCTGGATATCACCGGACTGAATGTTCACGGTATCAATATTTCCCAGTCTCTTTTCGAACTGTACATACAAAAAGCCAAATACCAGCAGCGGAATCAAAATAATCAGTTCTGTGATAAATAAAATCTTGTGTCTGCGATATTTTTTATATGCAGAACTTTTCTTGCGTGTTTTGTCTTTCTTCATGCTTTCCTCTTCGGCCGCATCTTCTGCAGCAGATTCTAATGAAATTCATCGTTAAAAAGTCTACTGAATTATTATACACTATTTAATGAACCTGTCAATTGCCTTATTCAATTCTTCGATTTCCTTCATATCTCCGGACTCGATCGCATCTACCAGGCAATGCTGGATATGGTCCTGAAGAATGACTTTTCCGGTATTGTTGATCGCCGCTTTGACTGCGGAAAGCTGGATCAGCACTTCGCTGCAGTCTCTGCCGTTCTCCACCATTTTCTTGATGGACTCCAGGTGTCCGATTGCACGGGAGAGACGGTTTAGCACTGCTTTTGTATGTTCGTGACTGTGCGTATGCGTATGCGTGACAACGGTTCCGTCCTCCAGCACATGCGTGTGACTGTGGGCATGTCCGCCGGAAGTCTGCTCTTTTGTATGAGCTTCCGCCTGCACACCGTTTTTCTTTGTTTCCATAAAATTTTATCCTCCTGTAACTTGCCCCTTATTTCTGTTTTTCTCCCTCTGTCATTGTCATTTCTCTACATTGACCGACACAGGCAGGAAACTCTGTACTCCTCCTGCTTTTACCGGATATTCTTACCGGCTGATCTTCACATCAATCTGCTGATATGGGATCTCAATCTGATTTTCATCAAATCTGTATTTGATTTCTTCGGTGATCCGCCATTTTGCCGGAAAATAATCCTGCGGTCTTACCCAGGCATGCCACCCGAGGATCACACCGGAGTCTCCAAGACTTTCAACGACCACTTCGATCTTCTCTTCTTTCAGAATGGCCGCATCCTTCTGCAAAATAGCAAGCAGCACTTTCCTTGCCTCATTGATATCGTTTCGATAGGAAATCCCTACCTTTTCACGCAGCTGCCGCTTATCCTGCTTTGAAATGTTCGTCAGACTGCTGTTGGTGATGATTCCGTTTGGAATCGATACGGTACGGTTATCGATCGTCAGAAGTGTCGTATAAAAGAGATCCACCTTCACCACGGTTCCTTCATTTCCATGGGTGTCTTCGTGGATATAATCTCCGCGGACATATGGTTTCATAATCATTAAGTTAATTCCCCCCGCATTATTCGAATGCGATTCTTTTAACGGCAGCTCAACGCCGACTCCCATCGAGCCGATCAGTGCAGCAACCGACGCTCCGGACACTCCGAGAAAAGTGGCCATGACTGCCACCACCATCACGTACATGATGGCTTTCATAATGGAAAGTGTGAAGTGTGCGGATGCTGCCTCCATCCCGGCTCGTTCAAAGGACCGGCCAAAGATCTTCAGGATCAGCTGAATGATCTTGCGGCAGACAAAAAATGCGATCAGGACAATGACCAGTTTGATGCCCAGATCCATAAGCCCCGGCATTTTCCCCTGAAAATACTGTGTAAACTGATTGACTTCTTTTACACTTTCGGTCAGCGAATCTGCCGTATTCTCTGCTATTTGTTCCATCTGCTATTTCTCCTGCTGCTTGTTTCGTCTGCTCTTTGCGGCCGGTTTTCTGCCCGTTGTCTTGTTTTTTCTTTCTTCCTCTGCCTTTGCACTTTCTGCGATTTTGGCTTCCAGTTCTTCTTTGAGGCTTTTTTTCGGTGCTTTTTCTGCCGTCTTTGTCACTTTTTCTTCACTTGCAGCTGCCATCTCCAGCTCTGCTTTTGGGGTTGCCTGCTTACCGGTTCCTTGTTTTGCGGTTGTTTTCTTTGCAGCTGCTTTTTTCTCAGAAGCGGCTTTGATCGAAGTTACTTTTTCACTGCTTTTCTTCTCAGCTGTTTTCTTTTCCGTTTCTTTTACAGCAGCCACTTTCTTTTCGGCTGTTTTCTTTTCGGTAACTTTTTTCTCGGCTGTTTTCTTTGTTGCCGTTTTTTTGTTGACCGCTCTTCCGGCTGCCGCTTTTGTATAAGAAAAAACCGTAATGCTCATCGGCGGAACCGTGATCAGGATCGAATCCGCTCTGTCATCGCATTCTGATTTTTTTGACTGTTTCAGTCTCGGATTACCGACTCCGCTGCCTCCGAATTCTTTGCTGTCACTGTTAAAGATTTCTTTGTATTTTCCAGGGTATGGAACGCCGATCTTGTGGTTTTCGTAAGTCAGCGGTGAGAAATTGCAGACGATCAGCAGCGTCTCTTCTTTTTTCTTTGTGTTTCTGGTAAAGACTACCATATTTTCATTGGCAGAAATATTATTGATCCAGGTAAATCCATCCGGATCATAGTCCATTTCGTAAAGTGCCGGATGCTCTTTGTAAAATGTATTGAGTGCTTTCACATAATTCTGCATCTGCTTGTGCTCATCATACTGCAAAAGCTCCCACTCCAGTGACCGATCCTCTGCCCACTCATCATACTGTGCAAAATCCTGTCCCATGAACAAAAGCTTTTTGCCCGGATGTGCCAGCATAAATCCATAAGCGGCACGTAAGTTTGCAAACTGCTGCTCACGGTCACCCGGCATCTTGCCGATCATGGATGCTTTGCCGTGTACAACCTCGTCATGTGACAAGGTCAGGATATAATCTTCACTGTACGCATAAACCATGCTGAACGTCAGCGCCCCATGATTTGCGGTACGGAAGATCGGATCCAGTGACATATAATAAATGAAGTCATTCATCCAGCCCATGTTCCATTTGTAGTCAAAGCCAAGACCCTCATCCTCAACGGCTCCCGTTACTTTCGGCCATGCTGTGGATTCTTCGGCGATCATCAGAACCCCCGGCTCCTTCTGTTTAAAGATGGAATTGAGATGATGGAAAAATTCGACTGCTTCCAGATTCTCGTTTCCGCCGTAGATATTCGGCACCCATTCTCCTTCGTTTTTTCCATAATCAAGATAGAGCATGGAAGCCACCGCATCCATACGGATACCATCAATGTGATACTTTTCTGCCCAGAACAGTGCGTTTGCGATCAGGAAATTCTTGACTTCCGGACGACCGTAATTGTAGATCAGTGTGCCCCAGTGCGGATGGGAACCTTTTCTCGGGTCGAGGTGCTCGTACAGGCAGGTTCCGTCAAAGGCAGCCAGTCCAAACGTATCACGCGGAAAATGTGCCGGTACCCAGTCCAGAATCACGCCGATGCCCTGTGCATGCATATAGTCCATGAAATACATGAAATCTTCCGGTGTGCCGTAACGACTGGTCGGTGCATAGTATCCGGTCACCTGATAGCCCCAGGAACCGTCAAACGGGTGCTCCATAACCGGCATCAGCTCAATATGCGTATAGCCCATCTCTTTTACATAGTCCGCAAGCATCACAGCCAGTTCACGGTAATTGTAAAACTCCCTGCCGTCCTCCGGCTTGCGGAATGAGCCAAGATGTACCTCATAAATGGACATCGGAGCCTTCTTACTGTCTGCATTTTTTCTCTGTTTCAGCCATGCTTCATCTTTCCATGCATACTGACTCAGGTCTGTGATCACCGATGCCGTGTCAGGACGAAGCTGTGCAGCATTGGCATACGGATCTGCTTTTAAGAATGTCAGCCCTCCCTTTGCCTTGATTTCATATTTATAGAGCTGTCCTGCAGCAAGTCCCGGTACAAACAGTTCAAAAATACCGGAATCCCACAGTCTTCTCATCGGCAGACGTCTGCCATCCCAGAGGTTGAAATCGCCTACCACGCTGACACGCATGGCATTTGGTGCCCATACTGCAAACAAAACACCTTCCACACCATTGACCGTCATTGGATGTGATCCCAGTTTTTCGTAGATATCGTAGCAGATGCCTGCATTAAATTTCTTCGTTTCTTTTTCCGTGATCTGTGGTGCAAAACGATATGGATCTTCGTATTCTACGATATTTTCTTTTCCGTCTGCTTTTTCTCCAAAATCTACGTGATAATGATATTTTGGAATTTTTTTACCCGGAAGCAGTGCAGCGAAAAAGCCTTCCTCATCCTCTAAATCCATCGGATATTCTTTTTTGCTGTCTTTCAACACCACTGTCACACTCTTTGCCGTCGGCAGAAACGTCTGGATCAGAATCCCTTCTTCTGTCACATGTGCCCCCAGAATATCGTGCGGATGATCTTCTTCTGAATATACAATCCCCTCTACTGCTGCCCAGTCCATCATTTCATATAATTTGTTGTCCATAATCTTCAAACCCTCCCTTATGTATTTAAGCGGATATTCGCAATCCGCTTTGCTGCTTGCCCATAATGTTTCTTAAATTATGATACCTGCGGATTGTTCCGTGCGTTGCACTCCCACAATCCTTTCTACGCTCCGCTTCGGTCGGTGCTAAACATGTGCCACTGGCACATAGCCCCCTGGCATCTTATTATTCTATTTTAACACAAACAACTTCAGTAAAAAAGCAAAAAAATTATAACATATGTAAAAACAGTCCGCTTCTTAATTTCGGCTCAAACCATGTGGATTTCGGCGGCATCAGCATGCCGGCATCGGCTACGGCAAACAGTTCTGCCATGGAAGTCGGATACATGGAAAAAGCCACCGCATCTTTCTGCTGCGTCTCTTTTACATGATCGACCATACGCTCCAGCTCGGAAAGTCCGCGGATCCCGCCCACATACCTGATGCGTTTTGATGTTTTCGGATCCTGGATGTCCAGATATGGCTGCAAAAATTCTCTTTGCAGATAAGCGACATCCAGACCTTCCACCGGATCGTCTTTTGTAAGATCTGCCTTTGCCGTAAGATGATACCACTGACCGCTAAGATACATGCCAAAAGTCCCCTTTTTCTGCGGATGATATGCCGCATTTACCGGTTGTACATCAAAAATTTTCGCTGCGTTTTCCAGAAAGCCTTCTCTTGTCTGTCCGTTCAGATCCAGGACGACACGATTGTAATCCATAACGTAAAGTTCCTCATCCGGGAATAATACCGACAGAAAATAATTGATTTCTTCGCTGCCGTCATAATCCGGATGCTGTTTTCTGCGAAGCTGCCCTACTTTGACTGCCGATGCTGCCCTGTGATGTCCGTCTGCGATATAAATTTTATCTATTTTCGCAAATGTATCTGCAATTATTGCAATATCCTCTTTTGCATCCACTCTCCAGCCTTTATGTCCGATG
>ENA-ORLU01000946-ORLU01000946.1-human-gut-metagenome-genome-assembly--contig:-NODE-946-length-24219-cov-4.011888_pt1 | contig 24219 bp, 19 predicted proteins | sample MGYA00243009_ERZ508833 | MGnify/ENA primary metagenome ERZ508833 (study PRJEB26277, sample SAMN04329763) | human gut metagenome | biome: human-associated habitat | host: Homo sapiens | place: USA...
GTTCGCCCATTAAAGTGGCACGCGAGCTGGGTTCAGAACGTCGTGAGACAGTTCGGTCTCTATCTATCGTGGGCGCAGGAGATTTGAGGGGCTCTGACACTAGTACGAGAGGACCGTGTTGGACGTACCACTGGTTTACCGGTTGTCCCGCCAGGGGCACCGCCGGGTATCTAAGTACGGATCGGATAAGTGCTGAAAGCATCTAAGTACGAAGCCGGCCTCAAGATTAGATCTCCCTGAAGGGTGGTTATAGACGATGACCTTGATAGGCCACAGGTGTAAGGGCGGCGACGTCCGAGCCGAGTGGTACTAATAGCCCGGGACTTTCCTCACGTGAGGGTTGATATATTTTAAGGCGATAAGGCGAAGCTGGTCTCTTCGGATTGATGTCCGGTCAAAATCTTGATAATGAAATTAAGGTGGCTATAGCACGAGGGATCCACCTCTTCCCATTCCGAACAGAGAAGTTAAGCCTCGTCACGCCGATGGTACTGCGTAACAGTGGAAGAGTAGGTAGCCGCCGTCTTAGGTGAAAGGAGTCAGTCGAAAGATTGGCTCCTTTTTTTGTTATATACACCAGCCGTTGTAGAGATGTGGCACGCTACGTCTTTACAAAGAGGGAACGTGGATAGATTAGTCGTTTATTTCTTTAGCTAGAGATTCCCGTAGTTTTCGGACTGCCGTGGCGATGTGGGCTTCTAATGTCTTTACTGATATTTCTAGGATATTTGCCGCATCCTTATATTTCATCTTATCTTCACGGATCAGTTTAAAAGCCATCTTGCATTTATCCGGGAGTGTATTGATCGCCTCATTTAAATGATCGATGCATTCTTTGGAAATAAGTTCTTCCTCGGGCGTAGTATCGGTATGCGCAAATAAATCGATCGTATTCTCATCGATCTGGACTTTCTCCATATGCTGTGTCCGGTATAGGCTGATGGCTTTGTGGCGGGCTATGCCATAGATATAAGAATCGAAGTTAGAGATCTCCGGTAATGACTTTCTATTATTCCAAAGACTTAGAAATGTATCAGAGACAATTTCCTCAGCTTCTACAGAGGAAGGCACATAAAGGGATGTAAACCGCATTAGCCTCTGAAAATAGGCTAAATAAAGCGATTTAAAAGCAGTTTGAGAATCGGATAGCGCGATTTCACAGACCCATTGCATTATTTCTTTGGAGTGTTTTTCCAAGTAACTAGAATCTTGTTAACTTATTTCCCTTCTAAATATATAGTCGCAAATGTATATAAAAACCCTTAGTGGATCTCTCTCTTAAAAGAGAAATACTTGATGTTAATTTCAACCTAATTTCATATCTGGTTGTTTTTGAATCTAATCCGCAGGTTGTAACATCATTGTAATATGTATGTAACGGATGCGAAATATTTGTTTCAGAACTTTGCACAAGAATTATAACAATCAGTATGGAAACATTTTATTTGTTCTTGGTCATATTTTTGTTTGTATTGGCCATCGTAGATTTATCGGTCGGTGTTAGTAATGATGCCGTGAATTTCTTGAATTCAGCTATCGGCGCGAGAGCCGCATCCTTTAAAGTTATTATCGCTATCGCTGCTGTGGGAGTCTTTGTCGGAGCGGCGTTATCCAATGGTATGATGGATATCGCCCGGCATGGTATTTATCAACCCCAGCATTTTTATTTCTCGGAGATCATGTGTATCCTTGCGGCCGTTATGCTTACGGATGTGGTGCTACTGGATATTTTTAACTCGTTAGGTATGCCGACCTCGACAACGGTTTCCATGGTGTTTGAGTTGGTGGGTGGAACGGTAGCGATCGCCTTGGTAAAGATCGCTAGTTCTTCAGGCGCTTTGCAATTGGGGGATCTGCTGAATACCGAAAAGGCTTTTACCGTGATTCTGGGTATCTTTCTTTCTGTGGCGATCGCTTTTTTCTTTGGTGTGATCGTGCAGTATCTGTCCCGGATCTTGTTCTCGTTTAATTATAAGAAAAGCTCTAAATATTTTATTGGTCTGTTCGGAGGTTTAGCGGCCACTTCCATCATTTACTTTATGCTGATAAAGGGATTGAAGACAAGTTCTTTTATGACGGGTGAGTTCAAGGATATGGTGTATGCCAATACGGGGATGATCGTTTTGGGATGTATGGTATTTTTTACGATCTTGATGCAGGTATTGCATTGGTTGAAGGTGAATGTATTCAAGGTGGTCATTTTGATGGGTACGTTAGCCTTGGCGTTGGCTTTTGCCGGGAATGACTTGGTGAACTTTATCGGAGTCCCCTTGGCTGGCTATTCCTCTTATATGGACTTGATGGCGCAGGGAGGGACCACTACCACGGATACATTTTTGATGACCTCCTTGTTGGGACCGGCCCAGACACCTTGGTATTTCTTGGTGGGTTCCGGGGTCGTGATGGTAATCGCCTTGGCTACCTCCAAAAAGGCTCAGAACGTGGTGAAGACTTCCTTGGATCTGAACGTGGTTTTGGCCGGATTGCTGATCGCTTTGGGAACCTCCTTGAAATTGCCTTTATCTACGACGTATGTGGCTTTCATGGTCGCTATGGGTACTTCGTTGGCAGACCGTGCTTGGGGGCGTGAGAGCGCCGTATATCGCATCACAGGCGTATTGTCCGTGATAGGTGGTTGGTTCATTACGGCAGGGGCTGCTTTTACGATCTGTTTCATCGTCGCTCTTTTGATTTATTGGGGAGGTATTCCAGCTTTGGTCGCTATGATTGGTTTGGCGATCTATTCGTTGGTTCGTAGCCACTTCGCTTATAAGGCTAAATTGCGGAAAGAGGCATTGAAGGAGGAGGTGAATTCTACGGTGTCTAAACTTCGTAAGGCTACGGATACCCGTGAGGCTTTGGCACTGTTCCGCGAGCATAGCCGTGAGGAATTACAATCCGATCTGGATTTTACGGCGGAAGTATTCGGTAAAGCGGTAAATGGATTCATGAATGAGAACCTCCGTGAGTTGCGCAAGGTCTTGACTGCCGTGGAGGAGAAGAAGATTCACTTGAAGCAAGTGAAACGTGTCGGTACGCTTGGCGTTACCCAATTGGATCACGATATCGCCGTGGAGAAGGGGCTTTATTATTATCAAGGAAATGACTTCGCCAGCGAGATCATATTCAGTATCCGTCGCTTGGCAGAACCGATGAAAGATCATATCGATAATAATTTCAGCCCGTTGAGTCCGGTACAGAAAGATGATTTTGGTAAGGTATCTGAACAAATCATCTCCTTCTTGAGAAATTGCGCTATTATGATCCGTAAAAACGATTATATTGGTTTTGAGGAGCTGATCGCTGAGTCGATTACCTTGATGAACCAACTTACCGCCTTGAAGAAAGGGGAGTTGAAGCGTATCCAAGGGCAGTCCGGCAGCACGAAGGTGAGCATGGTTTATTTGAACATGGTACAAGAAGCCCAGAACGTGGTTTCTTTTACGGCGAACCTCTTGAAGGTGAGCAGGAAGTTCCAGAAGGAATAATCAGTCTCTATTATATTAGGATGGTGGGAGACGGGGCATGCCCCGTCTCTACTGGTTTATAGGGTTAGCATCTTCTTTTCTTTGACTAAATCACTCTCGTCCATCCGCAGGGATGGGACTGTACACATCTTGATAAAATCTCCTGTCTGGCAAGTATAATCATAGTAGACCTGTTGTTCCGGGGTAAAATCTTCTTTATCGATCAGTCCGCTTTTCCGGCTCATGAATTCATCGATCTCCGTGCTTTCTGATTCCTTGATAAGAAGGATTCGGCGGGCAATCGGGTTACGATTATAATCCTGACCGATGTATAATCCTCGTAATTGGCGGGGATTCTTGAAAAATGGTATTTGCAGGTATATCGTTACCATCGTGAATTGGGGCGCTTGGTTCTCGTTCAGCATGCAATGGAAATTCTGAGGATCGGGCATGATCCCGAATCCCCATTGAGCCTCTCCATAAGCGCTGATCCGCCCTACACGGACTTGATTATCCGAGGGGGAGAGTAGGAAGGGTTCCATCTTGAGGCAGTCCGAGGAGGAAGAAAGGCTGTAACTGGTATAGATTCCTTTGAAAGCCTCTATTTTAGAGGCGGAGAGCCGTGTCTCCTCCATCAATTGCTTGGCGAAAGGATTATCTTTTAGGCTATCCGGTTCGGCGAGCTCCATCTGGTCTAGGCGAAGGATCATCTCCTCTATATGGGAAAGCAAACGTTTTTTCGACACGTTATTCACTAGGGCGAGCGCCGAGTCCAGCGCTTCTTCCGGCGGGTAACTCTTGATGCCCTCGAAATAATTCGGCAATACGGTCGTATATAGGGAGGACAATATGCTGGGAGCCATATCGATCCAGTCGGCTATCTCTTTCATCTTAACCCCATTGCTTCGTAGATATTCGATCTTTCGGTAGAATTCTTGAAGATTGTTCATGTGTTTATACTCTTGATTTACCTTACAAAATAAGAGGACATATGTTGCGTTTCCGTTTCATGAATGTTACATAAATATTTCTTTATAATTTATTGATTCCTAGTTGGGTATTAATAATATACATTCATGGGTTCAGTAATATGTCTGTAACATGGCGGCTGTACTTTTGCCTTCGAAAATAAAACGACAGAAGATTATGGACACTGCGATACAGACAAATAAAACATCCCGGAGGCGGGTTTCCGATCTCTTCTTCATCCTATGGGCCGGAGGGGCCGCTTTGCTTTCTTATTCCTTGGTATATATGTTGCGTAAGCCTTATACGGCTGCCGCTTTCGAGGATCTGGAGGTATTCAATATGGACTATAAGGTGGCGGTTACGATCGTGCAGATCTTGGGGTACGTGGTGTCGAAGTTCATGGGAATTAAGTTGATATCGGAGTTGCGGCGGGAAGAGCGCTTGCGGTTCATCTTGATGTCCGTGGTGATGGCGGAACTTTCGTTGGTATTCTTCGGGTTGCTCTCGGCTCCTTATAATATAGCGGCGATGTTCTTGAACGGGCTTTCGCTGGGATGTATGTGGGGGATTATTTTCAGCTTTATAGAAGGACGTAGGATGACGGATGTCCTCGCTAGTTTGTTGGGCGTAAGTATGGTGATCAGTTCCGGTACGGCAAAGTCTGTCGGCTTGTACGTAATGGATACGTGGCAGGTCAGCGAGTTCTGGATGCCCGCCTTGATCGGGGCGGTGGCATTGCCTTTGCTAGCCTTGTTGGGATATGCGCTGAACCGGCTTCCACAGCCTACGGAGGAGGATATCGCCTTGAAGTCGGAGCGGGAGACCTTGAACGGGCGGCAGCGTTGGGAGCTTTTTAAGCATTTCATGCCTTTCTTGACGATGCTTTTCGTGGCGAATATAGCGATCGTGGTATTGCGGGATATCAAGGAGGACTTCTTGGTGAATATCATCGATATGTCCGGTTACTCGCCTTGGTTGTTCACGCAAATAGATAGCGTGGTGACCTTGACTATCTTGGCGATCTTTGGTTTGATGGTGCTCGTGAAAGATAATTTTAAGGCGCTTTCAGTCCTGTACGGTTTGATTATTACGGGCATGATGGTCATGGCGTTCGTGTCGTTCGGGCAGGAGCGGATGGGATTGAGCCCGGTGACATGGCTTTTCTTGCAGAGCCTTTGCCTGTATATGGCTTACTTAACCTTCCAGACGATTTTCTTCGATCGCTTCATCGCTTGTTTCAAGATACGGGGAAACGTCGGTTTCTTTATTGTCTTAACAGATTTTCTGGGGTACACGGGTACGATACTGGTATTGGTGCTAAAGGAATTCGTGGGTACGAGATTGGACTGGGCGGTATTTTATAACCAACTTGCCGGATATGTAGGGATCTTTTGCTGCGCCACTTTTGTCGCTTCCTTCGTATATTTGCGGCAACGCTATCGCAAGGAGACCGCTTTATGTGGCTGCGAGGAAATAGCAACTCTTGAACCTACCGAAAACAATGTCCTTACGATCGCTTAAACAAGAAAATTATTAAATACGATACATACAGAATATGAAGAAGATTTCAGGTGTCATTATGGATTGGGCCGGTACGGCCGTGGATTATGGATGCTTCGCTCCGCTGAACGCTTTTCTCAAGGTATTCTCGGAAGAGAAAGGGATTGATATCACTTACCGGCAGGCCCGTGAGCCGATGGGTCTCTTGAAGATCGATCATATCAAGGCGATCTTGAGCATGCCGGAGGTGAACGAGAAGTTCCGTGCCCTGTATAAGAGGGACTGGAACAAGGGGGACGTGGATGAGATGTACGCTAGTTTCGAGAAACATTTGTTCGCTTCCTTGAAGGATTTCACCACTCCGATACCGGGAGTCTTGGAGACGATGGCGATGCTTCGCGAGCAAGGTATAAAGATCGGCTCTACGACCGGGTACACGGCGAAGATGATGGAGATTGTCCGTCCCGGAGCCGAGGCCAAAGGATATAGGGTAGATAATCTGGTGACACCAAACGAGGTCCCGGCCGGTCGCCCCGCCCCGTATATGATCTATAAGAATATGATAGATTTAGCGATTCCTTCCGTAGATCAAGTGGTGAAGGTAGGAGATACGATCGCTGATATTAAGGAGGGCGTGAACGCCAAGGTATGGAGCGTCGGTATCGTGACCGGTAGCAACGAGATGGGCGTGAGCGAGGAGGAATATAACAGCCGTCCGGCGGAAGAATGGGAATCTCTGAAGAAAGAGGTGCGTGAGCGTATGTTGGCGGCGGGGGCTCATTTCGTCTTGGATACGATCGCCGAGCTGCCCGCTTGCATCGAGAAGATTAACAACAGGAATTAAGCTTGATAACCGAATAGAATAAAACAATCATATGAGAAACTATTTATTATTGACACCGGGCCCGTTGAGTACGTCGCAGACGGTACGTGAGGCCATGCTTCAAGATTGGTGTACGTGGGATAAGGATTATAACGAGGGTATCGTTACCCCGATCCGTAAAGGCTTGCTGGCGATAGCGGGACTGGACGGGGATGAGTACACCAGTGTCCTGCTGCAAGGTAGCGGAACGTATTGTGTGGAGGCTACGATCGGGGCTACCGTGTGTCCGGAGGATAAATTGTTGATCCTCGCTAACGGCGCTTATGGCAAACGTATGGCGCAGATCGCCGATTATTATCATATCAATTACGTACTGGTCTCTTTGCATGAGACGGAACTGGTAACTGGCGAGGTAGCCCGACGTGCCTTGGAGGAGCATCCCGGTATCACGCATCTCTCAATGGTACATAGCGAGACCACGACCGGTTTGTTGAATCCGATTGAGGAGGTAGCCGAGGTGATCAAGGGCCGGGGGATTACCTTTATCGTGGATGCGATGAGCAGCTTTGGCGGTGTCCCTATCGACGTGAAAGGTTTAGGTATCGACTTCTTGGTCAGTAGCGCGAACAAATGTATTCAAGGAGTTCCCGGCTTCGGCTTTATCCTCGCTCAAAAAGATAAATTGATGGCGACGAAGGGGAATGCCCGCTCGCTTTCCTTAGATATCTATGCCCAGTGGGAAGCGATGGAGAAAGGGGGAGGCAAATGGCGTTTCACGTCTCCGACGCACGTGGTTCACGCTTTCTACCAAGCGATGAAGGAATTGAACGAGGAAGGCGGTATCACGGCTCGTTATAAGAGATATCAGGAGAATCACCAGATATTGGTGGAAGGTATGCGTGGATTGGGTTTCAAGACCTTGCTGCCCGATGATGCCCAAGGGCCTATTATCACTTCGTTCTTATATCCTTCCGCGGATTTCGATTTCACCTCGTTCTACGCACGGCTGAAGGAGAAAGGCTTCGTGATCTATCCGGGTAAGATCTCGGATGCGGATACGTTCCGAATCGGTAATATCGGAGATATCTTCCCGAAAGATATGGAAGCCTTGATACAAGCGATTAAAGAGATCCGGTAATCGATGCCCGTAACGTAACGAGTCCTTCGGGGCCCATATTGAACAGCAAATCAGCAATACTCAGATTGGGGAGGAATCCGAATTTCTCCCGGAATACTTGATAATAAGGTTCCGGGTGGAAGGCGGGATCTTCCCCTTCGTGTTTCGGGCAGATCGTTTCCCGGAAATCGTTGGCTACCTCTGGCTCATAATGCTCGGTGTAGACGACTGCGGGTTGCATATCCAACAGGTCACAGACTAGACGGCGCAGTTCCTCGTTGAAGTCGAGGAGGAACTCGTATTTCTTTTCGTAGAAAGGAGCGAAGTCATCGGCATAATACTCGAAAAACGGACTCATATTGTAGGCCGATACCAAAGCGTTCCAGTGTAGGTGCCGCCAGTTTCCGTGGTCGGAGATACGGATGTCCTTGGTCTGGCATTTCAAGGTATCCGGCTTGACGATGGGGATGGATAGGGAGAGTGGGCCGTTCGCGGCGGCGATGACGCAGCGGTTACGATAGGTTTGCTTCACGTAATTCTCGGCGGTCTCGATACGGACTTCCGGGTATTGGAGCATCTTGCAATATTGTTGTATGGGGCCTAGATAGGCGGTCGCTATATATACAGGTCGCATGATTAATGAACGGGTTTAAAGATTCGTTGTTTGTCGGGGCTGTACCAGCAGAGCCAAGCGTTGCCGACGATATGGTCGGCCGGTATGAAACCGAGATGGCGGGAATCTACCGCCTCGTTGGTATTATCGGACAGTACCCAATAGTAGTCTTGTCGGAAAAAGAAGAAATTAGTCTCCCGCCCGTCCAGATATAACTTTCCGTCACGGAAGGAAGCTTTACCATCCGTCTCCCGTATGATGATCTCCTTGCAGGCGGTGAGCGAGGCGGCGTCCAGCGGGTAAGCCCGGTCTTTCCGGGGGACGATCAACATGTATTCTTGCATTTGTTCCCCGATAAAATGACGGTTTATGGCGTCGGGCAATTCCTCCCTCAATTGATATTCCTCGAAAGCCGTGAGGCTGAGCATACAGCCGAAACTTTCCTGCCTGAAATCCCTAAGTGGGATGTCCAACTTCTCTAACGTCTCCAAGAACGTCTCCTTGGCGCTCAGTGTTATGAAATAGGAACAGAGGGAGCGGGGAGAACGGGGGATTTTCTGCCCGTTTATCGTATATCCGTCCATGCTGACCCGGATCGTATCGCCCGGCATACCGATGCAGCGGCTGATGAATAAGGGAGCATCCGCTGAATCCCGCGAGAGCGGGCTGGTAAAAAGCACGACCTTGCCCCGGACGGGCTTATTCTTCCCCGGTATTTTATTGACTAGGATATAATCCCCTTTATGCAAAGCCTCTTCCATAGAGTCCGTGGAGATGCGATAGGACTCTATGCAGAAAAGGCGTATGAGCATGACGATCCCTGTGGCTAGCGCGAAAGCTGCCAGCCATTTCATGAGAACTATCAGGAATCGTTGGATTGTCATAATACGAAGTTTTCACCTCTTAATCCGGATGCACCCAACGGAACAGGCGGTTCCAACGGATACCACCGTCGAACAGACTGCGATCCTTGTCCAAGGATAGCCAAACCAAGATCGGCTTGCCGACAATGTGATCCTCCGGTACGAAACCCCATGAGCGGCTATCCGCGCTATTATGGCGGTTATCGCCCATCATCCAGTAATAATCGTATTTAAACGTATAGGAAGTCTCGGGCTTGCCGTTGATGTAGACCTTGCCGTCCTTCACTTCCAAGGTGTTGTTCTCGTAATTCTTGATACAACGGCTGTACAACGCCAGATTACGTTCGTCCAACGGGATGGTAGCCCCTTTCTTCGGGATCCAAAGCGGCCCGAAGTTATCACGGGTCCAGCCGGTATTGTATCCGACCGGATAGGTAGGGCCGCCCAACGTCTCCGGCTCGATGATAACCTTCTTCACGGTAGGTAACTTCTCCGCTATCGCCAAGGCCTTTTTCGTGAGTGGCAGGCGATATACCGGGTTGTACTGTCCGTTTGCGTTAGGCGTAAAGCCTAGGTATGACAATAGGTTCTGGTAATAACCGCCGCTGGAGGCCAGCATACGGTCATCCTTGCTTACGTCCATCAAACGGAATTGCTCCTCTGTGATCGGGGAACCGTCTGTTTCGATGAAGTAGTTGAATTGCATATCTTTCGGGTTCTCGGCGGGTTTACCGTCTATGTACACTTGGTTGTCTATGAGTTGGAGCGTATCACCCGGCATACCGATACAACGCTTCACGTAATTCTCCCGTTTGTCGACCGGGCGGTACATAACCTCGCCGAACGTGGCCTTATCCAATAAGATACGTTCCCGTCCGTACTCCTCGACCAAGGAGTAGTAATCCGGGTTTTGCACTTTCACGGCGATCGTGTCGCCCGCGGGGAAGTTGAACACTACGATATCATTACGTTTCACATGGCCCAAACCTTTCACCCGTTTGTAGCCCCATTCCGGCCAATCCAGATACGATTTACAGTTTAAGATAGGCAACGTATTTTGTACCAACGGGAAGGAGATCGGAGTGTTCGGAACGCGAGGGCCGTAACTTAATTTGCTGACGAACAGGTAATCTCCTACCAGCAAGGATTTCTCTAGGGAAGAACTCGGTATCTGATAGTTCTGGAAGACGAACAAATTGATGAAATAAACGGCTACCAGCGCGAATACGATATCGTCCACCCATTCCAATACGTTGCGTACCGCCGGGTTCTTAGACCGTTTCCAAGCTCCCCAAGGGATGTAGTGCGTCAAGAATATATCGACTAGGACGATTAATCCCAGCAGTAACCATAAGTTTTGCATCCAGATAGCGAACAACGTGTATAATACGGCCGCTATACTAAACTTGATCCATTGTTTTTTCGTGAACTTCTTCATCTTTTAGCTAATACGTTTAGAATTTGAATAAGTCATTCATGCCTAGGAAACCTTTCTTTCCGGCGGTAAACTCTGCCGCTATTACGGCGCCTAGCGCAAATCCGGCACGGCTCTTGGCATCATGCTTGATACTGATCGTATCCACGTCCGACTCATACGTGATCTCGTGGATACCCGGAACCTCACCCTCACGGATAGCGTGGATCGGCAGGTCGGTCGCGCTCTCGGCGTTCTCTAAGGTCCAGCGGTCTTTACGATCGATGTTTTCCAAGATTCCTTCGGCCAACGTGATAGCTGTTCCACTGGGTGCGTCCAGCTTGTGGATATGGTGGACTTCCGTCATTTTAACGTCGTAGGAGGGGAAGTTGTTCATGATTTTCGCCAGATACTTATTCATGGCGAAGAAGATATTTACGCCGATGCTGAAGTTGGAGGCGTAGAAGAAGGTTTTGCCCTCTTTCTCGCATTTCTCCTTGATCTCGCCGATACGGTCCAGCCATCCGGTAGTACCCGATACGACCGGCACGCCTACCTCGAAACATTTCATATAGTTATTGAAAGCGGTAGCCGGGGTAGTAAACTCAATCGCCGCGTCGGCGCTCTTGAACGCTTCTGAATATATATCCTCAGCGTTATTGATATCTATGATGGAAACAATTTGATGTCCTCTTTGGATGGCGATCTGCTCGATCGTTTTGCCCATTTTCCCGTAACCTATAAGTGCAATTTTCATACTTTAATTCAATTAATGTCGCAAATATACAGAAAATGAATTACATTTGAATCCAAAATCTTAACTCTGAAAGAATATGGAACGTTTATTACACTATGTTTGGAAATACAAACTCTACGCGAGTACTTCATTGGCTACCACCGAGGGGCTTCCTATCGCTGTTATCGATCCCGGAATACAAAACACCGACGCCGGTCCCGACTTCTTCAACGCCAAGATAAAGATTGACGGCACGGTATGGGCCGGAAGCGTGGAGATCCACGAAAAAGCTTCCGATTGGTTGCTGCATCATCACGATTCGGATAAGGCATATGACTCCGTTATCTTGCATGTAACAGGTGTGAATGACGCATCCATCTGCCGGATGAACGGTGAGCCTATTCCTCAATTGATATTACCCGTTCCGGAACCTGCCCGGAAAAATATCGATTGGTTATTGGCAAGAGAGGTGCCCGTCCCCTGTCTTGAGCGGATTCAAGATGTGGACTCCGTGCATCTGGCCTCATGGATGGATACCTTGCTCAGTGAGCGGCTGGAACGAAAGACAGAGGATATATACCGTCTGCTGGATCAGTACCAAGAGGATTGGAACGAGGTATTCTATATCCTATTGACCCGTAGTTTCGGCTTTGGCGTGAATAGCGACGCTTTCGAGTGGTTGGCGAAAAGCCTCCCCCTGCGATATATCCAAAAGCAAAGGGCTAGCGAGTCGCAAGTAGAGGCGATGCTTTTCGGACAAGCGGGTATGCTCTCGGAAGAGGGCTCCTGCCATTACTACCGTCTGCTGAGGCGGGAATATGAGTTTCTCCGCCATAAGTTCGGCCTCAAGCCTTTGGATGACTCCTTGTTCAAAAGCCTTCGCATCCGTCCGACCAACTTCCCGCATGTGAAGTTGGCGCAACTGTCCGCTATCTGGCATCGGTACGATACGTTGTTCTCGATGATCCTGTCCGCTTCTTCTCCTAAAGAGATCAAGGATTATTTCCGTATCCAACCCTCGGATTATTGGAAGAATCATTATCACTTCCAATACGCCTCGGTGCAAAAAGATAAAATGATCGGGGAGAATGCCTTGAATATCCTGTTAATAAATACGGTAGTCCCTCTGCTATTCGCTTACGGCGGTCGAAATAAACTTCCTGAGTATTGCCTGCGTGCGACCCGCCTCTTGGAGAGTATCCCGCCGGAACGCAATCATATCGTAACCGCTTTCGCTCGATCCGGTATCGAAGTCCATAACGCTGGTGATACGCAATCACTCATCCAGTTAAAACGAGAATATTGCGAGAAGCGAAAGTGTTTGTATTGCCGGATTGGGTTCAGGTTGCTAAAACGAAGTGTTAATCCTCCTCGGTAAAAGGAGCTCTTATATACTTGCCGTCTTTATGATTATCGGGTGCGACAAGAAGTCGTATAGAATTGATTGTTCAGACACTGACTATCAACTGATAGCAGTATAATAGAACCTGCTGTTCCGTCAGCAGTAGCCTATGGATACGTGCATTACCCGTAATGGTTTTGTACGAAGCTGTCCAGACAGAGTAGCCCTTTGGAAACAAGAAGTTTGAACCGTGAGGGAATAACAACTATCGCCAGTATCAGGCGGTAAGGGAGCTTGGCTTGAGTGGTATGAATAACGCAAGTGAACTGTTAATAAACGTCGTAACATGAGAAGAGCCAAAAGATACTGGGCTCTACCCAAAAGGGATGTAGCTGGCTAATCCTTTCCGATGTGGGATTACACGGACATAAGCTATCGGCGAAGTGACAGATTCTAACCCATTCATTGTCGTCTATACGAAACTTGGTAAGCCTGTATCTCTCCTGCCAGTGCAGGTAAGCTGACCGTAAGGAAAGCTGAACGGGATGCAGGTATAGGATTGCAGAAAAAGCGAATGCCATCCTTGTAATGAGGGGGATATGTGGTTGAGCCATTATCTATGGATTAGATAAGGTGACATCATCCGGCACGAAAGTGCGCTGACTTCTGCGTTAGGTAATTCTTTACAAGAAACTTTTAGAACTTTTGAAAGGAGAAAAGCAAATGAACGAAAATGAAAAATCGTGTGCATCCACTGACCAACCGTGGAATACTTGGGACAGTATCAACTGGCTCAAGTGTGAAATGGCGGTTAAAAAGCTACAAGCACGTATTGTAAAGGCTCAAAAAGAGGGTAAGCATGGCAAGGTCAAATCTTTGCAATGGGTACTCACTCATTCGTTTTACGCTAAAGCATTGGCAGTAAAACGAGTAACCTCTAATAATGGGAAAAAGACTTCGGGAATAGACCATGTGATATGGGAGACTCCCAGAGCAAAGTATCAGGCTATCACCACACTGAAAAGGAATGGTTACAAGCCACAACCTTTAAAAAGGGTGTGTATCAAAAAGAAAAACGGGAAATTACGTCCCCTTGGTATTCCAACTATGAAAGACAGAGCTATGCAGGCACTGTATCTAATGGCATTGGAACCAGTGGCTGAAACAACCGCAGATTTAAACTCTTACGGATTCCGAAAAGCGAGATGCACGAATGACGTACAACAGAAATGTCATATTGCACTATCAAGAGGAAACTCTGCTGAATGGATTCTGGAAGGAGACATAAAAGGTTGCTTCGACCACATCAGTCATGAATGGCTACTGAACAATATCCCAATGGATAAGTCAATGCTACGTAAATGGCTAAAAAGCGGATTCATCTTCAACAGAGAATTATTCCCGACAGAAGAAGGTACTCCGCAAGGGGGCATAATTTCACCCGTTCTTGCTAATATGGCACTTGACGGATTGGAAGCGATTTTAATCAAAAGGTTCAAACCATATCGGAAAATGAGGATAAATGGCGAGTTATGTCATTCAAAAGTCAATTATGTTAGATATGCAGATGATTTTATCATCACAGGAAGGTCTAAAGAGTTGTTAGAAAATGATGTAATACCAATTGTCAGGGAATTTCTTCAAGAGAGAGGTCTTGTCCTGTCAGAAGAAAAGACCAAGATAACCCACATTGACGAGGGATTTGACTTTCTCGGTTTTAATATAAGGAAATACAAAGGTACACTCCTGATTAAACCGACAAAAGAGAGTTTAAAACGGTTTTTATCCAAATTGAAATACATATTGGATTCCAATAAATCAGTCAAGCAAGAATCAGTTATCCGATTGATGAATCCTGTAATAAAAGGATGGACTAACTATTACCGATACTGTTGTGCTGGAGAGACATTCAGTAAAGCAGATTACCTGATACATCAGAAAATGTGGCGATGGGCGGCTCGCCGCCATCCGAAAAAAGGCAGAAAATGGATAGCTAAACGCTATTTTTCGCAGATTGGAAATCAAAAGTGGTGCTTCTCTGTCGGTTTCAACAAGAGAAATCCAGAAAGCAGGATAACTTTAATAAAGCTATCCAACACCAATATCGAAAGATATACGAAAATAAAGCGTGAAGCCAATCCTTTTGACCCAGAGTGGAAAGAGTATTTTGAAACAAGGGAAACCAACAAGATGCTCTCAAATTTGAAAGGTCGGAAAACATTGCTACAACTATGGGAAAAACAAGGGCGTAAATGTCCTGTCTGCGGCAGTGCGATAGATAAGGAAAGTAAATGGAGTATGTCTGAAAAATTACAGTCAGGCAGGAAAATCAAGATACTTATCCATAGCAAATGCCGTAACAGGAGTAAACGCGACAACAGAGGTTTTGAGCCGGCTTCTATTTAAATTTAGAAGTTTAGAGTTGCTTGAGCCGTATGCTATGAAAGTAGCACGTACGGTTCTTAGAGGGGAAAGGGGCAGTAATGCCCCCGACCTACTCGACTGATATAACGTATAATATATCGATCACCTTTCCGGTTGAAAAAAACATACCATGTGGTATGTTTACTGCTTTTTCGTTTGAAAAAGGCGTATTGCAAATCTTTCCCGTATCGGTTGAACCTCATTTCAGCTGTATGGGAGAGGTTATAATGTGGCGCATGAGGTAAAGTGTGGATGAAGTCGAGGATATCATCGATAAGTATGTTTGCGTACTCAATGTATGAATAATAATCTTTCTCAAATAAGGTGTCGGCTAAATCCATCAGATAAGTGATTATTTCTTTAGGGATAATAACTTTTGTGTTATTTTCTTTGTGCGTTTTTTTCATAGAAATGTTTTCTTAGTTCTTGTTTTGCGTATTGTCTGAATTCCTCGATGCTCAATCCTTTGTTCCAATCTCGTTCAAATTCATCAAGGTTACTATCCGATAGGTTTACTCCCAATCGTTGCAATATAGGATTGATCATATCCCCATATTTCTTTAAATCGATGCGAACGTAGCTGTTGTTCCCTGCCGCATCTTTCTCCAATTCGATACCTGATACTTCTGACATAGTTGCTCTATTTATTTGGTTATACTTCCATCTATCGCAAAGATACTGTTTTTAATTAGGTATCTGCCTTATTTCGGGTGTTTTATTTTACAATAAGCTCGATGTGAATTACCGTTTTGTAAGAGATTGATAACCAGACTCGAAAAAACACGTACATGTTTTTTGGAAAAGTCGTACGTGTTTTCCGAAAAACATGTACGTGTTTTCGGGAAAACAAGCTGATGTTTTTTTCCGGATGAGCCGCGATGATATTCTTTAGGAGAGAAAAATGACAATAAGGTGAAGATAATTTATGATAACTCAATTAATTTAGGTGGCCTGTATAGATTAATTAGCGTATATATCCTTATCGTTCACAGGATTTTTCCCTATTTTTGTCCCTCAATTGAAATGAGAGTATTGAATGGAAGATAAATATGTGAGAAATAGTTTACGGTTCTTTATAGGGGTACTTCTGCTGGCCGTGCTGTACTCGTGCGCGAATATAGCCTCTCCGAACGGAGGGCCTTATGATGAGGCCCCGCCTAAGTTCGTAAGCAGTACGCCGTTGCCTAACCAGATAAACTATAAGGGAAAGAAGGTGGAGATTATTTTTGATGAGTTGATCCAGATCGATAAGCCTACCGAGAACGTGATCATCACTCCACCCCAAATGGAGCAACCCGTTATCCGGGCGAACGGCCGGAAGGCGGTCATCGAGCTGATGGATACGTTGAAGGAGAATACGACCTATACGATAGACTTTACCAATTCGATCTCCGATAATAATGAGAAGAATGTATTGGAGAATTATTCCTTCGCGTTCTCTACCGGCGAATCCATCGACAGTATGGAGGTGTCCGGAGTCTTGCTGAACGCCGAGAATCTGGAGCCTATGCCGGGTATTACGATCGGTGTGCATACGAATCTGGAGGATTCCGCCTTTACGACGATCCCATTTGTCCGTACTTCCCGTACGAACGACAAGGGAGAGTTTACGATTCGTAATATGGCCCCGGGGACCTATCGGATCTATGCCTTGGAGGATGTGATGCGCTCCTATAAGTACAGTCAGCCCGGGCAGCAGATCGCTTTTTACGATTCCTTGATCGTCCCCGCGTTCGAGTTGACGACCCGTCAGGATACGATTTGGAAAGATAGCTTGACGATCGATACGGTGATGACAGTCGGTTATACCCATTTTATGCCGGACAATATCGAGTTGCGCCTGTTTAAGGAGAAAGTAGAGCGTCAATATATGTTGAAGCCGGAGCGTACGGATGAGAAAATACTAACCTTGCGTTTCAATACCTCCTTGGATACTATTCCGGTACCGGTTCCTTTGAATTTCACCCCGGCGGATAGCAATTGGTATTTCTTGCAAACAGCGGAGGAAGGAAAAGCCGTGCATTACTGGTTGACCGATTCTTTGATCTGGAAGCAAGATACGCTACAAGTGGAGGTGAGTTACCTGAAAAGCGATTCCATGAATATACTTCGTCCGCAGACCGATACGGTACAATTTACCGTGCGTCGCCGTCCTGTGGAGAAGAAGAAAAAGAAAAAAGACGATGAGCCGGAACCCATCGAGTTTCTAGGAATGAACGTAAACGCTTCCGGTTCCATCAACCTGTATGATACGGTCGCTGTTACGTTTAGCGAACCGGTAGCGGGGTTAACGAAAGATCATTTTTATCTGGATCAGAAAGTGGATACGCTTTGGGAAGCCGTTGACTTCGATTTCTTCCCGGATACGACGAATTCCTTGAATTTCTTCATCAAGCGCCCGTGGAAGTATGGAGAGGAATACCGTTTGGAAGTAGATTCCGCCACGATATTCAGTGCCTATGGTAAATGGAACGATGTGTATAGCGGGGAATTCAAGATCAAGAAGGAAGATGAGTACGGGCATTTATATATCAATATTGAGGGAGCGGATACCACCGCTTTCGTGGAATTATTGAATAGCAGCGACCAGCCGATCCGTAAGGTGAAGGTAAAAGATGGCGGCGTGCTTTTCATGGACTTGAAACCGGATAAATATTATGCCCGTTTAGTATTAGACGTGAATGATAATGGTGTCTGGGATACCGGTAATTACGCCGATAAACGGCAGCCGGAACTTGTCTTCTATTGCCCGAAGATATTCAATATCATGCAGAATTGGCAAGTGGAGGAGACTTGGAATATCAAGGCTACACCGATGAAACGGCAGAAACCGATCGATATCACGAAGAATAAACCGAAAGAGCTAACGAAAAAGAAAAGAGATTACAAAAATGAGGGAACACAGTCTTCGTCCAATAGGAACAGCGGTGTGGGCGGCTTGCGCTTCTAAACTGTATATATGCGTTTTCTTTTTGTGTGTAGCGAGTCTTACGTCTTTGCGGGCACAAACGTTGCCGTTATCCCATGGGGAACGGGTGGATTACGATCTTTATTTCAAATGGGGGCTGATCATGTCGAAGGCCGGATTGGCTACCCTTTCCGTGAAAGAATCGGAATACCAAGGAGCGCCGTCATGGCATTATAACCTGTTGTTCCGCTCTGCCGGCGTGATCGAGAAAGTCTTTAGGATGCGTGATACGATGGATTGCCATTACTCAAAGGAGCCTCGGCTCTTGTTCAGCTCGAAGCGCACGAACGAGGGAGACTACTATCTGGTGGATAATCTCCAGTTTGAGTATCAAGGAAGCGGTAGGATCGATATCCACTCGCATCGCCATACATTAAAGGAGACGAAGATCGACACGATGCTAATGGCGAAAGGACGTGTATTCGATATGCTGGGAGCTACGATGTATCTCCGTTCGCTGGATTGGCGGACGATGAGTTATGGTGCGGAGTTCCCTTTCATGATCGCTATCGGTCGGGAGCTCGTGAACGCTCGTTTCCGCTATACGGGACAACAGATCGTCGAGCATAAGGAGGCGAAATTCCGTACCCGCCATTTCTATATCGATATCTACGATGAGGCATTTACCCAAGCCAAGGAAGCGGCGGAGGTTTGGATCGGTGATGACGAGAACCATATCCCGGTAAAGATCCGGGCGAAACTGAAGATCGGGGCGGCGGAGGTCTATTATAAAGACTCCTATAACCTGCGTGCCCCACTTACTTGCCGTATCGTGGTGCAGAAGAAATGAAAGCTTTTTAGATAGGCTTGTGTTTCTCGCACCCAGCTCATCACGGAGCTGGGGCGAGAGCTTTTTATAGAATTTCTTTTTTAAACCAACGGAGTGAAGGGTAATTCCGTGTCTTTGCGGTAACCTGTACCATTAAAAGTCGCGATTAATTCTCCGGCTTCATTGGTGATACGGACTTCGCAATTCGCCAGTCTCTTATGGCTGAACGCTTCTTTCGCTTCCGCATATAAATATCCCTTACTCTCCGCCTTAAAGAAATTGATGTTTGAGGTAATGGATAATGTCAGGCGTGCGTGGCTATTAGTCGCCGCGGCGAAAGCCAGATCCGCCAACGTGAAGATCGCCCCACCTTGACATACGCCTCCACCATTTAAATGTTCGGGCTTGATGAGCATACGCGCCTTGGCGTAACCGTTGCCCGTTTCTAATAATTCAACGCCCGCAAGCAAGGCGAATTTATCGCCTTGAAGAAATTCATGGATTGTCATAACCTCTTACTATTCGCTTGGTGGATTATTTGCTTAGTTTCCATTCCGCACCATCCTTGGTATCCTTTATCTCGAATCCCATCGCGGTTAATTCGTTACGGATCTTGTCGGAGGTGGCCCAGTCTTTATTCGCCTTGGCTTGCTGGCGGATGGATAATAATAAGTCTACGGCCTTGCCAAAAGTCTCATAGCTGTTACCACCGGCGGAAGCCTCGTCTTTCATGCCAAGGATATCGAACAAGAATAAATGGAATACCTCTTGTAACTCTTTCAAGTCTTCCTCGGACAGAGTAGCCTTACCGTCTTTTACGGAATTGATCGCACGGGCGGCATCGAATAGATGAGAAATCACGATCGGTGAGTTCAAATCGTCATTCATGGCCTCGAAACATTTCTCACGAAGACCTTTCGTGTCTACGGTAGAGGTAGCGGACGGCTGCAACTTCATCAAATGTCCGTATGCCTCCATCAAGCGTGACAAGCCCTTCTCGGCAGCTTGCAAAGCCTCATTGCTGAAATCAACCGTGCTGCGGTAATGCGCTTGCAGGATGAAGAAACGGATGGTCATGGCGGAATACGCTTGTTGCAAGGAGGGATGATCACCCGTGAAGAATTGCTCCAGTGTGATGAAATTACCTAATGATTTACCCATCTTCTGCCCGTTGATGGTGATCATATTGTTGTGCATCCAATAATGAACCATGTCATCCCCTTGGGAAGCCACGGCTTGCGCGATCTCGCATTCATGGTGCGGGAAGATCAAGTCCATGCCACCCCCGTGGATGTCGAAATGCTCCCCGAGGTATTTCTTGCCCATAGCGGTACATTCGCAGTGCCAACCGGGGAAGCCGTCGCTCCACGGAGACGGCCAACGCATGATATGCTCCGGCTGGGCGCATTTCCAAAGGGCGAAGTCGATGGCGTTATGCTTCTCGTCCTGCCCGTCCAACGCGCGGGTCGTATTCAACATATCCTCGATATTGCGACCCGAGAGGATGCCGTATTTATGATCTTTATTATATTTCTCTACGTCGAAATAGACGGAGCCTTGACTCTCGTAAGCGTAGCCGTTATCCAGAATCTTCTTGACTAACTCGATTTGTTCGATAATATGTCCGGAAGCGTGCGGCTCGATGCTGGGAGGAAGTACGTTCAGCGCATCCATCGCTTGATGATAACGATTGAGGTAATATTGAACCACTTCCATCGGCTCCAACTGTTCTAGCCGTGCCTTCTTGGCGATCTTATCCTCCCCATCATCGGCATCGTGCTCCAGATGCCCTACATCCGTTATATTACGTACATAACGCACTTTATATCCTAGGTGGGTAAGGTAACGGAATAGCAAGTCGAACGTGATCGCCGGACGTGCGTGTCCCAAGTGGGCGTCACCATAAACCGTGGGGCCACATACGTACATACCTACATGCGGCTCGTGCAGGGGTATGAATTGCTCCTTCTTTCTCGTAAGCGTGTTGTAAATATTCAATGGATGTTCCATATTCTATTATATATTTAGGAATCGCGAACTTACATAAAATCCTTGGTATTATCAAGCTGATCGTGAATAGTCTGTAGTTTTCATAGGCATTCATTGACTCTTGATGACTTCCGACGGATTCTCATTGGCTGCCTTACATACCTGTTCACGTATCGTACCTAGAACCATGCTGGTAATGGTGATGAATATTCCCACCAACCACCAGATCTGGATTTGGATGCGATAGGCGTAGCCTTGCAACCAGTAGTTCATGACGAGATAGCTGATCGGGAAAGCGATGATTCCGGCGATGACAATTAATCGCATGTATTCCTTGAAGAACAAGAAAATGATCTCGGAGGCTTTCGAGCCTACTACTTTCCGGATAGCGATCTCTTTACGCCGCCGTTTCGTGGAGGCTGTAGCGACGGCGTAGATGCCGAACAAGGAGATTAGCAAACAGGCGAAAGCGAGGAACGAGAATATTTTCAGCCCGACGATCTCGGATTGGTTCAGTTGATCGTAAAGCGTTCCGATCGGGGTGATCCGGGTATCCGCTAATGTCGGGTCTATCTTGGGCAGTAGCTCCGTGATATGGTGGGCGATGTTTCCTTCCTCGCCCGGTATGACCCGGATATACAGATTATTCACCAGTCCACCCGAAGGAATGAATAGCATCGGATGAATACTTTCCCGGAAAGATAGCGCATGGAAATCGTTGACGACACCGACGATCTCGTATTCTTTGATCACGCTGAAATCTGACCACCACGGCATACGGATGATGCTGCCGACTGGGGCTTGTAAGCCCATGGCACGAACCGCCGACTCGTTGAGCACGACACTAAGTTCGTTGCCTTCTGTCCACCACCGGCCCATTAACATCTTTAGGTCGAAGGTCTCACCAAATCGGTGATCGGTTCCATAGAGGTGGAAGTCCACCTTTGTGTCCAGCGGTTTTCCCTCCCATTCCACATTCGTGAAGATCGCCATGGGATCGACATGATGTTGAGGCTTAAAGTTCGTGTCGGTGAAACTTTTGACTTGCGGCAGGGCACTTAACTCTTGCATCAACGTGGATTCTATTTTCCCGGATACGTCTACGAAGCCGGATAGTTGGATAAGGCCTTTTGGGTCGAAACCTAAATCTTTTTGATTTACGAATCGCATTTGCTCCATGACAACCAGCGATGCTACGATGAACAGGATACTGATCATCAATTGTAAGGTCACGGCCATGCGGCGTAACAAAAGGGGTTTGACTGTCTCTTTGGGAACGAGCGAGGTGGTTGCCGTATGGCTGAACTGCCCGAAGAATACTAATCCTGCACATTGGAGGATGAGGAATGTACCTATACCTACCCCTGCGAAAAGAAACAGGAACCGGCCCATCTCCAAATCAATCTCCAGCCATCGGGCGAAAAGCGGCTTGACTTGGACTATGAAGATCAAGGCTACCAACAAGGATGCAAGTACGGAACAGCCTAGCTCGACAGACATTTGTTCGATCAATTGCTTTCTCGTTGCGCCGTTGACCGTCCGTAAACGCCATTCCCGCACACGTTGCCGAAAGAGATCCATATAGGAATTCAAGAAATTGAAGAGGGCGGCAAACAATAATAGGGCACCAGATACGACAAACAAGCCGATGAAATTTAAGGTAAAGGGTGCATCTTCATTCAGATGATGCCGGATCTCACGGATGGGGAGTGTTCGCAACTCGATCTCCTTGTTCACCCCGATACGTTCAGGTAGCTCTTTTAGTTGATTGGCGAAGGCTTTTGGGTCTGAGCTTGGATGGAGTTTCACGTATAAGTCCATCACGAAGAAGCTCCATTGTGCCTCTGGAGGTAACTGGGAGAAATGCTGTATCATGTTATGGTTGATGATCGCGTCGAACGGTAGATTGGTATGGGGTGATGGGTCTTTCACCACAGCCGTGACGATGTAGGGAGGTAAGGAGGCTCTCATCAAGGTGTGTATCGGTTGCCCGATCGCCTTTTCCGCGTCGCCAAATAGACGGACCGCCGTACGTTCGCTCAAGATCATGTTGTTTACGATTTGTAGCGGATGATTCATTTCTCCACAAACGAAAGATTGCGGGAATACCTCTAGGAACGTGCTGTCTGTATAAAGCATATTCATTTGGATATAAGGAGTCGCTTGGGTTCGGCAGTTTTCGGTTGAAAGCATAAGCGTGGTGGAGGCTTCGATAGCTGGGACTTGCTCTCGTAAGCTATTCTCGATACCTTTCGAGGCTCCTTTGTTCACTTTCCCGGATTGTTTCTCGGCGCTATAGACACGGTAGATGGATTCGGAATCCTTGTAGAAAGAATCGTAAGTGGTCTCATGATCCATCCAATAGAGTATGGGCACGAAACAGACGAGGGCGAAAGCCAGCCCTAGGATACTGATGGAGGCGCTGACTTTATACTTCCAGATGTTTTTGAAGGCAATGACACAGTAATGTATTAACATGGCAATTCCGTTTTTTGATGATATCGCTGATGACTCAATTTCGCTGAATCCGATTCAAATATCATGCCATAAATGTAACGTATTAGAAAATAGAATCATAGAAAAATCTGTATTTCTTCATGTAGTGCGATAGCGTACATTTTTTGTGCGATAATGCACGTACAAGCTGTCTTTATTCCCTTTATCTTTGTCCGTATGGAAGAAAAAGGAAAGATATTGATCATCGACGATAATAAGGATGTGTTGTTCGCATTGAACTTACTGTTGGAGCCGTACATGCAAAAGGTGAAGGTAACGACACAACCGGCACGCATTGAGTATTTCATGCGAACGTTCCAACCGGACGTGGTCTTGCTGGATATGAATTTCCATCGGGATGCCGTGAGCGGGCAGGAGGGTTTTGAGTATTTGGGACAAATCTTGGAGATCGATCCGCAAGCGGTCGTGATCTTCATGACGGCCTATTCGGATATAGAGAAGGCGGTCAAGGCCATTAAGGTAGGAGCTACCGATTTCATCTCCAAGCCGTGGGAAACGGAGAAGTTGCTGGCTACCCTCTCGTCGGGCATTCGATTGAGCCATTCCCGTAAGGAGGTCGGACGTTTGCGGGAGCAGATGAAAGCCATGAAGGCGGACGACACATTGCCGGAATTGATCGGTGAGTCGCCAGCGATGCTGAAGGTAAAGGATACGATCTACAAACTCGTGGAGACTGACGCGAATATATTAATTACCGGCGAGAGCGGT
>ENA-ORLU01000951-ORLU01000951.1-human-gut-metagenome-genome-assembly--contig:-NODE-951-length-24141-cov-8.009724_pt1 | contig 24141 bp, 18 predicted proteins | sample MGYA00243009_ERZ508833 | MGnify/ENA primary metagenome ERZ508833 (study PRJEB26277, sample SAMN04329763) | human gut metagenome | biome: human-associated habitat | host: Homo sapiens | place: USA...
GAGATGAGCTTGCCCAGCAGCAACACCAGCACCACCAGCATCATGGGGCGGATGAAGCGGGCACCCTTTTTCAGGGCGAAGTGGGAACCCAGCAGGTTGCCCAGAATGTTGCTGATGGCGCAGGGGATGCCGATGTGGAACACCACCAGACCGTTCATCAGGTAGGTAAACAGGCTGGCGTAGTTGCTGGCCAGATTGAGCACCTTGCCGTTGCCGTTGGCGGTGCGCAGGTCAAAGCCCATCAGGGTGGTAAAGGCAATGATGGCAAAGGTGCCGGTGCCCGGGCCCATAATGCCGTCGTACAGGCCGATGCCAAAGCCGATGGCCAGCGCCAGTAAGATCTTTTTCAGATCCAGCGTGCCGTCGTCCCGGTTCTCATCCGGCAGGTTGCGCTGCCACAGAATGATGACCGCCGCCACCGGCAGGATGATGAACATCATGGTGCGCAGCATCTCGTCACTGAGCAGCAGCACGATGTGCGCGCCCAGCGCACTGCCCGCAAAGCTGCCGATGGCTGCAAGAACACCCACCTTCACGTTCATGGCACCACTTTTGAAAAAGCTTGCCGTGGCAAAGGTAGTGCCGCAGGCGGCGCTGAACTTGTTGGTGGCATAGGTGTAGTGGGGCGGCAGCCCGGCAAACAGATAGGCCGGCAGACTGATCAGCCCACCGCCGCCGGCTGCCGAATCCACAAAACCTGCAAAGCCGGTCATCAGCATGAGAAACGCCATCATCCACGGCGAAATCGTGATACCCATTGTTATAATTCCTCTTATCTTTCCAAGTCGTTTGTTCTTTTTCAGGAGACGCGCGCCTTAGACCATATAAAACCTCCCCTCGCAGGGCAATACACAGCCCGGGATACCCGCGCAGCGCAGGGGTATCCCGGGCACTTTTTGCAATTTTAGAAGTTATTATTACAGATTGTTTTTAAAGAAGCGGTATGCGTTGCGCCAGTAGATGGCTTCCACCTCGTCCTCGGTAAAGCCCTCGCGGCGCAGTGCCTCGGCCAGCAGCGGCATATCTGCTGCCGTTTCCAGCTCGTGCTGGCCACCGATGCCGTCAAAGTCGCTGCCAAGGCTGATGACCTCAATGCCGCCCACCTGCTTGAAGTGTGCCGCGTGCTTTGCCAGCCGCTCCACCGTGCTGCGGCAGAGCTTCGGGTGTGCCGAGTCTGCGTCCACAAAGGAAGCGCAGTAGTTCAGCCCCGCAATGCCGCCTTTTTCTGCCAGTGCGCGGATCATCTCATCGGTCAGGTTGCGGTTGTGGGGCGACAGCGCACGGCAGTTGGAATGGCTTGCCGCAAAGGGGCGGGTGCTGTGGTTTACGATGTCCCAGAAGCCCTTATCGGAAAGGTGGCTCACGTCTGCGGTGATGTGCAGCTTTTCCATCTCTTCCAAAAAGGCAAAGCCCCGCTCGGTCAGGCCGGTCTCGGTATTGGCCACCAGCGGCCCGCCGGGGTTTGCGTTGGGGGCTGCCAGCTCGTTGGGGTAGTTCCACGTCAGGGTCATCATGCGCACGCCCAGTTCCTGCAGCCGCCGCAGCACGCCCAGACTGCCCTTGCAGCAGCCACCCTCTTCCACCGTCAGCATGGCGCTGAGCTTGCCCTCGGCGCGGTTGCGCTCAAGGTCGGCGGCGGTGTACACCGGGGCGATCTTTTCCGGGTAAGCCGCCATGAGCCGCTTGAAGATGTCGATCTCCTCCAGCACGCTTACCAGCGGGTCGGCCCCGGGAGCGGGGTCGGCCAGATCCACATAGGCCGCAAAGCATTGCAGCAGATAATCTCCCTGCTGCAATTTTTCAAGGTCGATATGCAGATCGTTGTGCAAAAAGCTTTTGGGTGCGCCCGCCTTTTCGGCGCGGCGCAGTTCGTACAGGGTATCGCAATGCAGATCCCAAACCTTCATGATGGATGCACTCCTTTATGCTTCTTCTCCCAGCAGCTGCAGCAGCTGTTCGGGGTTCATAGACAAAATCGCGCCGTCTGCCCCACCGGTAACGGTGTCGGCCAGCGACTGCTTGGCCTGCTGCAGTTCCACGATCTTTTCCTCAATGGTGTCCTGCGCGATCAGCCGGTACACCTGCACCGGGTTGCGCTGGCCGATGCGGTAGGCGCGGTCGGTGGCCTGATTCTGCGCGGCAAGGTTCCACCACGGGTCGTAGTGGATGACGATATCGGCGGCGGTCAGGTTGAGACCTGTGCCGCCCGCCCGCAGCGAGATGAGAAAGACATCCGCCTCGCCCTGATTGAACCGGCGCACCTGCTCGGCACGCACCGGCTTCGGGGTAGAGCCCTGCAGGGTAAAGTGGCTCACCCCGGCTTCGTCCAGCCGTTTTGCCAGCAGCTCCAGCATGGAGGTGAACTGGCTGAACAGCAGAATGCGGTGCCCGCCCGCCACTGCCTCGGTGACAAGCTCCAGACAGGCGTCCAGCTTGGCGCTGCTGCCCGTCCAGTTGTCTGCCACAAGGCGCGGGTCGCAGCAGATCTCCCGCAGCCGCATCAGCACGGCAAACACGGTCATCTTGTCCTCCGGCTTTGCCGCCCGCAGCTTTTCCCGGGCATCCACCACCGCCGCCAGATACAGCTTGCGCTGCTCGGTCTCCAGCTCAACGCGGCGCACATTCTCGGTTTTGGGCGGCAGCTCCCGCAGCACCTCCGACTTCATGCGCCGCAGGATGAAGGGCCCGGTGAACTGGTTCAGCCGCCGCACGGCGTTGGCATCTTCGTCCTGCACGATGGGCTTTTCAAACCGGGCACAGAAGGTCTTGTAAGGGGGCAGATAGCCGGGCATCAAAAAGGAGAAGATGCTCCACAGCTCGCCCAAGCGGTTTTCCACCGGGGTGCCGGTCAGGGCAAAGCGCACCCGGCTGTTCACCCGGCACACCGCCTTGTATTTCTGGGTGGTGTGGTTCTTGATGGCCTGCGCTTCGTCCAGAATGCAGGCGTAGAAGCTTTGCCCGGCATACAGTTTTTCGTCCCGGCGCAGCAGATCGTAGCTGGTGATGACGATGTCTGCCTGCGCCCACCCGTCGACCAGCGCGGCACGGTGGGCGGCATCGCCGTCCATGGCAACGCTTTGCAGCTGCGGGGTGAACTTCTGACATTCCTCCTGCCAGTTCAGCACCAGCGACGCCGGGCAGACGATGAGGCTGGGCAGCTGCTGCCCGCCCTCCTTCATCGCCAGCAGGTAGCTGAGCACCTGCACGGTCTTGCCCAGACCCATATCATCGGCCAGAATGCCGCCCATACCGTAACCGTCCAGTGTGCGCAGCCAGCGGTAGCCGTCCCGCTGGTATTTGCGCAGGGTCTTTTGCAGGGAGAGCGGCGGGGTATATTCGCTGTCCCGCACGGCGTGGAAGCTGCGGCTGATGCGCCGGAAAGCATCGTCCCGGTCGAACCGCAGGCCGTTCTGCCCCGAAAGCGCCCAGTCCAGCGTGGGGGCGCGGTAGAGCGGCAGAGCGGCATGGCCGTCCTTCAGCTTTGCGCCGGAAAGTTCCAGTGTGTCGTTCAGCTCGTCCAGCCCTTCCAGACTGTCGTCCAGCCGCAGCAGACTGCCGTCCCGCAGGCGGTGATAGCGCTTTTTCTGGTGCAGGGACTGCAAAAGCTCCCGCAGTTCCTCCACCGGGAACGCGCCGGTGTCCACTTCCAAGTCCAGCACGCTGCCGTGCACCGACACCCCTACCGAAATTTTAGGCGGGACGGCTTGTAGGTTGCGGAAGGCATCGGTCTGGTACACCTCGCCCATGGCCAGCAGGGCGGGAATGCCCTCTTCCAGCAGCTGGAAAAGCGCTTCCTCCCCGGAAATGCTGTAATGCCCGGGCTTGCCGCTCTCGGGTTCCAGATAGGTTTCCAGCAGCCGCTTTGCCCGGTTCTCGGTGCGGGCATCCCGCAAAAGATCCGGCGGCACCGGCTCGCCGGGGGCTACCCGGTCCTCGCCGTACAGAAAGACCGGGTATGCCGTGACAGTAAGCCCCCGGTCTGCATCCAGATAAAACTGCACCACCGGTTCCAGTGGGATCTGATTCAGCAGCAGCCGGTCGGGGTCCACGATGTTGACCCGGTTGCCCAGCTCCGGCAGCACATAGCTGCAAAAGGCGGCGGCATCCGCGCTGGTAAAGAACAAACTGCGCCCGCCAAAAGTCTCCAGCACCGGCAGCACCCGGCGGCATTCCTCCCGCTGCATCCGCCAGAGGGTGGTCTCGCCCAGCAGATAAGCATAGTCCAGCCCCTGCACCCCGCTGAGCGCCGGGGTACAGCTCAGCTGCACGCCGCCCTTGCGGCGCTCTACCTTCAGGCTGATGACCGGCAGACCCTCTTTAAGGGTATAGCCGCCCACAACGCCCTCGGCGGCGTAAAGCTCCACAAGGGCATCCAGCCCCTCGCCGGTCAGCGGCAGACCGCCCGCCGGGCCTTTCTCCCAGCCGGAGCGCACCGTACCCTCGGCTTCAAACGCCTGCCGGGCGCTCACCTGACGGCGCAGCAGCCGCAGCAATTGCTGCGCATCCGGGGCAAAGGCGTCCCACCGGTGCACAAACGCCAGCGACTTGCCGTAGCTGACGCTTTCGCCCTGCTCGACCGCATCCAGAAACTGCGGGATGCTTTTTACCAGATACTGCCGCCCGCCGATGCCGTCCGAGACCCGCAGCCGCAGCCAGATACGGCCATTGTGCGGCGTAAGCTCCGGCTCCAGCAGAGCAAAGCCGGTGCGCTGGGCAGCGGGCTGGGGCTGCTGCTGCGCATCCTCCCGCTGGTAGCGCTTCAGCAGAAGCTGGGCATCATAGTCGGTCTCCGGCTCCTCACCCCGCCACTTGCGGCCGAACAGCATATCCAGCCCGGCGCTGTAGCTGTCCTTGCGGGGTTCGGTGCTCAAGCCTGCAACGCCCCGCTGCACCCCGGGAATACTCTCCGGCTTTTTTGCCGTGGCATCCGGGGCAGGCGGGTTCTTTTCTGCGTCCTGCAGCAGCAGCGCGCCGATATGCTTGCAGTAGGTACCGTCGCCGTTTTGGTTATAGGGGCAGTCGCAGGAGGCGCTGACAAAGCTGCCGTTTTCCCGCAGCCAGACCTGCGTATAATAGCAGTCCGGCCCGCTGCCCTGCACCAGCGCTGTCAGGTGCCGCACCCCGTCCTCGTTGGTGGTGCAGCTGCTTTGCAGGATGCGCTTGCGGTACTTCTGTGCCCGCTCAAAGATGCTTTTGCCCAGCAATGCGCGGATCTCCTGTGCGTCCATGTGGTTTCCCTCCCCTGTGCTGTCGCGGTTCCGGTCTATTCTATAAGAATACCGCGTTCCACCCCGGGATGCAAGGGCAGAAGGGTAAAAAACGTATAGAAAGCGCGGGGCGGGACGATTTTGAATGGCCTCCGCTTTGCTTTGGCCATCTTCAGCGGAAAAATTATTTTTATATAGAGCAATACCGGAGCGTCTGCGGACGCTCCGGTATTGCATTTTTCACGGGAAAGGCCGTAAAGGCAAACGGCATTTATCGTGTTATAGTAAGTTCACAACTGTTCAGTCCTGTTTTTCTGCGGGGGCTGTGCCGCGCTTGCGGGTCTTGAGGTGGTACATCTCCTGATCCGCCTTGTCGATCAGGTCGTGCACGGTGGCAATGTCCGGCTCAAGGCGGGCGCAGCCGATGCTGATCTCGATCTGGTAGGGTTTGCCGGAAGCGGCGTTGGCGGCATCCAGCTCCCGCTGGATGGAAGCGATCAGGGTGCGCACCTCCACGCTGTTGCAGCCGCAGGCGATGCAGAATTCATCGCCGCCGTAGCGCGCCAGCACGCCGTTATAGTTGGCGCACACCTTTTTCAAAATGCCCGCCAGCAGCACCAGTGCGGCATCGCCCTCCAAGTGGCCGTATTGGTCGTTGATGTGCTTGAAATGATCCATGTCCATCATGAGGAAGTGCAGCGAGCGGTTGGGGTGGCGGCGGTAATAGGGCAGCTCGCTTTCCAGATAGCGCAGCGCCACGATGCGGTTGCTGACGCCGGTCAGGGTGTCCACCGTGAACTTGGTCTGCAATACCAGCACATACACGCACACCAGCCCCAGCGTAATGCCGCAGCACAGCAGCCCGCGCCCGGGCAGCCAGCCTTGCAGCAAAAAGCCTGCCGCCGGCGCAAGCGCGAGCAGCAGCAGGGTTTTCAGTTCCTCTTTGGGTGTTTCCTGCTTCCAGTGGCTCAGCGTCCAGCTGCAACGGAGAAAGGCTGCTGCCAGATAGGCAAGCCCCACCAGCTTCGCCCCCCAGAACAGGGTGCTGCCCCGCAGCCCCTCTGTGTCCAGATAGCAAAAGCCGTTTTCGTCCCGCGCTGTCAGCAGCACCAGCAAAAGCAGTGTCACCGGTGCGGCGCTGAGTGCCAGCCTGCGGCCGTCCTCCATCCATGTACGCCCCAGCTCTGCCTCCACATACAAAAACACCAGCAAGCAGCAGCACGCCGCCAGCAGATAAAACAAAATACTGCCCCCGGCGTTCAGCCGGTAGGTCAGGGGGATGCCCAGATCCTGCCACGCGCCCAGCTGCGCCAGCGCACTGCCATAATCTACGATCGTCAGCGCCCCGGCAAACCACAGCAGCGCCGTAAACTGCCGCCCGGGCAGACTTTTATCCCGCATTTTCTGCTGCGCCCGCAGCAAAACCACCAGTGTGACCAGACAGAGCCCACTGACCTGAGTATGCGCAATCGCATCCATGCCGCAACGCTCTCCTTTACCCTAGGGCGGCTTTGCGCCGTCCCGACCCTTTTCCGCTCTTCCAACGTTCCTTTTTCGCACAGACCCATTGTACCAAATCCATAACAAATATGCAACACAAACCGAAAAATTCATACAAAAAAAGACACCGGAACGTCTTTCGGCGTTCCGGTGTCTTTTGAACTCAAATCACTTTGCCTGCGGATGGGCGGCATCATTGCGCAGGGCGCTTTCGCGGATCTTTTCCAGCGTCTGCTCGCTGAGGATGTGCTCTGCCTTGCAGGCGTCCTCGGCGGCGGTCTGCTCGTCCACGCCCAGCTGCACAAAGAAGTGGGTCAGCAGCTGGTGGCGGCTGTAAATGCGCTGAGCGATCTCCAGCCCGGGCTCCAGCAGGGTCAGGTTGCCTTCGCCGTCCACCGCGATATAGCCGTTCTCCCGCAGCTTTTTCATGGCGATGCTCACGCTGGCTTTGGTAAAGCCCAGCTCATTGACAACGTCAATGGAGCGCACTTTGCCCATACGCTGGCTCAGCATCAGGATCGTTTCAAGATAATCTTCCGCGGACTGGTGGATCTGCATGGTTTGTCCGGCCTCCTGCCTTATTCCCTCTGGGGGATTTTTCCGACAGGGTATGTGTACCCTCTGTCATATGTTAAAGGATATCACATTTTTGCGGTTGATGCAAGCAATTCGCAGCAAGTTTGGTTAAACTAACCATATTTCTCTGCACAGAACTGCTGTTTTGTCGGTTTTGCACCGCTCCTGTTTTGTGCAAAGGGTGCAATTTACCGCGCCGCCAGATAGGCGGCTGGGCCTTCCTCGTACAGATCGCCGCCATGGGCGTCCAGCACAACGGTCAGAGGCATATCCTGCACGGTCAGGCGGCGCACCGCTTCACAGCCCAAGTCCGGCCATGCGATCACTTCCAGCGTCTGCACGCTTTTTGCCATCAGCGCACCGGCACCGCCCAGCGCGGCCAGATACACCGCGCCGTTGCGCACCACAGCGTCTTTGACGGCGGCGTCCCGCTTGCCCTTGCCGATCATGATCTTGTTGCCAAGGTCCAGCAGCCGGGGGCTCATGGCATCCATGCGTCCGCTGGTGGTAGGCCCTGCCGAGCCGATGACCTCGCCCGGGCGCTCCGGGGTGGGGCCTACATAATAGATAGCGCTGCCTTCCAGCGCAAAGGGCAAAGTCTCGCCCTTGTCCAGCGCTTCCATCATCCGCTTGTGTGCCTGATCCCGGGCGGTGTACACCACACCGGAAAGCAGCACGGTATCCCCCGCTTTCAGCGGGGCCAGATCCTGCGCGGTGCAGGGGGTGGTAATTTTATATTCCACAGCAATACTCCTTTGGCATCCTCGCCCTCTCCGTCATCGCTCACGCGATGCCACCTCCCCCAAAGTGGGAGGCCTTGGCAGTCCACACAAACTTTACCTCTTTGCCAAGGGCTCTCCCTTTGGGAGAGCTGGACGCGAAGCGGCCTGAGAGGGCGGAGTCTCTTACAGCTCCGCGCTGGCGCGGCGGGTCACATGACAGGAAACGTTCACAGCCACCGGCAGACCCGCCACATGGGTGGGCATCTGCTCAATGGCAAGGCCAAGGCAGGTGGTCTTGCCGCCAAAGCCCTGCGGGCCGATGCCCAGTGCATTGATGGCGGTAAGCAGCTCCTGCTCCAGCTGCGCGTAGTAGGGGTCGGGGTTGGGGATATCCAGCGGGCGCAGCAGCGCCTTTTTGGCAAGATACGCCACCTTGTCAAAGCTGCCGCCCACGCCGATGCCCAGCACGATGGGCGGGCAGGGGTTGGAGCCTGCCTGCTTTACAGTATCCACCACGAACCTTTTAAAGCCCTCCACGCCGTCGGCGGGCTTGAGCATCTGGATGCGGCTCATGTTCTCGCTGCCAAAGCCCTTGGGCGCCACCGTGATGCGGCAGCCCTCGCCGTCCACCAGATGCACCGTGATGGCCGCCGGGGTGTTATCGCCGGTGTTGCCCCGGCGCAGCGGGTCGGCCACGATGCTCTTGCGCAGGTAGCCGTCCGTATAGCCACGGCGCACGCCCTCGTGGATGGCGGCTTCAAAGCTGCCGTCAATGTGCACATCCGTGCCCAGCTCCACGAACACGCAGGCCATGCCGGTGTCCTGACAGATGGGCAGGTCTTTTTCCTTTGCGGCGCTAAGGTTCGACCACAGCAGGTCTAACGTGTTCTTTGCCAGCGGCCACGGCTCTTCCTCCCGGGCTTTTTCCAGCGCGGCCTGCACGTCCTGCGGCAGCTGGGTGTTGGCCTTGATGCAGAGCCGCGCCACCGTATCCGTAATGCTCTGTGCGGAGATCGTTCTCATGCCTGTGTCCTCCGCTTACAGCCGTGCCACGCCGGTCTCGCGGGCAGCTTTTGCCACGGCATTTGCCACAGCTTCGGCCACGCGGGGGTCGAACGCGCCGGGGATGATGTTCTCCTCGCTGCGGTCGGCATCGGTGATAAGGTCTGCAATGGCGTAGGCAGCGGCCAGCTTCATCTCATTGTTGATATCCCGGGCGCGGACGCTGAGCGCGCCCTTGAACAGGCCGGGGAAGCACAGCACGTTGTTGACCTGATTGGGGAAGTCGCTGCGGCCGGTAGCCATCACCCGCACGCCGCCCGCCTTGGCTTCATCCGGCATGATCTCCGGGGTGGGGTTTGCCATGGCAAAGACGATGGCGTCCTTGTTCATGGTCTTGCACAGCTCGGTGGTCAGGATGCCGGGGCGGGACACACCGATGAACACGTCTGCGCCCTCCAGCGCTTCCTTCAGACCGCCCTTGATCTGGCGGGGGTTGGTCACCTCGCCCAGCCAGTTCTTGTGGGCTTCGGCGCTGTTGCAGCCCTTGTACAGGGTGCCGAACTGATCCACTGCCACGATGTCCTTGGCACCGGCGGTCATGAGCATCTTGATGATGGCGGTACCGGCTGCGCCGGGGCCGTTCAGGACGATGTGCACGTCCTCCATCTTTTTATTCACCACCCGCAGAGCGTTGATGAGGGCAGCGGTGACCACGATGGCGGTGCCGTGCTGGTCGTCGTGGAACACGGGGATGTCCAGCTCCCGCTCCAGGGTCTCCTCGATCTCGAAGCACTCCGGGCTCTTGATATCCTCCAGATTGATGCCGCCAAAGGTGGGTGCAATAGCCTTGCAGGCGGCGATCACGCTGGCAGCGTCGTGGGCGTCGATGCAGATGGGGAAGGCGTCCACGCCGCCGAACTCCTTGAACAGCACAGCCTTGCCCTCCATGACCGGCAGACCGGCTTCCGGGCCGATATCGCCCAGACCCAGCACGGCAGTACCGTTGGAGACAACGGCCACCATGTTGCCCTTGAAGGTGTACTTATACACATCGTCGGGGTTTTCCTTGATCTTGCGGCAGGGCTCGGCCACACCGGGGGTGTAGGCGGTGGACAGGTCGTCACGGGTGGCGACTTCCACCTTGCTCACGATGCCCACCTTTCCCTTGTGGGTCTCGTGCATTTCCAGAGCTGCTTTATTGTAATCCATTTAATTTTCCTCCGTTACGGTTCGCATCCTCGCCCTCTCCGTCTGCTCACTGCGTTCGCATCCACCTCCCCCAAAGTGGGAGGCCTTGGCAGTCCACGCAAACTTTCTGGTTTTGCCAAGGGCTCTCCCTTTGAGGAAAGACTTCCCCCGCTCCGGGGGAAGATGTCGCGCAGCGACAAAAGGGGGGATCTGTCACCGCAGGTGACTGAGAGGGCGCACTCATACAGTTTTATTGTAACAGAACCGCCCGGGTATTTCCACCGGTTTTGCGGCATTTCCCGCCCAAAAGCGGGCAAAAGTGATACCTGTGCCGGGCGGCATTTGTGGAATTTTAGCAAAAATCTTTTCTTTTCGCATTTTTCCGTTATAATAGGATGGTATGATATTTGCATTCTCCGTGAAAACGGTCTGCTATTTTTAGGAGGTATCTCTTTTGAAACGCATTACCAAGATCCTGTTGTGTGTGCTGTGCGCGGTGGCTGCTGTGCTGTGCGTAGCTGCGGCCTGCTTTATGCTGCTCAAAAAGCAGGGCAGCACCACGGCATCCTCTGCCGCATCCGGCGCAAGCGTGTCCGTCTACGGCAAGGTGTCGGATTTCGATTATTCCAGCTTCGATTACTCCGAGGGACTGGACGATAACGGCCACTGGACCGGCATCCGCGCACTGGACTATGTGACCTTGCCGGAGGATGTATCCGCGCTGCCGCTTTCCAAGGCCGACATCGAGCCCACCGAGACCGAGATCCAGACCCAGATCGACACTTTGCTGAACCAGTACGCCACCACCCAGAACATCACCGGCCGGGCAGCCCAGAGCGGCGACACTGTGAACATCGACTATTCCGGCGCGGTGGATGGCGTAGCCTTTACCGGCGGCACCGCCACCGGCTACGACCTGACGCTGGGCAGCCACACCTTCATTGACGGCTTCGAGGATCAGATCATCGGCCACAATATCGGTGACACCTTTGATGTGACCGTCACCTTCCCGGAGGGCTACGGCGACTCCACCGACGCCGAGGGCAACACCATCACCCTCAGCGGCAAGGAAGCCGTGTTCAGCGTAACACTGAACGCCATCACCCAGAGCGTTGTGCCCACCCTGACCGACGAGTGGGTGGAGACGAACTTTGCCGCCAGCGACGATCTGCACACCGCAGACGCCCTGCGCCAGTACTTTGACAGCGCCCTGTACGCCAACAATCTGGACAACGCCGTGATGGACTATCTGCTCAATAACGCCACCTTCAAGGAGATCCCCACCCAGATCACCAGCTACTACATCCGTATGTTCCTGAACTATCACTCTCAGCTTGCTACCCAGTACGGCATGGAGCTGGACGCCTACGCACAGGCCAAGGGCTACGCCGATGCCAACGCGATGCTGGCAGATTCTGACGCCTACTTTGAGCATCTGGCCAAGCAGGATCTGGTCTTTCAGGCCATTGCGGAACAGCTGGATATCACCCCCACGCAGGAGCAGATCGACAGTGTCAACAGCTCCTACGCCGACACCTACGGCGCACAGCGCAGTATGCTGAACGCCTTGCAGCTGGCTGTGCTGGACAAGGTGGAGGAAAGCGCGGTGCTTTCCTGACAGCCGTCAAAACACGATTTAAAATGGCTTCCGCTACGCTCTAGCCATGTTCAGCGGAAAAATTATTTTTAATAGAGCAATGCCGGAGCGTCTGCGGACGCTCCGGCATTGCATTTTCACGGGAGGGGTCGTGGAGGAAAACGGCAGCTGCCGCGCCGCTTTCTGCGAAAGCGCAGCGCGGCGGGGGATAAAACTCCCCCAGTCGCCTACGGCGACAGCCCCCTCTGAGATGGGGCCCTTGGCAAAACCGGAGACTTTCCCGCCATGCCAAAGGCTCCCTCCCAGAGGGAGCTGGCAAAACCGTCAGGTTTTGACTGAGGGAGTTCAGCCGTCCCCTTGGGGAAGGTGGCTTGACGCGAAGCGGCAAGACGGAAGGGGTATCTCGGCATCTGCCGTTCCCCTTCACGACCCCATTCGTGAAAATGGGGTTCAGAAACGCCCGCAGGCGTTTCTGAACCCCGAAATTTAAAAAAATCTTTCCACTGATTATGCCCAGAGCGCAAGCGGAGGGCATTCTAAATCGTCCAACACAACCAAAAAGGCCGCTGCACGGTGAGGTGCAGCGGCCTTGGTTTTCCACATTTTTACTTCGCAGTGTTGATAAAGCTGCGGTTGTCCCACAGGTACTTGATGCCGGAGATGGCGGTCACAGCAGCCACCAGCCAGCACAGGGCGATGGAGATCACCACCACGATGGAAACGCTGTCCACCGTGCCGCGGTAGCTCAGGGCAGTGCCGAAGAAGTAGAAGATGATGCTCAGCATCTGCAAAACGGTCTTTACCTTGCCCCACATATTGGCGGCGATGACCTTGCCGTCCTTGGCACCGGCGGCCACCATGCGCAGACCGGACACCGCAAACTCGCGCGCCAGAATGATGCACAGCACCACCGGGCTGCACACACCATCCCGCAACATATAGATGAAGGCCACGGTGGTCAGCAGCTTGTCAGCCAGCGGGTCGGCAAACTTGCCGAAATCGGTGACCATGTGCCACTTGCGTGCCAGATGGCCGTCCAGAAAGTCGGTGAAGCTGGCAGCGGCAAACACGATGCCTGCCAGCAGGTAGAAGGCGGCGTTGAATGTACCGTCCACGATGCCGTCCAGACCAGTCAGAGACACAAAGATCATGAACACCGGCACCAGAATGATGCGGGTCAGGGTAAGCTTATTGGGCAGATTCATAGGTTTTATCCTCCAATTCGTTATTTTACGACCGTACCATACAGATCGTAAAGGTCGCTGTCCTCTACCAGCACATCATAGAACTGGCCGGGGTACAGCGGTTCCTCGCTGGAAACGCAGACGCAGCCGTCCACCTCCGGCGCATCGCCGGTGGTGCGGCAGAGGTACAGGCCGTTTTCCTCGTCGATGCCGTCACACAGAACGTGCACGGTCTGACCTACCTTTTCAGCCTGCTTCTGCGCCATGATGCCGGTCTGGATCTGCATTACCAGCTCGGCACGCTTGTCCTTGACCTCCTGCTCGATCTGGCCGTCCATCCGTGCTGCCACGGTGTTTTCCTCGGCAGAGTAGGCAAAGCAGCCCAGACGGTCGAACTGCACCTCCTTGACGAAGTTGCACAGATCCTCAAACTGCTCCTCGGTCTCGCCGGGGAAGCCCGCGATCAGGGTGGTGCGCAGGGTGATGCCGGGGATCTCACGGCGCAGCTTGCCGATCACCTCCAGCAGCTCCGCGCGGTTGGAGCGGCGGTTCATGTTCTTCAGGATGGTATCGTTGCAGTGCTGGATGGGCAGGTCGAGGTAAGGCACCACCTTCTCGTTGCGCTTCATGGCGGCAATAAATTCATCGGTGATGCGCTCCGGGTAGGCGTACATGATGCGGATCCATTCCAGTCCCGGCACCTTGTTCAGCTTGTCCAGCAGCTCACAGATGCTGCCGGGCTTGCCCCAGTCCTCGCCGTAGGCGGTGGGGTCCTGCGCCACAACAATAAGCTCCTTCACGCCCTCACCCGCCAGCCAGCGGGCTTCGGCTACGCAGTCGGCCATATCGCGGCTGTGCAGCGGGCCGCGGATGCCCGGGATGGCGCAGTAGTGGCAGCGGTTGTTGCAGCCCTCGGCGATCTTTAAGTACGCATAGTGGGCGGGCGTGCCGATGACGCGCTTGCCGCCCAGCGGGAAGTCCTTTTTGGCGCCGTAGCTTTCCAGATGATCCTCGCCGTGGAACAGCCGCTCCACGATGGTGTCAATGGCCTTGTTGGAGGCGCAGCCCACAACAGCGTCCACCTCGGGGATCTCTTCCTCGATCTGGCTGCGGTAGCGCTCGGCAAGGCAGCCGGTAACGATGACCTTCAGGTTCGGGTTCTGCTGCTTGTAGGCGCAGGCTTCCAGAATGTTTTCAATGGCTTCGGTCTTGGCGCTCTCGATAAAGCCGCAGGTGTTCACAAGAATGACATCTGCTTCGGCCAGATCGGCCACAGTCTCGTGCCCGGCAGACAGCAGGATGTGCACCATCACATCCAGATCCACCTGATTTTTCGGACAGCCAAGGGAAATACACGCAATTTTCATAAGGGATGATACTCTCTTTCTCTTTTGAGGGATGCTTTTAAAATTTTACGGGAGGGTCATTCCCCCTCCTCCACCCTGCGGATGGCTTCTTTAATAGTGGTGTAGGCAAAGCCGCGGCGCTGCAGCGCCGCCACCACAAGGTCGCGACGGCCGATAGCAAGCTTTTTGCGGTAGCGGCTGTCCACCAGCGCGGCGGCGGCTTCCAGCTCCGGGTCGTCGCCGCCGTCCTCCGGGGCGTAGACCGCTTCCAGCGCACCTGCCACCTCGGCGGGGGCAAGCCCCTTCTGGCGCAGGCTCTGGGCGGCGGCGCGGCGGCTTTTGCGGGCAGCCAGCAGGCTGTGCGCCCGTGCTTCGGCGTAGCGGGCATCGTTCACATAGTCCAGCTGCACCATCTCCGCCACAGCGGCGGCAGCAGCCTGCTCGGTATAGCGGCGGCACAGCCGCTCATACAGCATATTGGCAGAGACCTCCTGCCCGGCCAGCGTTTCCAGCGCACTGGCCCGCGCCTTGGTGGGGTCGGCGCACTTTTCCGCATCCGGGCGGGGTCGGCGGCGGTAGAAGGCCATTTAGTCCTCCACCATGATATCCAGCTCGCTCTCGCTGCTGCGGGTGGGTGCCTTGACCACCGGCTCCTTTGCGGCGGCAGGGTCGGCAGGCTTCTCCGCTACGGCGGCTGCGGCGCGGCCTGCCGGACGGCGGGTGGCGTACAGCTTATCGGCGTTGGCGCGGATCTGCCCCTCGATGTCATTGGCGATCTCGGGGTTATCCTTCAGGAACTGCTTGGCGTTGTCGCGGCCCTGACCCAGACGGATATCGCCGTAGTTGAACCATGCGCCGCTCTTCTGCACGATGCCCAGCTTGACGCCCACATCAATGAGCTCGCTCATTTTGGAGATGCCCTCACCGAACATGATGTCGAACTCGGCTTCACGGAACGGCGGAGCCACCTTGTTCTTGACGATCTTGGCACGGGTGTGGTTGCCGATGAACTGGCCGGAGGAGTCCTTCAGACCCTCCACGCGGCGGATGTCGATACGCACCGAGGCGTAGTATTTCAGGGCGCGGCCGCCGGTGGTCACCTCCGGGTTGCCGTACATGACGCCCACCTTCTCACGCAGCTGGTTGATGAACACGCAGACCGTGTTGGTCTTGCCGATGACGCTGGTCAGCTTGCGCATGGCCTGACTCATCAGACGTGCCTGCAAGCCCACATGGCTGTCGCCCATCTCGCCCTCGATCTCGGCGCGGGGCACCATGGCGGCTACCGAGTCCACTACGATGGCATCAATCGCACCGGAGCGTACCAGTGCTTCGCAGATCTCCATGGCCTGCTCGCCGGTGTCCGGCTGGCTGACCAGCAGGTTGTTGATATCCACACCCAGCGCCTCGGCATAGGTGGGGTCCAGTGCGTGCTCAACGTCGATAAAGGCCACCTCGCCGCCCTTCTTCTGGGCTTCGGCAAGGATGTGCAGTGCCAGCGTGGTCTTACCGCTGGATTCCGGGCCGTACACCTCGATGATGCGCCCGCGCGGCACACCGCCCACGCCCAGCGCCAGATCCAGCCCCAGACTGCCGGTGGAAATGGCATCCACCTGCATGGAGGCGTTGTCGCCCAGCTTCATGACGGCACCCTTGCCGAACTGCTTTTCGATCTGCGCCAGCGCCGTAGCCAGCGCATCCTTCTTGGCTTCCGGCTCGGTCTTTTGGGTAGCCGGTGCAACGTTATTGTTCTGATTTTTTGCCATAGCCTGCTGCTCCTTTTATCCTTTGGGCCCGCAGAGGGCGGGCTGTCCTTCGCTTTCCTTCTTAGTATAACACAAAATCAAAATATTACAACAAGAAGTTGTTTGTTTTTTCCAATTTATTTTGGGCGGCGGGCAGTCACACAGCGGTCGTTGCCGCCAAAGTCCTGTATGCAGCGAATATCTGCCCATCCGTTCTCTGCCAGCAGGGCGCTTACAGCTTCCCGCTGCTGCCAGCCGATCTCCAACACCAGCGCCCCGCCGGGGCACAGCGCATTTTGGTAGTGCTGCGCCAGCGCCCGGTAGAACACAAGGCCGTCCTCCCCGGCTTCCAGCGCCATAGCAGGCTCCTGCGCCACCTCGGGCTGCAGCTGCTCCATCTCGGCGGCGGTCAGGTAGGGCGGGTTCGAGACGATGAGTTCCAGCTGCCCCTCCGGCAGGGTTTCCCAGTAGGTGAACAGGTCGCCCTGCACCGGCTGCACCGCGTAGACGGGCTTTTTGCCTGCCCGCAGCACGTTCAGCGCCGGGCCCCAGTCCAAGGCCGGGGCATCTGCCTGTTCAAGGGCAGAGGGTTCCAGCACGTTCTCGGTCTGTCTGCCCTGCCCGGTCAGAGCGCAGCGGGCGTTCTTTTCCAGATAGACAAAGGCCGCAGGGCTTTTTTCCACGCAGGTCACCTGCGCGGCGGGACAAAAGCGCTTGACCCCCAACCCCAGACAGCCTGTCCCGGCGCAGAGGTCCAGCACCCGGGGCGATTCGATGCCCGCAAGGGTCTCGGCGGCGGCCTGCGCCACCACCTCGGTATCTGCCCGGGGACAGAGCACCCCGGGGCCTACCGCCAACTCAAAATCTAAAAAGCTCCAGCTGCCGCAGAGGTATTGCAGCGGCTCCCGCGCGGCGCGGCGGGTGCAGAGCACTTCCAGCGCCGCCGCCTGCTCTGCGGTCAGCGGACGGTCGGAAAGCCGCACGTCCCGCCCGGTCGCCAGCCGGAACAGCTCCCGCGCGTCAAAATCCGCGTCCGGGCAGCCTGCGGCGGTCAGCCGCTGTTCCACCTCCCGCACCGCTGTGCGGGGGAGCATTGCTTCGTTTACCATTTGCCTTCCTCCGGGTTTTCGGGCAGCACGGGGGTGATGGCGGCAATGGCTACCTCGATCATGCTGTCGTCCGGCTCAAAGACGGTAAGATGCTGCACCCAGATGCCCGGCTGACGGATGATGCGGGTAGCAATGTTATCCGACCGGCCGCACCACTTGAGCAGCTCGTAGCTGATGCCCATGACCAGCGGCAGCAGCAGCAGCTTGCACACCACCCGCAGCCCAATACTGCCCCACGGCAGCACGCTGTACAAAAACACGCTGACAATGACTACCAGAATGAGGAAGCTGGTGCCGCAGCGGGGATGGAAACGGGTGTACTTGCGCACGTTCTCCACGGTCAGCGGGTCGCCCGCCTCGTAGCAGGCAATGGTCTTGTGCTCCGCACCGTGGTACTCGAACACGCGATGAATTTCCTTCATTTTGGAGATGCCCACCATATAGGTCAGGAAGATGGCCACCTTCAGCACGGCTTCCAGCACCACCTTGCCCCAGCGCCCCAGCGGCAGCAGACGGTTCACCCCGCCCACAAGGAAGGTAGGCAGCACGGTGAACAGCAAAATCGCCAGCAGACCGCCCAGCACCGCTGCCACGGTCAGCAGTGCATTCTCGGCTTTCTCGCCCAGATGCTCCCCCACCCATTTTTCAAAGGCGGTCTCCTCCTCGGCGGGGTCGTAGTCGTCCCCCATGCTTACCTGTGCCGAGTACATCATGTAGCGGTAGCCCACGATCATGCTCTCGATCATGGAAATGGTGCCGCGCACCAGCGGGATCTTCGTCCACACCCCGTGGGTGGGGGTGGGGTCGAGTTTGGTCTCAATGGTGCCGTCCGGCTTGCGCACGGCGCAGCACATCTGCTTGGGGCCGCGCATCATGATGCCCTCCATCAGTGCCTGCCCGCCCACGCTGGTCTTAAAGCGTTCCTGTTTAGGTTGATTCATTGGTTTCTCCCGATATCCGTCCCTGCCGCTTGCGGCATAGGACGGTCTTTTTTGTATTTTATCCGGGGCATATCCCCGCGCAAAGCTCATTCTAGCACACAAATGTGACAAAATCTGTGTTCTGGGGGCATTGCTCACGCCTTATGGTACAGCGGCAGACCCAAGGTGACCACGGTGCCGCGCCCGAGGGTGCTCTTGATATCCAGCGTGCCGTCCAGCGCGGTCATGATGGAATCCACCAACGCCAGACCGATGCCGCTGCCGCGCACCGAGTTGCTGCCCTTGTAGAACTTGGTCTTTACGTTTTCCAGATCCTCCGGCGGAATGCCGCGTCCCTGATCGATGATCTCCACAAAGGCTTTGTACTCCCCTGCCCACAGCTTGACCGTAATGCGCCCGCCGGGGGCGGAGTATTTGATGGCGTTATCCAGAATATTGATGAACACCTGCCGCAGACGGTCCGGGTCGGCGTAGACGGGGATCATCTCCTCCGGCTCGGTGTAGTGGAGCAGCAGCCCCTCCTGCCGGATGCGTGCCTCGCAGAAGAGCACAGCATCGGTCAGCTCTGCCACCAAGTCCAGCGGGCGGCACTCCATGCGGATGCGTCCATTCTGCAGGCGGCTGAAATCCAGCAGTTCCTCCACCATATTGTTCAGCCGCCCGGTCTCGTTGTTGATGATCTCCAGCCCCTTGCGGTAGTTCTCGTCGGTGGGGTCGTCCAAGGTCATCAAGGTCTCCACCCAGCCCCGGATGGAGGTAAGCGGGGTGCGCAGTTCGTGAGACACCGAGCTGATGAACTCGTTCTTCATCTTCTCGGTCTCTTCCAGACCCTCAGCCATCTGGTTGATGGTGCCGCGCAGCCGGTCCACCTCGTCGTGGGGGTCACCGGTCAGGGGCAGACGCACGTCCAGCTCGCCCCGGGCGATGCCGGCGGCGGTGCGTTCCACCTGTCCCAGCGGCACCACGATGCCCCGCACGAAGTACAGCCCGGACATGACCGTGAACAGCAGGATCGCCACCGCAATGAACACACTGACGATGACGGCGTTTTTGACCTGCCGCTCCACCAGCGCCAGACTGGTGACCATCCGCAGAGCCGCCACGTCCTCGGCGTCGTAGGGCACCAGCGAGCAGGCCGCCATGACCATCTCGCCGGACTGGGTGCGGTACACCGCCACGCCCAGACCATCCGGCGCACCGAGCGCCTGTTCAAAGTCCCTGCTGCTGACGATGCCCTCCGCGTCCGAACCGCTGGAGGAGGCGATCACGCTGCCGTAGCTGTCCAGCAGCATGAACTCGTATTTATCCTTATCGGCAAACTGTTCCACCATGCGCCGCAGCGCCAGACTGCGGCTGACCGCCGCGCTCTGGGCGGTATCGCCGGTATACATTTTCAGCTGACCGGTCACCGAGGAGAACCGCCGGTACATGATCTGCTGCACACTGCCGTAGTAGCTGCGGGTATAGCTGTACAAAAACATTGCTTCGGCCAGCAGCACCACCAGTACGGTGATGAGCAGATTGCCCCGCAGCCAGCGGCGGGTGATACCGCTTCGCATAACAGTGTCCTCCTTTCGGTGAGTATAGATAATAAAAAAATATTTTTTTGTGATTCAGGAAAGTCCGTAGGACTTTCCTGAATCACATTTTTATTCTTCCCACCGGTAGCCGTAGCCCCACACGGTCATGATGTGGGCGGGGTGGCTGGGCTCGTCCTCCACCTTCATGCGCAGGCGGCGGATGTTCACATCCACGATCTTCACGTCGCCGAAGTAGTTCTCGCCCCAGACCCCTTTCAGGATCTTTTCACGCACCAGCGCGGTGCCCGGGTTGCGGAAAAACAGCTCCATGATCTGGAACTCCACCTGCGTCAGCTCGATGGGCTGACCGGCTTTCAGCAGCACGCGGCGGTTCTCGTCCAGCACAAAGTCGCCGCTGGTCAAAGTGCCCAGCGGGGTATTCTCCCGGCTGTCCCCTTCCTTGGTGCGGATCACGCGGCGGCACAGCGCTTCCACCCGCGCCAGCAGTTCGCTGACGCTGAAAGGCTTGGTCATGTAATCGTCTGCGCCGATGGACAGGCCGCGGATCTTATCCTGCTCCTGTCCCTTGGCGCTGAGGATGATAATGCCGATCTGCTGGTCGGTGCGGCGGATGGTCTCGCACAGCGAGAACCCGTTCATGCCCGGCAGCATCACGTCCAGAATTGCGGCATCACAGCCGGGTTTCTGTGCCAGCAGCGGCAGAGCGGCTTCGGCGCTTTCCGCCTCCACCACCTCCATCCCCGCATGGCGCAGGTTCAGGGCGATCATATCGCGGATATTGGTTTCATCTTCTACAACAAGCACTCGTACCATGCAGCATCCTCCATTCCTTAATTCAGCAGATACAACGCCTGGGAAAGGCGATAGTTTGTGTCGGCAAGCAAAACGCCCGGGCCCATTCTGGCCTGCAGCTGGCGGGACGCCACCACGCCGAGCCTTGTCCAGCCGGTAGAATTGGCCGAGGTCCTTGCCAGCCGTACCGTCAGCACCAGCTCATCCTCGTCTACGGTGCGCAGCTCCACTGCGCCGTCATATTCCTCGCTGTCGGTCAATTTCAGGTTGCCCTCCCACTCGGCGGGCAGCTCGATATAACAGTTGGTCTCCTCGTCCAGCAGGCCAAAGCTTTTTTCCGGGTGGCTGCTGGTGTAGTCCATCCAGACGATAAAGTCCATGCGGCGGCTCTGGCTCAGGTTCAGCAGACCCGCCTCGTCCGGCTGGGTGGGGATCTCCACGATGCCGTCTCCGTCCAGATCCCGGCTGACCAGCGTGGGCACGTTGCGCAGAGAAGCATTATACAGCCGCTGGCTGCTGATCCTTGTGGCGGGCACCATTTGCTGGCTGTTCTCGTCGTAGCACAACAGCACCGAAGCCAGATTGTTGCCGGAAATGCCGGTCCAGCCGTCCAGCACCAGATAATGCCGCCCGTCTGCGCCTGCACCCGCCGCCACCGAAGCGCAGCCGGAAAACTTATCTGCGGAAAGGCCGTTGACCGCCACCTGCCGGAAGCTGCCCTCCCGGTCTGCGGTCAGCAGCTCGATCTGCACACTGCCGTCCTCCTGCGTGGACATCAGGATCAGATCCTGACTGCTGCCGCCGGTGATATTTTCCACCAGATACTGCTCGTACTGCTGCTCGAGAATGGTGGACAGAGTGCCGTCCTGATAAGAGTACACCGCCAGATAGTGGTCATTCTGGGCAGCGGTATAGCCCACCACCAGCTGGCAGCTGTCTGTATCCTGCAGCTGAGCAAGGCTGACGTTCTCCACCGTTTCGGCAAGGCCTTCCACGCTCTGGCGCACCTGCCAGCTTCCGGCATCATCCCGCTGCAAAATGGCTATGCAGACGTTGGCTGTCTGGGCGGTGGTATACAGCACCGCCGCATCCTGCTGACCGTCGCCATCCAGATCCTGCAGCACAAAGGGAGAAAGCAGCTCGCCCTGAATGGGATATTTCAGCTGGGCGCTCTCACCCAGCCAGTCGTTCAGGGCAGTTTGCAGCGCGCCGTAATCGCCGGAAAGCTTCGGGGCACGCAGCAGCTCCTCTACCTGTGCCTTTTCGTTGGCCGGCAGCACTGTCTGACAGCTGCACAGCAAAACGCACAGCAGCGTGCACAGCACCAGCCGCAGCCTGTGGGTTCTGTTCATACCGGTCAACCTCCTTCCGGGCATAAAATACTATTTTCAGTATACCACACTTTGCGGACACAAAAAAGGGGGTGGGCATACGCGGAGAACGATTTGGAATGCGCGGCGGGGGATTACCCCTTCCGTCATCGCCTACGGCGATGCCACCTTCCCCAAGGGGACGGCTTTTCGCGGTGGCGGGAAACTTTGCGGCAGCACCGAAAGGCGCCCCCTTGGGGGAGCTGTCGCGCAGCGACTGAGGGGGTAACCCCCTATAACAAAAAAGAAACCACTGCACAAAAGCTGTGCAATGGTTTCTTTGGTTACTGTATCAAACAGTCAGAGCAGGATCAGACGAGCTCCAGAACTGCCATCTCAGCTGCATCGCCGCGGCGAGCGCCGATCTTGATGATGCGGGTGTAGCCGCCGTTGCGGTCAGCGTACTTGGGGCTGATCTCGTCAAACAGCTTCTTTGCAACATCTTCCTTGGTGATGTAGGCGTAGACCTGACGCTTGGTGTGCAGGTCGCTGGCCTTACCCAGGGTGATCATCTTCTCGGCCATGGAACGAACGTCCTTAGCGCGAGTGACAGTGGTCTCAATCTTGCCATTCTCTAACAGGTAGGTAACCATAGCGCGCATCATAGCGTTGCGGCTGTCGCTGGTTCTACCGAGCTTTCTGGTACCGGGCATCCCGTTTCACTCCTTAAATTATTTTAGTTATTCGTCATCCGTGTTCAGCTTGAAGCCGAGGGAGTCCAGCTTAGCCATGACTTCCTCCAGGCTCTTGCGACCGAGGTTGCGGACCTTCATCATCTCGTCCTCGCTCTTGCTGACCAGATCTTCCACCGTGTTGATGCCTGCGCGCTTCAGGCAGTTGAAGGAACGCACGCTCAGATCCAGCTCTTCGATGGTCATCTCCAGAGCCTTCTCCTTGTCGTCGTTGGTCTTCTCTACCATGATCTCAGCGCCGGCGGCCTCGTCCGACAGGTTGACGAACAGGTTCAGGTGCTCGGTCAGCACACGGGCAGCCAGAGAAACGGCTTCCTGTGCGTTGATCGTGCCATCCGTCCAAACCTCAATGGTCAGCTTGTCGTAATCAATGGCCTGTCCAACACGGGTGCTCTCGACGTTATAATTCACCTTGAGCACAGGGGTGTAAATGCTGTCAACGGGAAGGGTGTTGATATCGTTCTTCTCGATGATAGCCTGTTTGTTGCGCTCTGCGGGCACATAGCCGCGACCCTTGTCGAAAGTCAGCTCCATAACGAGCTTGGCACCCTCGCCCAGAGTTGCAATGTGCCACTCAGGGTTCAGAATTTCGATGTCGTCGCCCTGCTTGATGTTGTCAGCAATGACCTCACAGGGGCCAACTGCCTCAACACGCACTGTCTTCGGACCATCGGTGTACAGCTTTGCAGCAATACCCTTCAGGTTCAGGACAATTTCGGTAACGTCTTCCTTGACGCCCTCAATGGTGGAGAACTCGTGGACCACACCGTCAATCTTGACGCTGGTCACGGCGACACCGGGCAGAGAGGAAAGAAGCACACGACGCAGGCTATTGCCCAGTGTGATGCCAAAGCCACGCTCCAGAGGTTCTGCCACGAATTTACCGTAGCGGCCGTCCGGGGACAGGCTTGCCGTTTCGATCTTGGGACGTTCAATCTCCATCATATCTATGCCCTCCTTGTCAAACCGGTGTTTCCACCGGCCCATTATTGAATTCTTTCAAAAAAGAATGCGAAAGCGTGCCATCCAAAAGGAAGGCAGTGCCTTCTTAATGGATTACTTGGAGTACAGCTCGACGATGAGGTGCTCTGCGACTTCGTAGTCGATATCGCTGCGCTCGGGCAGCTTAGCGACAACGCCCTTCAGAGAACCGGTCTCGCGGTTCAGCCATGCGGGCAGAGCCACGACGGGAGCCTCGGCACCGGTCAGCTTTGCAAACTTTGCAGAGCTGCGGCTGGACTCGCGCACTTCGATCACATCGCCGGCCTTCACCTGGTAAGAGGGGATGTTGACCTTCTTGCCGTTGACGGTGAAGTGAGCGTGAGACACCAGCTGACGAGCGTCGCGGCGGGTCTGAGCAAAGCCCAGACGGAACACGACGTTGTCCAGACGGCACTCCATGATCTGGAGCAGGTTCTCACCGGTCTTGCCGGGGCGAGACTCTGCCTTCAGGTAAGCGTTGTGGAACTGCTTCTCCAGAACGCCGTAGATGAACTTGACCTTCTGCTTCTCCTTCAGCTGAGATGCGTACTCAGACTGCTTCTTGCGGACGTTGCCGTTGGAGTTGCGGGTGGTATTCTTCTTTGCATAGCCCATGACCGCAGGAGAAATGCCCAGGGCCTTGCAACG
>ENA-ORLU01000963-ORLU01000963.1-human-gut-metagenome-genome-assembly--contig:-NODE-963-length-23942-cov-3.032474_pt1 | contig 23942 bp, 12 predicted proteins | sample MGYA00243009_ERZ508833 | MGnify/ENA primary metagenome ERZ508833 (study PRJEB26277, sample SAMN04329763) | human gut metagenome | biome: human-associated habitat | host: Homo sapiens | place: USA...
TTTCAAGGCGGGATTTTGTTCCCAAAGGGCTAGTAACAGAGGTTTCCAGTCCTCGACGATCTCTTGCGTGGATAATCGTTGCCGGTCGAACATCTTTTCCGGTAGCTTATGGCAATTCGACACGATTCGCCCGTCGCTCTTGAGGCGGTAGACGAAAGCGGTTCCCAACGTGATTACCAACCGGGTCGCTTTTCGCAGGAAATCGGAGGATTCGGATAAGCGGCTGTTTATATGGCCTAGGCATTCTTCTTCCGAGGGAGCGGAGAAACGGCTATGATGGGTAAAACTATGGTATATGCCCTCATGCTGGAATAAATCGCCGGGAGTGAAACGCTCCGGGCGTAGCAGCATCCTCAATCCTTCCGCTACGGAAGCCGGGTTATACAGAGTACCGAATGGGTTTATATCTACGGAGAACTTATTCTCTTCCAGCTTCCGCCCGATATTCTCGGCGAAGCAGGAGCCCATCATCACGACCCGGTCCTCATACGAGAAAGAGAATCGTGCTTTCGGCAACAGGATTCGGGTATAAAGTTCCATATTTACTTTTTCGCAAAAGTAGATATATGTTTACGGAAATGCAAATAAGGAAGGTGTTTTAGGGGAATAATGTAACAATGCCCATTGTAAGGTTGTTAGGATGGGCAGTATAAGGAGCTTACGATGGGTATTGTTGCGACCTTATAATGCCTATTGGCGGAAGGTCGGGAGTGATACTATAAAAGAACGGCGGTAACTTGTTGAGTGTTACCGCCGTTGGTCGTAGCCTTTGCCGGGGCTACGCTTCATCTCCCATCGTTGCCATATATTCTTTCCATAAGGAGTCTATGTCGTAATCATTGCCGAGCGCGTATTTCACGCCACCATCGAACGACCAAGGAATAACTTCTAATGTGCTTCGGTTGAACTTCCGCAGGAAATCCGGGTTTTTGGTTTGCGTAAGCCATGCGAGGAAGAAGCCTGTCGTGCGGTAACCATCCATATAATGGCCGCCTTTGGGACGATCTTCCAAGGTAAAACCGCCGTTTAGGTATCTTACGGCATCCGCCACACCTTCTATCATGGCCCAGAAAGTCTTATTAGTCCCATAGCTACCTATGCCTTGAGGCTCCAATTGGAAACCATGCGTCAGCTCATGGTATAATACGCCACGGGTCTCGTAATCCACTTTCGCGGTGTCGTTATTGGCAAAACTTTTCTCGATCCATTTCGTGCTGTATACGATACTGATGGAAGGGGGCGCTCCGTCTTTCGCGGATACCCCGTCGTATTCCTTTAATGTATAGTGGATCTCCTCGATGCCCGGGATACTATCTTCCGGAGTGAAATAAAGCGTTTCTACGACCTTGCGGGCGTGCTTGGTAATATAAGCTTCCGGATCAGGGATAACGGCGGCATAGATCGCCGAGCCCTTAGCCTCGGGGGAAAGATTCTCGAAATCAATCTTTCCGATGTAATAATTATCCCAAGGAGTAGGGGGAGCTTCCGCTACGGTAGCCGCCTGTTCCTTTTTGCCGGAGCAAGCGATGCAAGTCCACAGCAGGAAAGCACCGCTGATTAATTGTTTATATCTCATAAGTCTCATCTGTTTTTAGGTGAAAATAGGCTAATCTGTCAGTGAATAAGGACGATCCTCTCCGTTGAACAATCGCTTTTTGTTCGGGCTGGAAGTCATCTCGAAAGTGAGCGTTCCGCCGTTCAAGATGTCATCCTGCGTGATGTATCCTTTGGTATAGGGTTTCCCGTTTAGCTTTACCGCTTTTACATAACGGTTCTTGTCGCTGACTTTATCGGCTTTTACCTCGAAAGTCTTACCATTCTCCAAGCGAACCTTCATATATGGAAGGTAGGGAGCGCCTAATACGTATTGATCCGTACCCGGGCAAACCGGATAGAATCCCATGGCGGAAAGGATATACCAAGCGGACATCTGGCCGCAGTCGTCGTTACCGCAAAGGCCGTCGATATTGTTGCGATACATCTTATTCATGATCTCACGTTGCCAGTATTGGGTTTTCCAAGGCTGGCTGGTCCATGTGTATAAGAATGGGATGTGATGGCTGGGTTCGTTGCCGTGTACATAACCTCCTAGTAATCCTTCTTTGGTTACGTCTTCGGTCTCGGCAAAGAACTCATCAGGAAGATGCATCGTGAATAAGGAATCCATTTTAGTGATGAATGCTTGCTCGCCTCCCTTCAACTGAATCATACCATTGACATCTTGAGGGACATAGAAGGAATAATTCAAGGCATTTCCCTCGATAAACCCTTCACCGTGCGTGCTTAACAAACTGAAGTCCTCTTTGAATTTACCATTCGTATAACGGGGACGGGCATATCCGATCGAGGTATCGAATACATTCGCGTAATTGGACGCACGCTTTTTATAGGTATCGGCCACGGATCGGTTTCCCGCTAATAAAGCTGTATTATAGATTGTCCAATCATCATAAGCATACTCCAAAGTCAAGGAGCCTGCGCTACCGTTGCGATCTAAAGGAACATAACCTAATTCCATAAACTCTTTGGTTCCCTCATAATACGGAATCGTAGAACTGCTGATCATCGCTTTTAACGCGGCGTCTTTATCAATCGGTAATCCTTTGGCGATAGCATCCGCCAAGACAGAGACGGAGTGATAACCGATCATGCACCAGTTCTCGTTTGCCATATGGCTCCAGATCGGCAAGGCATGATGAACGCTTTGCTCGCAATGTTTCAACATGGATTTGGCGATATCCGTGTTGACTTGTCGGTTGATGATATTGAACAGGGGATGTAGGGCACGATACGTATCCCATACGGAGAATACGGTATAGTTCGTGAATCCGTCCGCTTGATGGATATTATGGTCGAGTCCGCGGTATTGACCGTCAACGTCTGTGTATACGCAAGGATTGATCATCGTGTGATACAAGGAGGTGTAAAGCATAGCCAATTGGTCATCGCTTCCTTTCGCGTCGATGACGGAGAGCGCCTTATTCCAAGTATCGGAGGCTTTGGCGGCTAATTGGTTGAAGTCCGCACCGGAAGCCTCGGCACGTAGATTTTTTAAGGCTCCCTCGGTGCTGACTCCGGAAAGGGCGACTTTCACTTCCAACTCATCAGACATTTTCGGATCGAAATCAAAATAAGCGACGATCTTACGTCCTCCGATATCCGGGAAGTTCTCTTTCATATTGAACTTGGCATAACCGCCCCGATAATTAACTTTCGCTTTCTCTTCGCATCCGTAATGCGTGATCGGTTTGGAGAAAGACATGGCGAAATAAGTATAGTTGGTACGTGCCCAACCGTTTGTAATACGATAGCCGGTTACCAGCGTATCGTTCTCTACGCGAATATTGGTCCAAAGAACTTTGCCGTCATAGTTATAGATCCCGTGAATCATATCAAGGATAATGCGTTGGTTCTCACTGTTCGTAGGGTATGTGTATTTGTGGATGCCGGCCCGTTGGGTAGTGGTTAGTTGCGCCTTTACGCCATAATCGGCGAGCATCACCTCATAGTATCCGGGACGGGATATCTCGGTGTCATGCGAGAAGCGGGAACGGTAACCGCCATCGGGATTCGTGGCTGTACCGGGATTTAGCTTCAACGTTCCGGTGGTAGGCATAATCAAGATGTCTCCTAGGTCGGAGTGGCCGGTACCGCTGAAGTGGGTGTGGCTGAAACCTACGATGCTGCTATCCTTATGTTGATAGCCGGCGCAATACTCGTAGGAGCGAGGTTGGTATTTACCGTCTACGTTGTGCGGTATGGTATCCGTATCCGGACTGAGTTGCACGAGTCCGAAGGGTACGCAAGCGCCCGGGAATGTATGTCCCATTCCATTTGTCCCGATGATCGGGTTTACAAGATCAACTACATTAGTCTGTGCGATCGCTACTGTTGAGCTGGCTGCCAGAAAAAGGCAACACATCGATTTCTTGAGATTTATCATGTCGTATCAATTAGTTAGAAAAGGATGAAACATAAAAGGCCACCTTTGATAGTTCCAAGGATAACCTTTGATAGTGACAAAGGTAACCTTTTATATTTTCAGATCAATAAGTATAGTAGTCCTCTATCATTGTCAAGTGCTAATTTGTTAATAATGGATTTCTACTATACTTAGTTGATATTTAGAACAATGAGTTAGCCTCGTTCGGAGATAAGTTTGCGTTAGCATCCAATTGTCTTTGCGGAATAGGGAAGATATTACGCTTTGGTTCGTTGGATGCAGTCTTGTCCCACCAAGAAGTGGTTACGAACTTGTTGAAACGAACCAAGTCTGTACGGCGGATTCCTTCGAAAGCAAACTCTCTACCTTTTTCGGCCAAGAACTCATCCATGGTCAGAGTAGCGGTCGTATATTTCGCTTTCTCCCAATCCTCTGCCTTGAAAGAACGTTGACGAACGCTGTTGATCATATCTACCACTTCTTGCGTTGCTTTGCCCCCGTTCTTACGCATCAAGGCCTCCGCTTTGTTATAGATAACCTCGGAATAACGGAACATCACCCAGTCGTTGTTCATATCGCCGGTAGTACCCGGTTGGATCTCATACTTGATAGAGCGAGCACCGCTGTTTTCTTCGCCCTCGGTCATGGACTTAATGTAGTTTACGAATACCAAATCCTGCCCATTGTACTCCTCTGAACCTTTCAAAGGCTCTGCGGTCGTGTCGTAGTAGTAATTACCGTTTTCATCTACTTTGCGAGGATATTGCTTACCGATCAAGAAACCCTCAATTTTTCTCAAGTCGTTGTCAGCGAATGAGTCATAAAAGGTAGGTTGCGTCACCAAGCCGTTCCAAGGACCGGATTGCAAATCCCAGCCAGTTTGGTGTGCGTAATGCAACCAACGTTGATACCAGCCCATTCCTTTGGCATATACTTCATCATACACGATTGACCAGATAATCTCGGTAGATCGCTTGTCGTTATCCGCACGGAAAGTGTCGTTCCACTTCTTATCCAATGCGAAACCTCCCTTAGCTAATTCATCGCAAGCAGCGATACAATCATCCCAGCGTGCTTGTCCAGTATAAATTTCCGCATTCAAATAGAGACGAGCCAGTAATGCGTAAGCCCCCCATTTGGATACACGTCCGTAGGTCTCTGTTTTACTCTCTGACAAAGAAGGAATACTCTCGTTTAACTCTTTTTCGATCCAAGCGAATAACTCTGCGCGAGATTTGGAGGAAGGATTGATTTCACCGATTTTCTCGCAAATTGGAGCCGTACCGAACATATCCATCACATACCAATAACAGTAAGCGCGATATACACGCATCTCCGATTGTGCTTGTGCTTTAGACATTGGAACTTGGAGTGCTTCAAAATCTATATTCTCTGTATCTGTAAGGAAGTTGTTAGCATATCCGATACCTTCAAATAATTTTTTCCAAGCATCCACTACTTGACCATCCGTAGGAATCCATTGATGGCGGTGTAAGCGAATCCAGTCTCCATTGTCATAGCCGTGGCGACCTTTTTGAGGCCATGCGGCACAGTCGGAAGATAACTCGTTACATGACCAAGGCGATTGGGCTACTTGCATGGTTCCACAGAAGTGCCCCCATGGACGCATCATGGCGGCCATTACCTCGCCTGCATTGTTGTAATAATTTTCAGCGATTACCGAGCTATGTATTTCCTCTGTCAGGTCCGTACAAGAGGTAAATGCGGTAGCTCCCAGCAATAATGAAATTGCGCATATATTTTTTAAAGCTTTCATTGTATTGTCTTAAATCTATTGTTACTTAATTAGAATCCAAAATTAACGCCAAACGTGAAGGTACGGGTGGTGGGATAAGATCCGCGCTTCTCTATACCTGCTTGTAGTCCTGTTACGTTTACGTCAGGGGTTAAACCTGAGTATCCTGTAATAGTCGCAAGATTGGTGACATTACCATAAATACGTAAGTTGCGCACATATTTATTATTTTTGAAGTTGAATGTATAACCTAGTGTCACGTTATCGATCTTCAAGAAGTTCCCTTTCTCTAGATAATAAGAAGAGAACAATGGTTGCTCTGTTACCTTGTTCTTCAAGGCATCCTTATATACGTTTGTGCCAGACTGATCGATATTGACAGTCGTTCCGAAATAAATAGCACCCTCGTTCAATACGTCATAATCAAACATACCGCGCAGGAAGAAGCTGAAGTCAAAGTTCTTATAGGTAAACGTGTTCTGCAAACCAGCCTTGAATTTCGGCAAACCGTTACCGATAAAGGTACGGTCAGCGTCAGACAGACCTTCCTTTCCGTCTATGTCGCGAAGATTCCAAGTTCCGTCCGGGTTGATGCCATCGCATACATAACCGAAGAATGATGCGATCGGCTGTCCTTCTTGTAGGCGGTAAGCCTTGCCCGGGTTGCCCGGAGAGGGCAGGTCATATTGATCCTCGTAAGAAGATTTGTACACGTCGTTAGACAAAGATGTCAATTTATTATTCTCGTATGAGAACGTGAAATTAGCCGTGTAAGAGAAATCCTTAGTCTTTACGACCTCTGCGTTTAATGCTAATTCTATACCTCTATTTCTCATCGTGCCTACGTTGGTGGTGATCGTGTTGTAGATCAAAGATGGCTGTTGGGCATTGTAGCTACTGATCAAGTCGCGAGTCGTACGACTATACCAATCGATCGTACCATTTAGGCGTCCACCTAGCAAGCCGAAGTCGAAACCTACGTTCAAGGATTCATTCTTCTCCCATTTCAAATCTGGATTCGGGTTGATATTCGGACCGTAAGTGGCGGTTAGCCATGAACCGGTGTAAGCGTTCCAAGCTCCAGCGCCTGTACCGTAGGTAGCGAGAGACATATACGGATCGGTAGGCAAACTACCCGTGATACCGAAACCGGCACGGAATTTCAATACGTCGAACACTTCTTGGCTCTCCATGAAGTCCTCACGAGAGATCATCCAGCCTGCGCTGACAGAGGGGAACCAAGCCCATTTGTTGTTCGCTCCGAACTTCGTGGAACCTTCACGGCGGATAGAGGCGCTGGCCATGTATTTACCGTCGTAATTATAGTTGGCGCGGGCGAAGAAGGCGATCAGTTTGCTGGTCTCTTTTTTACTCTTCATCTCGGCCTTACCATCTTTTAGGTAACCGCCGGCTTCTAGGTTATTGGTACCGAATACGTCCGTCAAGAAGTTCTTGTTCTCGGCGCTGAATTGCTCGTATTCAAAATCTTGGTAACTGTATCCCAGCAAACCGGTAATATTGTGTACGCCGTTGATGGAAGTATTGTAGTTTGCTGTCCATTCAGTGGTACGGTTGGTATTCTGATAATATTCTTTTTTGGCGCGTCCGTTTGTACCGTCTTTATGTTGGCTATATTCCTCACGCATACTATAATCGTTAGTTAACGCATCGTTCTTCTCCATAGCGAAGAAAGCGGCGGCTGTCAAACCGGGGATAATCTCATATTGAGCCTTGAAGTTCGCCAATAAATTCTTGAATTCCTTTTTCTTGGTACGCTGGTATATGCGGGCTACCGGGTTGAAATCTTCGTAACCGCTGTAAGTTTCCCAGAAGGAGCCGTCTTCCTTATAAATAGGCATCGTCGGGTTGATACGGATAGCCTGGTATAATATGCCGTAATTAGGGATATCTCCTACCTTATCCACATCATCGGAAACTGCGTCCACTTTCACGAAAGAGTTTGCTAGATTGAAAGAAAGCTGTAGTTTATCATCAAACGCACGGTGGTTCACGGCGATAGAGCCATTGATCGTTTCACGGCTGGTGTTACGGATCATACCATCATTCTTTTTGTAATTTAAAGAAGCGCGATAGTTTGTCTTACCATTACCACCTGTAGCGGTCAAGTTGTGTACATGGGTGAAATTACTCTTATTCAATAAAGCGTCGTAATGGTTATCCCGTCCACCAAAGTCGCGGATATTGGCGTTGTTGGTTTCCTTGCCATAAGCGACGAACTCGTCTCCATTTAAGATTTCCGGTCGTTTATAAACCGCCTCGTGCATGATATATCCTGAGTAATCCACTTGAGTAGTTCCGGCTTGCGGACGTCTCGTGGAGACGATGATCACACCGTTATTACCCCGGGTTCCGTAGATAGCGGCTGCGGAACCGTCTTTCAATACGTCGATCGCCTCGATATCCTCGGGTGCGATAGCGTTCAAAGAAGTCATATTACCCGGCATACCGTCAATAATAACCAGAGGCTCATTGCTCCCTTTCAAAGAAGAGGCGCCACGCATCTGTACTTTTACCTCGCCATTCGGGTCGGTGCTACCACGTGATACAGTCAGACCAGCTACACGTCCTTCCACCAATTGCATCGGGTTCACTACCGGTGCCTTGTTAAAGTCGGATGCTTTCACGCTGGTAACGGATGAGGTGATCTCACCTTTCTTTTGGGAACCGTAACCTACGACTACTACCTCGTCTAGTGTCTCAGAGTCTTCAGCTAAGACTATGTTCAATGTTTTTTGCCCGGTATAACGAACTTCTTGGGGTTTGAAGCCGATGAAGGAAAATACCAATGTGCTGTTATCCGGCACATCCAAGGTGAAATTTCCGTCAAAGTCCGAAGCTGTTCCGTTCGTGGTTCCTTTCACAACAATACTAACGCCAATCAGAGGTTCACCCTTTTGGTCTTTTACTACACCTTTAATGGTTGAACTTTGCTGTGCGATCTGATGAATCTCCATGTTTCCCATTTCAGGAACAGTAGAATCTCCGGCCGCATAAGAGGACTGAAACATTAAAGATAAACAAAGTAACAAAGAGGTTCGTCCACCTAATAAAGTCAGGCATTTCCTCGTCTTACCTTCACTCTTTTTTTCCATAAAAACATTAAATTAAAAGTTAATAATGTGCTTCCCGAAGGAAGAATACACACAAGCGGTTTGCTTTGCTATTCGACAGCAATATTAATAGGTCTTAACGAATTGAAGAGTGCTTTGAAATGCCAAAGAAGTGTCATGAAATGCATATAGCAGATTATGATACTCTTTTGGTAGATTATGACACTATTTAGGAATCAATGATTTATGCCTCTTTTGTGCGGTATTCCTTAGGTGTCATGTTATATTTACGGGCAAATTCCCTATAGAAGTATGATTTGTTAGAAATTCCTACATTATAAATAATTTCCTGAACGCTCATGTTGGTATTCACGAGTAATTGCGCTGCATAGTTTAACCTATAATCCTTTATAAAATCACTCGGCGTCATAGTAGATATTTTCTTGAAACGACGATATAAGATGCGAGTGTTTATATTCAATGCGTCCGCTACCAGCTCGGGACCGAGTCCTTCCTTGCTGACATTTTCTTTGATGATAGAGGTTACGGTGTCAAGGAATTCCTTGTCTTCTTGATGTAATAATTGCCCTTCCGTATATTGATAAGCACTTTCCGGAGAATAGAAATACTCTTTTAATTCTCTTTGGTTAGTCATCAATCGATTCACGACGGATAGGAGAACTGTTGGCGAGAAAGGCTTGGTTAGATAGGCATCCGCTCCGATATTAAGTCCTGCCGCTTGCTCTTGGTCTGATATTTTAGCAGAGATGATAATAAGCGGGATATGGCGGGTATATTTATTTTCTTTGATAAGCGAGATCAATTCTAATCCGTCCATATTAGGCATCATGATATCGGTGATGATAAGGGACGGAGTGTATTGTTTGAGGAATTCCAGAGCCTTTTCCGCATTATAAGCTTCTTGAACCTGATATTCGGAAGAGAGGGTTTCCGTGATTAACCAGACGATGTCTTTATGATCGTCGATAACGAGTATCATCGGTTTATCTTCCGTCTCTTTTTGTGCCGTATGTGAGATTTGCGGCTCTTGTATATCCGTGTTTGGGGAAGGAAGCGATACGGGAATCTCTTCGTCTATCGTGTTGTCTGAGGTCTCCTCTACGATGCCAAAAGGTAAGGTAACTGTAAATTCAGCATATTGGCCGACCTCACTCTCTATATTGATTTTACCACCTAAGGATTGTACGAGGCTGTGACAGATAAATAAGCCGAGGCCATTCCGTGTCGTATTTTGCCTGTTATCATCGTTATCCATCGTGCCAAGGATACGATATCGGTCGAAAATATTTTGCATGTCTGCCTCCTCGATTCCTTTGCCGGTGTTGTAAACTTTAAGGACGAGGAAGTTCTCCTCCTCATGTAAGGAGATACGAACCGTGCCCCCGTCTTCCGTATACTTAAATGCGTTGGAAATCAGATTTGCTAGGATCTTCTTGAAATAGACGGAATCCGTATTCCAATAAAGCTCTTTGGGAGCATCAATCTTGAATTGGATTTGGTGTTGCTCGGATAGTGGGTAAAACCATTCGAATTGAGTTCGCAAAAGAGAGGATACGGATACTCTTCGGATGTGCGTATGACTGAATCCAGCGTCTTCCGCTTTCCGGAAATCAAGGATTTCTTGGATAAGTCCGTTCAGTTCCTCTACATTTTCCCGGAGGACTGAAGTGTATTTTTCTAATGTCTTGTCTTTTGAGGTGGCGGCATAGGCTTGGATATAATTCTCCACGCCATTGATCAAGGTAAGCGGGGTGCATAGTTCATGCGTAATATGGGTAAAGAAATTCAGCTTGGACTCGTATAGCTTCTCTTTTTGCTCCTCCTTGATCTTGTCTGCGATCTGCTTCTGTTTCTTTAGTATTTGGTGATGGATACGATAGGTGGCGATGATGAGCAAAACTGTACCGATAAAAAGATACGTGAAAATGGCTAACGAGCTTAGATAAATAGGAGGTAATACCTTGATGGGTAGAGTGTATTCTTTTGCCGACGAATCAATGACATCGTTGCGATAACGGACTTTCAGCAAATATTCCCCGTACGGTAGGTTCATGAAAGTTACCTTGTTTGTCTTTTGCAATTTTTCCCAAGAGGAATTATAGTTGACCAACTGATACGAATACTCGTAATTCTCCCCGTTGATGTAATCCGGAGCGACGAACGCAATCGTTAACGATTGCACATCAGCCGGAACCGTTACACCGTTCCGGCTGATGTCCTTATATAATGGAAGGATTTGTTTATCCATTTGCAACTCGAAGAAACTTAATTCTGGTTGATAGGTATGCTCCGGCTCCGTTTGTTTATTTACCCAGACTAATCCGTTGATGCCTCCAAAGAATAAACGCTCGGAGTATGGGCATTTCCAATAAGCGTCATCAGAGAATTCCGTGACGCTAAAGTAAGGCTGATGATAATTATGGAAAAAGTTGTTCCGGGGATTATATTTGGTGAGACCTTTATTGGTACTAAGCCAGATACAGCTATCGTTCCCCTCATGGATACCATGGATCATGTCGTTTACGATCCCGTCGCTTTTATCGAATTGGCGTAAACGCATCTTTCCCCCTCTGAATTTAATCCGGGTGAGACCGGAGCTGGCGCCTGCATAAAACGTGGAATCTTCGGTCTGGCATACGGAAAGCACATCTCCAATGGCCGGGTTTCTTAAATTGTTGGTTTGCAGGAATTCATATCCTTGATTGAAAATATTGAAACGAATGACTCCGTAACCGCCACGGCTCCCGAGGAACAGGGTAGAGTCGTTGTCATATACCATCGATTGGATTTCTTTACAGATGTTCTTTCCGTTTTTTAACGGGAAGGTTTGTACCTTCCCGATTGTAGGTACGGCTTTATCTATATGTAAGGTAACCTTTTGCAATCCGTTACCCGTTGTCGCTAGCCATAATGTGGAATCATCTACCTCGCAAATAGAGTGGACATAGCGTAGAGGGGTGGTGTCTTCTCGTTGCGGTATCGTTTTTATTCGTTTCTCTTTATACGAATAATAGGTCAGTCCCGGGCCTTCCGTGCCAATCCAGATACATGGATGGTACTCGCTTTTTTGGAAGCAATACACACGGTTGCTGGATAGGCCGTCGGCGGTGGTAAAATGCGTGATAGCGCTTTGTGGGATCATCTTTTTGTTATGGTAAGTGTCATACGCTTGTATCCGGACAATACCGTCTCCTTTTGTCCCGAGCCAAAGGGATTGATCATAGTGTGTATATATATAACGTATTGTTTCCTGTATATTATTATTTAAATCATGGAGTAATATTGAGCCGAAAATTTCTGGTTTGTCATAAAACATCAGTTTACCTTGCCCGTCTGTTCCCAACCAGAGAATCTCCTGCCTTTTATCGTTCATTAGGCAAAAGATACCGATGCCCATATTTATCGTGTTTTCCGGTTGGCTTAGGTCTAGAATATTGCCGTTACGGAAAACGATATACACATTGGATTGGAAGGTGCATATCTTGATGATGTTACCATATTGTTTTGTCATTTCAGGCAGATCGAACAGGAATTCTTTCCCCTTTCCGTCTACATGCTGTCGATATAATTTATTGTCGGTATCTACTATGAAAATATGATTATTCTCGTAAAATGCGGATAAGATCGGTTTATTATGGAATTGGCGTTCTTCCGATAGCAAATTAAAAGTAGTATCGGAGAAATCCGGAGTCAACTTTTTCAGTATGCCCGAGGCTAATAATAAATAAAAATGTCCGTCCGTCCCGGCGAATAAGGTACGTACGGTTTGAGGGCCTACTCCTTCTCTCGGCAGGTCCCGGAACCCATCGCTAGATGGGGTGTAGCAAGAGATTCTGTTTTCCTTACAAATAGCGAGCGTGATGCCGGATGAATCGGAGGCCAATAGATCGCATTCCATGTATCCGGGGAAAGACTCGGTGACTTTCCGTTCTTTTAGTGAGAATTTATTGATACCTAAAGAGGTTGATATCCATAAAAAGCCGGGTTCTGCGTCGGATATTTTGTGAATGATATTACTACAAAGAGAGTTTTTGTTATTTAATTCGAAACGATATACATACGTATCTTTTCCGTTGTATAAGTTAAGTCCGTCGTAAGTCCCGATCCACAAATAGCCATCCGGATCTTGATGCATGCAAATAATAGCGTTATTTGAGAGATCAACCATAGAAGTTTTATGCAATACGGTTGAGGCAAATAGGTCTGTTTGCGTGATCAATATAAGGAAACTGGTTAACGCTAGAATAAGCCTTGTGAATCTCATGTATTTAAGATTTAGTGTTTGTTTTCAGCGCAAAGATAATATCTTTATGAACGAACAGAAAAGAATTCACTTTTTTGTTTACTTTTGCAAAAAGCAGGGCTTTCGTATAAATTAGAATGTCTGACGTATGATAATACGAAATAAAGTAAGTGACAGATGGAACAATGTGAAGAGAATTCTCAAGAAAATGACGATGTGATAATAGAGAAAGAAATTTCTAAATTAATAGAAGAACAGCGTTTATTTACGGAGAGTATATATGCTTGTCTGCCGGTGGGTATTGAAATTTATGACGCACATGGTGTGCTGCGTAGTATAAACGACCATGCGTTGAGGATGTATGGTGTGGACGACCGGACATCGGTGGTGAATATAGTCAATCTTTACAAAAGTCCATTTGTTGATTCAGAACTTTTAGCTCGGATACAATCGGGTGAAGATATTTCCTTGGAGTTTGAGTATGATTTTGATCGGGTTAATAAGGATGCTTATTATTCTTCCCATAATAAAGACACGATGATCTATGGGGTTAAAGTTATCCCGATATGGAGTAGAAAAAAACATCTTATCGGACATATATTACTCGCAAATGATATGACTTCCGTGAAAGAGGTGGAATTCCGTACGGAAGAAAGCAAGAAAAATCTGGAGATGGCCAAGAAAGCGCAGGATCTGATCGCAAAACGTGATCTGGCCATGAAAGTCAGTAATATTGTTCATTGGGATTTTGATGTAAATTCCCAGAAATTCGAATCTTATAATGATCCGATCAACGATTACGTTTCAGATCGGTTATTGACCGTTTCGGAGTATATGGATGTTATATACCCCGAGGACCGGTCTGTTTTTTACGACGCAATGCAATCCCTGATAGCTGGAAAGAATGTCACCATCAATTTTACCTGTCGCATACAAACCAAGTATGATGAGACTTGGCAGTATTGTGATTTTATGGGTGTCCCTTTCGATCAAGATGAAAATGGAGATATAATACGCTATACGGGATTCAGGCAAAACATTCCTAAGATCCAGCAATTGAATCGGGAACTTAAAGAAAGAAATTACAAGATAGAGCTTTCTTTCAAGACGGTTGGTATGTCGTATTGGGGTTTTGATGTAAAAAGCCTGAAATTCAGTGCTTTTAATGATCCTATCAATGATTTTTATTCGGAAAAGACAATCACTCCCGAGGATTATTTGAACGCTACACATCCGGATGATGTGGTTTTTGTGCGGAAATATATGGAGCATATGTTCCGGGGCATAGATAAAGATTTCAACGTTAAATATCGTTCCAAAACCAAATGGGATGACGAGTGGCAGACCTTATTGGTTATTGGAATCCAGGTTGAAAGAGATAAAGAAGGCCATGTGACTCGCTATACCGGTATTACGATCAATAATACGAAGTGGGAGAAGATGATTCAGCAATTGAAGGAATTAAAGGAGAAAGCGGAACTTTCGGATCGTCTCAAGTCTGCGTTTCTCGCTAATATGAGTCACGAGATACGTACCCCGTTAAACGCTATTGTTGGTTTTTCAGAGTTAATGGTAACTTGTGATGATCCGGAAGAAAAAAAAGAATATATAAATATCATCCAATCCAATAATGAGTTGTTATTGCGATTGATCAACGATATCCTTGATCTTTCCAAGATAGAGTCAGGCATAATTGAACGTAGGAAGGAGAATTTCAATCTGGCTAAGGTTTGTAATGAGTTATTTGTTACGATTCAGGCGAAGATGACAAATCCGAATGTCGAGTTACGTTTAGATGGTCCCAACTCGGAGTGCTGGGTACTTCTGGATAGAAACCGGCTTAAGCAAGTATGGATGAATTTCCTCACTAATGCGGTAAAATGCACCAAATCCGGATATATTAAAATGGGATATGGTATTGAAAGGGAAGGTCTTCGTATCTATGTTGAGGATACGGGAATCGGTATACCGGATGATTTGCATGACAAAGTATTTACCCGTTTTGAGAAATTGAATGAGTTCTCGCAGGGTACCGGACTTGGCTTGACGATCTCCAGAGCTATCGTAGAAGCGGCAGGGGGAGAAGTGGGCTTCACTTCAAAACTTGGTGTCGGATCTACTTTTTGGGCATGGTTGCCTCTTCGCCCTTAGGGCTGACTCCCCATTTATTGGTAATGTCCTTTTAAAATAGTGAAGGATGAGAAGCTTTTTTATCGCAATTTATAGGGATTTTAGAACTGGTGTAGCATATGTGACAGAAATATGACGATAATTCTCCTACCTTTGCGGCGGTAAAAATGTGGTATTAGATAAGATTGTTTATGAAATTTGAGAATGAGTGCTGGGATCACTTTAAGGGTGAGACCTGGAAAAGAGAGATCAATGTAAGAGATTTTATCCAGAGTAACTATACGCCTTATGAAGGGGATGATTCCTTTTTAGTCGCTTCTTCCGAGAAGACCCGTAAGGTCTGGAACAAGCTGACCGAGATGTTTAAGGTCGAGAGGGAAAAGGGAGTTTATGACGCCGAGACAAAATTACCTCAAGGGATCGATGTATATGGCCCGGGCTATATTGATAAGGAGAATGAGGTTATCGTTGGGTTACAAACCGATGCTCCGCTGAAACGTGGTATCTTCCCGAAGGGCGGTATCCGTATGGTCGAGAATAGCTTGGAAGCTTATGGTTATCATTTGGACCCGATGACGAAAGAGATCTTCACGAAGTACCGTAAAACTCATAACGAGGGCGTTTTCTCCGCATATACGGAAGAGATGATTGCCGCACGTCGTTCGGCTATTATCACCGGTCTGCCCGACGCGTATGGTAGAGGACGTATTATTGGTGACTATCGTCGTGTCGCTTTATATGGTACGGCAATCTTGATCGAGGAGAAAAAGCGTTTCTTGAATCGTTTGGATATCCAAGAGATCACGGAAGAGATCATCCAGAGCCGTGAGGAGATTTCCGAACAGATCAAGGCTTTGAAAGCGTTCGAGAAAATGTGCGCTAGCTATGGCTTTGATGTGACTCGTCCGGCACAAAACGCTCGTGAGGCGGTTCAGTTTGTGTACTTAGCTTATCTGGCGGCGGTAAAAGACCAAGATGGCGCGGCGATGTCTATCGGACGTACTTCTACGTTTTTGGATATTTATATCGAGAAAGACATCCGTGAGGGTAAGTTGACCGAAGAGGAGGCGCAAGAATTGGTAGACCAGCTGATCATCAAGTTGCGTATCGTTCGTTTCTTACGTACGCCGGAATACAATGATTTGTTCTCCGGTGATCCGGTTTGGGTAACAGAGTCCTTGGGCGGCCAAGGAGTGGATGGCCGTTCTTTGGTAACAAGAACTTCCTATCGTTATCTCCATACATTATATAATCTAGGTCCGGCACCAGAACCCAATTTGACAGTTCTGTGGTTTAAGAACGCTCCCGAGAACTGGAAACGCTTCTGTGCCAAGGTCTCTATCGATACATCGGCTATCCAATATGAGAACGACGATTTGATGCGTCCGGATTATGGAGATGATTATGGTATCGCTTGTTGCGTTTCTCCTATGAAGATCGGTAAGCAGATGCAGTTCTTCGGAGCCCGTGCGAATTTGGCGAAATGTTTATTATATGCGATCAACGGAGGACGGGATGAGCGCAGCGGCGTACAGGTAGCCCCGATGTTCGAGCCGGTTCGCGGCGAGTATCTGGAATACGATGAGGTGATGGCTAAGTATGAGCAAATGATGCGCTGGTTGGCGAAAGTGTATGTGAACGCCTTGAAGATAATCCATTATATGCATGATAAATATTACTACGAGGCATCTCAGATGGCACTTATCGATACCGATGTAAGAAGAACATTTGCTACCGGTATTGCAGGTTTCTCACACGTTGTAGATTCTCTGTCAGCTATCAAGTATGCTAAGGTAAAAGTGATCCGTGATGAGGATGGATTAGCCGTAGATTATGAGATCGATGGGGATTTCCCTAGATATGGTAACGATGATGAGCGTGCAGACGAGATTGCAGTATGGCTGCTTCGTGAGTTCATGAGAAAGCTTCGTAACTGCCACACTTACCGTGACTCTGAGCCTACCACATCAATCCTTACAATTACTTTTAACGTTGTATACGGTAAGGCAACTGGTTCCCTTCCGGATGGAAGAAAAGCAGGAGAGCCACTTTCACCAGGTGCTAACCCTGCATATGGTGCTGAGCAGAATGGTTTGCTGGCATCCTTGAACTCTGTAGCAAAATTGCCATATGAGGAAGCATTAGATGGTATTTCTAATACGCAGACGATTAACCCGGATGCATTGGGACACAATCCGGATGAGCGTATAAAGAATCTTGTTCAGGTTATGGATGGATACTTCGATCAGGGTGCACATCATCTGAATGTCAATGTGTTTGGCAAAGAGAAGCTGATCGACGCTATGGAGCATCCGGAGAAAGAAGAGTATGCAAACTTCACGATCCGCGTGTCCGGTTATGCAGTTAAGTTTATCGACTTGACAAGAGAGCAGCAGCTCGATGTAATTGCCAGAACATGTCATGAGTCTCTGTAAGTTACAGCGAAGCACATTTTCAAAATGACTTGAGAATGCGACGGCATATGCGATGAAATATTCATCTTTGTGAATGTTTTAGGCATGTATGATCTGTATAAACCAAAGAAATATGGGGCAGTCTTTTCTATAAAGGGCTGCTCCTTTTCTGCTACAGAAGTGGACTTAGAAAGGAAAGAAAACGATGGAACAAACAAAAGGTTATGTACATTCATTAGAGAGTTTTGGATCTGCAGATGGTCCCGGTGTGCGATATATTATTTTTTTGAGTGGCTGCGCAATGCGTTGTCAGTTTTGCCATAATCCGGATACGTGGGATATGCAAAAGGGAACTCTATATACTGCCAAAGAATTAATTGATAGGGCTTGGCGCTATCGCAATTATTGGGGCAAAGACGGTGGGATCACCATTAGTGGCGGAGAACCGCTTTTGCAGATCGACTTTCTGACAGAGATATTTACTTTGGCGAAAGAAAAGGGGATTCATACGACGCTTGATACAAGTGGAAATCCGTTTACCAGAGAAGAGCCGTTTTATTCTAAGTGGAAAAAATTGATGGAAGTAACAGATCTTGTTATGCTGGATATTAAGCACATTGATGAGAAGGTACATCAGACACTTACCGGACAAACCGGGGAAAATATCAAAGAGATGGCAAGAGAGATGTCGGATATGGGGCAGCCAATGTGGATCCGTCATGTGCTCATCCCGGGGGATAACAGTCAGGATAAATATCTGATTGAAATGCGGGAATTTATCCAAACATTAAAGACGGTAGAGCGCGTAGAAATTTTGCCGTATCATACACTGGGTGTATTTAAATGGGAACAGCTTGGAATTGATTATCCGCTGAAAGGCGTTAATCCACCGACCCAGGAAGAGGTGAAACACGCAGAAGAGTTATTAGGTATTTAAGAGATTTATAAGTGGTTGTAAAGTCTTACGGACGAGGTTACGGATATGGAAAATAGAACAAACAAAAGAATGCAGTGGGTGATTCGTCTTGGATGTATTTTGGGACTGATGACAGCACTTTGCGGTTGCTCCTCTACAGAGGTTGTTAAGGTTGCTAAATATGCGGCGAAAGAGGTGTTAAAGACAACCGCGCCACAGAAAGATCGCTCAGAAGGAGAAAGTTCCTCGGCAAAAGATGCGGATGGGAAAGGTTCCGACAGTGCAACGCAGTCTTTAGATAATTTAAAAGATCATGCGGCGTACAACGGGGAACCCTATGTGGAACTGAATGATAATGTTCCGAATTTCACCACCCGTGAAAAAAACAACACCAAAGCATTTGAGAATTATCATCGTCTGGATGCATTGGGACGTTGTGGCACAGCTTATGCCAATATATGCAAAGAGCTTATGCCGACGGAGAAACGTGGTGCGATCGGTATGGTAAAGCCTAGTGGATGGAACACTGTTAAATACGATGTCGTGGATGGCAAATATTTGTATAACCGCTGTCATTTGATCGGATTTCAATTGGCAGGTGAAAATGCAAACAAAAAAAATCTGATCACGGGGACTAGATATTTAAATGTAGATGGAATGCTTCCTTTTGAGGATGAAGTGGCAGATTATGTCAAAAATACAGATCACCATGTTTTGTATCGTGTTACCCCTGTTTTTAAGGGTGATAATCTAGTGGCAGAAGGAGTCGAGATGGAAGCTTATTCTGTGGAAGATAAAGGTAAGGGAATATGTTTCCATGTATTCGTTTATAATGTGCAGCCGGGCGTTACGATCGACTACGCAACCGGAAAAAGCAGGCTGTCTAAATAATCGCAATCATGCTAACTTCTCTCGTTTCGTCAAAGAACATTTTGGCGAGACGAGAGGGGTTTGTTTTATATAAGAAAGATTTGTTTTGTATAAGAAAGATTAGTGTTGACTTTTAATGATAACGTACATATAATATATAGAACTTCAATTATGGAGTGGCTACGAAAACTCTTTGCACTGCATTTAGCTACAGTACAAACTGTACAGGCCGGATATCTTATCTGGGGCCGGGTCACAAAGTGACAGTGGAATGAATTGTTTTATCCGCGGGACAGTAGTATTACTGGTTCTTCGCGGATGTTTTTTAGTTAATAGGAAATTGCTGTTGTGTAGCGTGACATCATCGCAAAGCACTGGCTTTGCTTTTTTATTTAATAGGAAATTGCTGTTATGTAGCGTGGTGCCACCAAGAATTGCTTTAGCAATTCTTGCAAAGCAAAGCGCTGGCTTTGCTTTTTTATTTTTTATTGGAGAGGTTATTATGAGCAATCAAAACAACAAAGACAATATGGAAACAGTAGCAATGCGGGTGTGCATTGTAAGTATTTTTGGCAATACAATATTATCATTGATCAAATTGCTAGCCGGTGTGATCGCTCATTCCGGAGCGATGGTCAGTGATGCGGTTCATTCTGCATCGGATGTGTTTAGCAGTATTATTGTGATCGTTGGAGTGAAGTTGTCTGCACAGGCTTCTGATAAGGAGCATCCATATGGACATGAACGGTTGGAGTGCATTGCGGCACTTCTGCTTGCAAATATTTTGTGCCTTACCGGTATTGGAATTGGCTATGGAGCTGTCAAAAATATTATAGCGGGAGATTATGCACATTTGCAGACGCCGGGACTGCTTGCAGCAGCAGCGGCAATATTGTCTATTATTTCGAAAGAAGCAATGTTTCAGTATACTAAATATCATGCGAAACGTGTGGATTCCGGAGCACTGATGGCGGATGCCTGGCATCATCGATCGGATGCATTTTCTTCTGTTGGTGCTTTGATTGGTATTGTTGGAGCACGTTTAGGATTTCCGGTTCTTGATTCTATTGCCAGTGTAGTAATCTGTTTGTTTATTGTAAAGGCAGCGTATGATATTTTTATGGACGCAACGGACAAAATGGTTGATCATGCCTGTGATGATGTATTGGAGAATGAGCTTCGGGAGTGTGCCTGTAGAGAAGAAGGTGTGCTTCATGTTGATATTATGCGTACTCGTGTGTTTGGAAATAAGATCTATGTTGATATTGAGATCAGTGCAGATGGCAGAAAAACGTTATTTGAGGCACATGAGATCGCAGAACATGTACATGACGCGATAGAACGCAATTTCCCAAAGGTAAAGCATGTTATGGTGCACGTCAATCCGCATTTGCTGTCGGAGTAAGCAAGGTGTGGTGCACGTCAATCCGCAATTGCTGCCAGAGTAAAATGGCGGCAAAATAGCAAACCATCTTTTCAGATCCCTTAAGTGAGAATACACTTGGATAGCAGTGTGATCACTTGAGGGATTTTTTCGCTGGTCAGGCCGGAATAATTAATGATCAGTGTATGTGCCGGAATATTAGGGCTTCCTTTTTCATAATATTCGGACAAAAAAGATAGGTGAAGACCATATTCTTTTGCTTTTGCAGACAAAGCATCATCTGGGAGTGAGGTATCAATATGCAGCAGAAAGTGAAGTCCTGAATCTTCTTCTGCGATATTGCAATGTGTGGCAAGTGCACTATTAGCAATGGCATCCAGCAGTTCGTCACGTATTTTGCGATAATAAGTACGCATACGGTTAATATGTTTTTCGAAATAACGGTCTTCAATAAAACGTGCCAACGTATACTGCTCAAAGTTGGATACGGTACAAGAGTAAAAGGACAGGCGTTTTGCAAACTGTTCCAGCAAATGTTTAGGCAATACCATATAGCTGATTCGTATGGTTGAAGAAAGGCTTTTGGTAAAGGTGTTCATATAAATGACACGTTCTGATTGGTCGATACTTTGCAGCGTTGGGATAGGTTTGCCGGATAATCGAAATTCTGAATCATAATCATCTTCAATGATATACCGGCCCGGCTGCCTGGTCGCCCAAGCCAACAGTTCATAGCGGGTCCCGATCGGAGTGACGATGCCGGTCGGAAAATGGTGGGACGGTGACAGATGTACAATTTGTGCTCCGGAAGATTCTAATTCCAGTGCATCGATACCCTTAGCACTGATCGGTATATAGCGATATTTGACACGACTATTTTCATATATTTTCGCAATCTTATGGTAGCCGGGATTCTCAACTGCATAGACTTTGTCCTGACCGAATAATTGAATCAGAAGACCGTATAGATACTCGGTTCCGGCACCGATAATGATCTGCTCCGGTGTCACGTCCATACCTCGAAAATCTTTGAGCTGTGAGCAGATGGCGTGACGAAGATCCCATACGCCACCCCAAGGAGGTGTCTGCATCAGTTCCACGTGACGGTTGAGAAGAGTCTCGCGGATCAGTTTAGACCAGACAGAAAATGGAAATTGCTCCGGATTCATTTGGTTGCTGGCAAGATCCACCTTATATTTGTCGGGCATACGTAGACTGTTCGAAGTGGAAGATGTTGTTTGCGATATGGAGAGAGTAAGGTCAGATAAATTTCTGACATAAAACCCTTTCTTGGGAATGGAGTAAATGTATCCTTCGGCTTGAAGCTGGGCGTAGGCATTTTCTACAGTAATATTGCTAACCCCTAGATTTTTGGCAAAACTACGCTTTGATGGCAGCTTTGTCTCGGCGGTCAGATTACCGCATAAAATATCCTCGCGGATACATTGGTACAGATGATGGTACAGGCTATCTGACCCTATATTAGTAAATGAATATGTAAGCATTGGTATTATATCCTCCAAACTGACTATACTGACTATGGTTAAATTGGATATTTTCACATAGTCAGATTATAGTATACTTTACTTCAGTTACATTTGCAAATAATTCCGATAAGTTTTGTCGGGATGCCTTGTGTAAAGAAATCAAACTTCGCACAGCCGGAGCTGCTGTCTGAGGCTTGAGTAAAGAAAATGGTGTTATGAGAATATTGTGTCTGTGCACACTTGATACAATATTGAAACGTTTGAAAATGTGTGCAGAAATGAGGATAGTATGAGCAGACAGTATGAATTAAACAAAGAATTGGCACAGATGTTAAAAGGTGGCGTGATCATGGATGTTACGACTCCGGAGCAGGCAAAGATTGCTGAGGCAGCAGGTGCGTGTGCTGTTATGGCATTGGAGAGAATCCCGGCAGATATTCGTGCAGCCGGAGGTGTATCACGTATGAGTGATCCGAAAATGATCCGTGGTATTCAGGAAGCAGTATCTATTCCGGTTATGGCAAAGTGCCGTATCGGTCATTTTGTAGAGGCGCAGTTATTAGAGGCAATTGAAATTGATTACATTGATGAGAGTGAGGTACTTTCTCCGGCAGATGATGTTTACCATATTGACAAGACAAAGTTCCGCGTTCCGTTTGTATGTGGCGCTAAGGATTTAGGAGAGGCACTTCGCCGTATCAACGAGGGAGCTTCCATGATCCGTACCAAGGGTGAGCCGGGAACCGGTGATGTTGTTCAGGCAGTGCGTCATATGCGTATGATGAACAGTGCAATTGCTAAGATTTCCGCTATGCGTGAGGATGAACTGTTTGATGAAGCCAAACAACTTCGTGTACCATATGAGCTGGTTCAGTATGTACATGAGCACAAGAGACTGCCGGTTGTAAACTTTGCAGCAGGTGGAGTTGCAACTCCTGCAGATGCCGCATTGATGATGCAGCTTGGTGCAGAAGGCGTCTTTGTAGGATCCGGTATCTTCAAGTCCGGTAATCCGGAGAAGCGTGCAAATGCAATCGTAAAAGCAGTTACCAATTATACCGATGCGAAGATGATCGCAGAACTTTCTGAGGATCTTGGAGAAGCTATGGTTGGTATTAATGAAGACGAGATTGAATTATTAATGGCTGAGCGAGGCAAATAATATACTTGACTCAAACTTCTCATTATAAGTAATATGTAGTTTGATCATATTTTTCGGTATGGGAGGTTTGGGTTATATACTCACTGTTAGTGCAGAGAAAGGAATGTAAGATTAGTATGAAAGTTGCAGTGTTGGCAGTACAGGGTGCGTTTGAGGAACATGAAAAAGTGTTGCAGGAGCTTGGGGCGCAGACGATCCAATTACGTCAGGCAAAAGACTTAGAGGATTCGTTTGATGCATTGGTGCTTCCGGGCGGTGAGAGTACCGTTCAGGGAAAGCTCCTTCGTGAGCTTGGCATGTTTGACACAATAAAAAAGCAGATCGAGGACGGTCTTCCAGTCCTTGCGACCTGCGCAGGAATGATTCTTTTAGCCTCTGCTATTGATGGACAAATTGCTGGGCAGCCAGATTCATATTTTGGCACACTGCCTGTCCGCGTCAGAAGAAATGCTTACGGAAGACAATTAGCAAGTTTTCATGCAAAAGCAGATGACGCAGGCATAGGTGCTGTCCCAATGACCTTTATCCGCGCACCATACGTTGTA
>ENA-ORLU01000972-ORLU01000972.1-human-gut-metagenome-genome-assembly--contig:-NODE-972-length-23772-cov-3.104030_pt1 | contig 23772 bp, 24 predicted proteins | sample MGYA00243009_ERZ508833 | MGnify/ENA primary metagenome ERZ508833 (study PRJEB26277, sample SAMN04329763) | human gut metagenome | biome: human-associated habitat | host: Homo sapiens | place: USA...
ATTATGAGGCCGAAATAATTTTGCGATGGAATGAACTCGGAAAGTTTCTGAATGTTGTTCTGGCAATCGTGGGAGGCTTTCTTACGCAAATCGGACCCCTGGCAGGATCAATTAAACAAGGTCTGGACCTGCAGGGTGGTACCCACGTTGTTTTACAAGCGGTGGATACTCCGGAACTAAAGGTTGATGATGACGCTGTAAACCGCAGCGTTAAGATTATTGAGCGCCGTGTCAACGAGCTGGGTCTGACCGAGCCTGTTATCCAACGTCAGGGCAAGGACCGTATTATTGTGGAGCTGCCTGGCGTAAAGGATCCGGAAAAGGCTATTGCTATGCTGGGACGTACTGCTATGCTGCAGTTCAAGGATATGAACGGCAAGGTTGTGCTGACCGGTAAGGACTTAAAGGACGCTCGTGCTCAGGTTAGTCAGGGGAATCAGGCTGTTGTAGGTCTGGAATTCTCTGAGGAAGGTGGCAAAAAGTTCGGCGAACTGACTGCCCGCAATATTGGCAAGCAAATTGCTATTGAGCTGGACGGCGAGGTACTGACTGCACCTGTTGTTCAAGAGGCTATCACCGGCGGTCGTGCTCAAATCTCCGGCTCCCGTACTGTAGAGGAAGCTGAGCATTTGGCAATTTTGCTCCGCAGTGGCTCTTTGCCTGTTAAGATTGAGGTCATGGAAAACCGTACCGTTGGTCCTACCTTAGGTCAGGACTCCAAGGATAAGAGCGTCAAGGCCTTCAGCATTGGTATTATCGGCGTATTCGTATTTATGCTGCTGTTCTACCGCTTGTCCGGTCTGGTTGCAGATATCGCCCTGCTGCTCTATGTAATGCTGCTGCTTTTTGTAATGCGTTACCTGGGCGCAACCTTGACACTGCCTGGTATTGCAGGTATTATCCTGTCAATAGGTATGGCCGTCGACGCCAACGTACTGATTTTTGAACGCTTCAAGGAAGAAATCAAGAAGGGCAAAACCCTGCGCAGTGCAATGGACGCTGGCTTTGGTCGTGCTCTTGTGACTATTCTGGACTCTAACGTAACCACCCTGATGGCAGCTGCAGTGCTATTCTATCTTGGTACCGGTCCTATTAAGGGCTTTGCAGTTACCCTGGCTCTTGGTACTCTGCTCAGTATGTTTACTGCAGTTACCATTACCAAATATCTGCTGCGTTTCTTGATTTACAGTAACATTACTAAAAACCCGGCCTTCTTTGGCTGCAGTGCTCCTAAAGCAGTAGACAAGGAGGTGACTAAATAATGCCGAGATTTTCCATTGTAAAGAACTACAAAATTTTCTTTAGCATTACTATCATCTTCCTGATTATCGGCTTCGGCTCCATGATTTTCAAGGGCTTTAACCTGGGCATTGACTTTACCGGCGGCAGCATTATGGACCTTAAATTCCAAAAGGCTGTAACTGTTGCAGAGGTACGTGATGTACTGAAGGAGCATAAGCTGGGTAATGCTATTATTCAGCTGGAAAGCGCTGACGGTGCAACCTCCTCTGAGGGCGTGCTTATTCGTACCGGCGTTATTAACGACGAACAGCGTCGTGTAGTTATGGATGATATGGAATCCAAGCTGGGCAAGTTTGATATCAATCGTGTTGAAAACGTAGGCGCAACCGTAGGTGACGAGCTGATCCAACAGGCTGTTATGGCTATTGTTCTGTCCTGGTTTTTGATGATTGCCTATATTTCCATGCGTTTTGAGTTCAAATTCGCTATTGCGGCAATTATCGCCCTGATTATTGACGTTAGCGTAACCCTGAGCTATTTCTCCCTGTTCCATATGGAGCTGGACTCATCCTTTGTAGCTGCGCTGCTGACCGTAGTAGGTTACTCTGTTAACGGTACTATCGTAATTTTCGATAGAATTCGTGAAAACCTTAAAATTCACCGCCGCAGCGAAAGCATGGCAGAAATGATTGACAACAGCATTTGGCAAACCATGGGCCGCAGCATTTACACTGTAGGTACCAGCTTGTTCGCTGTAATTGCGATCTTCCTGTGGGGCGGCGAAACTATTCATAACTTTGCTTTTGCTATGCTGGTTGGCTTCTCCAGTGGTGCTTATACATCCACTCTGTTGGCAGGTCCCTTGTGGCTCTTCCTGAGAGGCAAAAAGGTTACTGACTAAGGCTAAAGTGCTTATTCAATAGACACTCCAAGAAATTGGGGTGTCTATTTTTTTTGAGCAGGGCAGGGTGCTATGCGAAAAGGCGACTATCAGAGGATAGCCGCCTTTTTTCCTGAGGACTAATTTTGAGGATTTGTTAGGACTTTGTGATTACTTTGCGCCCTGCACCGCCAGGGTACGGGTAAGGGCCTCGATATTGCTGCTGAGCTTGTCCAGCTTTTCTTCCATGCGGACCAAAAGATACCAGCTGACCAGCATGGGGAAGCCGTACTCTGCAGCAGCGCTTACAAGCTTTTCAAACTCCATGGTGTGCTCCTTTTACTTACGCAATTTCCTTGTGCTTATGCTGGTACCACAAGGCCTTGCCCCTGAGCACCGGACCGCCAAAGCGCAGGTCATTGCATTGGGGATGGTCGGGAATAAGCCACAAATCCCAACGCATATCAGGGTCGTCGCTGCCTGGGCCGTAGCGGTCCATAAAGGCTATTTCGGCGTGAGTCTTGACAGTGGTGTAGTCAATGGGCAGCTCCAGCCCCTCACACAGATAGGCCACAACCTCGGCCATGCGTTCGATTTGCCTATATGTAGGCGGCTCAGGACCAAAATCCACCTTAGTAGGGCTGACGATTTGAGCGTCAACGCCGCAGCAGAGTGTAACAGCCATGCTGCGTGAATTGCGATTCCAGGTATGAGCCTTACGCTCACTTAAATCATCACAGGTTTGATAAACCGTACCGTCAGCGTCTATGTTGATATGATAATCATCATAGGCTTGGTGGTAATGACCTGCTGTCCAGTGTAAATAAATGTGCTTGATACTGCCTCTGGCAATCTGTGCCAGCGAAAGCAGCTCCTTATGAGTAATGGGACGGGGATTGTCTACCAGCATATTGCACCTCGTTAAAAAATGTTGTAGGAATACCTCTCAGTCAGCTGCGCTTCTCTTCGATTAAGGTTGCCGTTCGTACTATTGGACTTAAGCCTCTCCTTTTAAGGAGAGGTGGCAACGCCGAAGGCGTTGACGGAGAGGTAAGACCTACATGCCTAGCATATAAAAAATATGCAAAGCGTTAATAGGGAAAAACTTAGTTCAGCTCTTCAATAGTGGTGTTGCGGATCTGGGCCTTGCTGATGGACGCCAGCTTGCCGTCAGTACCGGTGGCGAAAACATCGGCGGTGATAACCGCCTCCATAGCCTCTTTAGCCTCGGTCAGGGTAAGACCGTTTTTGGGGTTTGCCACAGAAATAGTTTTGGATTTACCTTCGTTATTCAAAAAAACAAGCTCTAATACTTTTGCCATACTACCATACTCCTTTGTTGTTTTGTTGTGGGGGTTTTTTAGTCAGCTGTTGTGACTTAATAAGATAGAGTTGCTACCACCTCTCCGTCAGCTCATTTCATTCGCTGCCACCTCTCCTTAAAAGGAGAGGCTTACCTGCAATTGAAGAGAGGGCTCCCCTTTTAAGGGGACAAGGTGAATTGGCCGAAGGCCAAGAGAGGGTGGCCTGGGCCAGCTGTCAGCGTAGCTGACTGAGAGGTTCTCAGCTTACAGAGACTGATCCAGTTTAACCTTGTTGTTAACCATAATGGACATTACGCTTTCTTCCATAAGGCCACCAATCGCAGTAGCAGCGGAATGAATTTTGTCCACTTGGGCGTCGTCTTTGATGCCGTTAAAGGTGCGTGCTTTGGTTTTAGTTTCTCCACTGGTGCTATCCTCCACATTGATGATCATAGAACGTTTGACTACAGATTCAGTAATTGCCATGTTACCATACTCCTTTCGTGATTGTAGGTGTTGCGACCTCTCAGTCAACGCCTTTGGCGTTGCTAGCTCCCCTTAAAAGGGGAGCCTTACCATAGCTTGCAGGCTAGTCCCTCAAGAGGTCAGAGTTAATTGACCGTAGGCCAAGAGATGAGGGGGACCGCGAAGCGGTGGTGGGGTCAGGACTGCACTGCCATTCCGGACTGGCGGTGCCGCCCTAGAGGCTGCTGTGTTTTTGCCTCTCACTTATATAGTGACATCAAAAGTGGCAAAATAGGCTCCGTTCCAGAAAAAAATTTTAAAATTTTTTATTTTTCTGCAGAACTAGGGTAAATATATAACTCTCAAATGGGAGATTTGCTGGTAACTTAAGCTATGTTTATGGGGATTGCTAAAAAAGGGGCAGAAACTGAGCTTTTTATCTGCTTAGTTGCTTTTTGTTCTTTTCATGAGCTGTTCTAAAAACTTTTGAAAAAAATTTTAATTAATGGAGCCTATTTTGCTGTAAAAGATGCCACTATATAAGTGAGACTTCTTTTTTTTCTTTTTCTTTTTTTTCTTCCCCGCCTCTCCCTGTTCGTAGTAACAGTTACTATTAACCATAAATTTGAAGTAGGTACTAAAATATTAGTATTGTTATATCTAGGATTTATGTAGTACGTATACTTAAATAAAAGCTTTAAAGATATTTGAAAGCTAATTACTAAATTAAATAAAAATAAGATTATGAAATAGATTGATAATAAAAAGATTATGCATAAAAATAAAAAGAGTACTCACTTAAGAGTACTCCCTTTACTACTTCTATTCAGTTAATTTTCTCATTTTAGCTAAGCCTTTACGATATACAGAACGTACAGACTCATATGGTATATCCAATACTTTACTTACTTCTTTCAGGTTCCTTCCTTCTAGGAAAACCATGGTTAGTATAATGCGTTGTTTTTGAGATAGTTTGCGAAGAATTTCCCAAATTAATCGTCTGATTTCAAAATCATAGATATAATTCCGTGGGTCAGCTATTTCCTCTTGACTCTCATCATCCGCAACCAGGGGAACCTCTAATCTTTGAACTTCTTGATGCTTGCAGATTCTCAGCAGCTTGTACCGCAGATGAATTTGCAGCAGACCCGGCAAATGAACAAAATCATTGCCTTTGTACTTCTTAATGAACTCCAGAAAAATAACCCAGGCGATATTTACTGCATCCTCGCCAAGGTGGTCCTTGTAGTAGCTATTGCCCGCAACCTTTTTGATAAGGGGAATAAAACGGTTACATAATTCGTCAATAGCCTTTGGGTTGTTTTCTTGTGCACCACGCACCAGCTGACACAAGATTTCAGCACTGTTACTGCTTTGTTGGGTACTGCAGTTTGTGTTTACCATTTGATCATGTTACAACTCCTTTACTTGAATTTATATATTTACAGTAAATGATCAAAGGCTTTTGTCGGTACTTCTTAATGACAAAGTCCATAATCTACCCATATTATAGCATATACTTATCAGAAAATTGGAAAATGTCAAATTTATTGTACATTTAATTTGGTATAATATTGCAAACAGCTATTTTTAAAATAGACGATATAAAAATTTTTTTGAAAGGAGCAAGTCTATGGAAATCGAACGGTATTGGATTGAAAATATTGGTCATGTGCTCAACGAAATTCGTGCTGTTTTTGGGTATACTCAGGAGCAGGTGGCAGAGCGTTTAGGCATAAGCCGTCAGCAGCTGATTAATATTGAGCATGGCAAAAATTACATGCGGCTGGACAATCTATTAAAGCTATGTGCTGTGTATGGCATTGAACCGGGACAGCTGTTTGCACAGGCTGGGGTGGAGATAAAGGCCAAACAAAGCAGCCTCAAAGCAAAGGCAAAGCCTAAGGGCAGACCTAAGGTCAGACACAGACCCTGAAGGACAGCAGAGCATTAATGCTGAGGTCGTGGACGGAGGCTTTAGCATTATGTCCCTGCAAGGGGGAGGGTGAAGTGTGATTGAAGATGAGGCTCTCCTTTTAAGGAGAGCTGGCTGTGAGCGTAGCGAACAGACTGAGAGGTAGAATTGATAACTGCAAGCAGTATTTGGAGCATTTAAAAAGCACAGCTTTTGAGGGATTGCCTCATTGAGCTGTGCTTTTTTGTTTTATGGGGAAGATTGGACTGTTGTTGAGTGTACGTACAGAATGTTAGCTTGTTAGGATTATAGTGGTTTGTTCTTTATGCAGGAGTTTTGAATTAGGGTGTAGAATTCTAGGCTGTGGATACTAATTTCGGAGGTGTTTGTGATGAAGAAGATTATGGCGATGGTGCTGGCGCTTTGTTCCTTGTGTGCAATCTGTTTTGCAAAGTTGGAGCAGCCAAAGGATGAGAGATGGGTGATTGCTGGCGGGGATGAGGTCAATCAGGAGATTTGGATAGATATTGATTCTATAAATTATGGGAAAAGCAAGGAAATTGGTCATGCTCATCATAACGCTGCTAACATTTGGTTTATGAATATTGACCATAAAGCAGAACTAAAGGTTCTGCTGCTGACGGAATTTGATTTTGAGTGCAGAACTATTCGTCAGGTTAGCTTTTCGGCCTATGATAAGGAACAAAAGTTTTTAGGAACATATCCTGGCAAAATCACCGGAGAACCAGTGATTCCAGGAAGTGTGGGTGAGGATATTTATTCTGTTTTGTCTGATTTGTACGAGCTGCGAAATGATGCAGAAGCTTATGCAATGTATATAAATGGCTTAAAGGCTTATACAGAGCAGTACAAACAAGGAAAAGCCGTATAGCTGGCGTAACCTAGATACGTAGCGCAAGGCTTCACGCAAAGGCGTGGAGAATTTTTTGAATTTAAAATTTCAATTAACAATCAAGACTAATAATTAATGTGACAATAAGCTTCACCATATTATGGTATAATTACTGTATAAAATAGCATTTTTAAGTTTGAATAATCAAAAGCATTGTGGGAGGTTGAAAGCATGGCTGATAATATTAAAGAGCAGGAACGTGAGGAACTGCACCGTACAATTTGGAAAATTGCCAATGAACTGCGTGGCAGTGTAGATGGATGGGATTTTAAGCAATATGTGCTGGGTATGTTGTTTTACAGGTATATTTCTGAGAATTTGGCATCCTATATAGATAAGCTACAGCATGAAGCTGAGGTAACTGACTTTTCTTACGCTGATATGGATGATGAAGAAGCAGAATATGGCAGAGAAGAGATGGTACGTACCAAAGGTTTCTATATTCTCCCCAGCGAGCTGTTCTGTAATGTTCTGAAAAAGGCACCAATGGACGAGAATCTTAATGAAACCTTGGAGCGTGTTTTCCGTAACATTGAAGAGTCCGCACAAGGAACTGATAGTGAGGACGATTTTAAAGGACTGTTTGCTGATATTGATGTAAACAGCAATAAACTTGGTGGTTCTGTAGCTAAGCGTAACGAAAAACTTGTTGCTCTGATGAGCGGTATTGCTGAAATGAAGCTTGGCAACTATCAGGACAACACCATTGATGCTTTTGGTGATGCCTATGAGTTTTTAATGGGTATGTACGCTTCCAATGCTGGCAAAAGCGGCGGCGAGTACTTTACTCCGCAAGAGGTATCAGAACTTTTAACACGTATTGCTGTTGTTGGCAAGACCGAAATCAATAAGATTTATGATCCTGCGTGTGGTTCAGGTTCTTTGCTTTTAAAAGCTGCTAAAGTTTTAGGTAGGGATGCTGTTCGTCAAGGCTATTATGGTCAGGAAATTAACATTACCACTTACAACTTGTGCCGTATTAATATGTTTCTCCATGATGTGGACTATGATAAATTTGACATTGCTCATGGTGATACCCTTATAGAGCCGCAGCATTGGGACGATGAACCTTTTGAGGTAATTGTTTCCAACCCTCCATACTCCATCAAATGGGAAGGCAGCGACAATGCTGTACTGATTAACGATCCTCGTTTTGCGCCAGCTGGTGTACTTGCTCCTAAGTCTAAAGCAGATTTAGCATTTATTATGCACTCTTTAAGCTGGTTGGCTACGGACGGTACAGCTTCCATTGTCTGCTTCCCCGGTATTATGTACAGAGGTGGCGCAGAGCAAAAAATCCGCAAGTACCTTATTGATAACAACTATATTGATTGCATTATTCAATTGCCCGGAAACCTTTTCTACGGTACTTCTATAGCAACTTGCATAATGGTGCTGAAGAAATCTAAAAAAGACAATAGCACCCTCTTTATTGATGCTTCTAAGGAATTTGTTAAGGTAACTAATAACAATAAGCTGACTGATGAAAATATTAGCAATATCCTTAGCCTGTACACTGAACGTAAGGATGTTGAGCATACCTGTAGATTAGTACCCAACAGCGAAATTGAAGAGCAGGACTACAATCTTAGTGTCAGCACCTACGTTGAGCAGGAAGATACTAGAGAAGTGATTGATATTAAAGCTCTTAATGATGAAATTAAGGAAATTGTTGCCAAAGAAGCTGAATTACGTGCTGAGATAGACAAAATTATTGCCGAAATAGAGGTGGAGTAATGGATAAACAAAATGATAAAGCTTTAGCTAGTATTCGTTCCTCTGCGGCTGAATATCTTACATTTATTGCTGCCACAGGCGAAGATGAGCAAAGCATAGAAATGCGTTATGAGGATGAAAACATCTGGCTGACTCAAAAAATGATGGCTACACTTTATGATGTAGGATTATCAACAATCAATGAGCATATTAAGAAAGTGTATTTGGACGGAGAATTATCGGAGGAGTCAACTATTCGGAAATTCCGAATAGTTCAAAATGAAGGAGAACGTAAAGTTAATAGAAGTGTAAACCATTATAATTTACAGGCTATTATAGCTGTTGGCTTTAAGGTCAATAACGAGCGTGCTGTGCAGTTTCGTAAATGGGCAAATAAAATTGTTAAGGACTACACTATTCAGGGTTGGGTAATGGACGAGGAACGCCTGAAAAACGGTGGCACATTGCTCACCAAAGATTATTTTGAAAAGCAACTGGAAAAAATCCGTGAAATTCGTATGTCCGAGCGTAAATTCTATCAAAAGATAACGGATATTTATGCTACCGCTTTAGACTACGATCCTTCTGCGAAGGCCACACGTAGATTTTTTGCTGCGGTTCAAAATAAGCTTCATTATAGCGTCCATGGACAAACTGCTGCTGAGGTTATCTACAACAGAGCCAATGCGGAAAAAGAGCATATGGGACTTCAAACTTGGGACGGTGCTCCTACTGGAAAAATTCACAGATATGATGTAACCGTTGCTAAAAATTACCTTGACGAAAATGAAATTCATCAGCTTGAAAGGATTGTATCTGCTTATTTAGATTTAGCAGAGGTTCAGGCAGAACGCCATATTCCCATGACTATGTCAGATTGGGAAAAGAAATTGGACGGTTTCTTAACTGTGTGGGATAGGGAAATTTTACAGGATGCTGGCAAAGTATCTGCCGAATTAGCAAAAATGCACGCTTTAACGGAGTTTGAAAAGTACAGAGTAGTACAGGACAGACTGTATAGAAGCGACTTTGACAGAATGTTTTTAGAGGAAGTAGATAATGAATTGCTGAGTGCTGAAAAAGGTGGTACTGGCGATGAGTAAGTTAGCTGAATTGATAAAAGAACTGTGTCCTGATGGAGTGGAATATAAACCATTAGACTCTTTTGCAACAATAGTAAGAGGTAATGGCCTTCAAAAGAAGGATTTTACTGAAAATGGTGTTGGCTGTATTCATTATGGACAAATTTACACATATTACGGAACTTTTGCATATGAAACTAAGTCGAAAGTCTCGGTAGAACTAGCTGAAACTTTGAAAAAAGTAGAGACAGGAGATTTAGTAGTAGCAGTAACTAGTGAAAATATTGAGGATGTATGTAAATGTGTTGCGTGGCTTGGAGAAGAAACGATAGTTACTGGAGGACATGCAGCAATAATTAAGCACGAGCAAAACAGTAAGTACTTGGCATATTATTTTCAGACTGAAGATTTTTACAAGCAAAAGGTGAAACTTGTTAATGGTACTAAGGTAATGGATATTGCACCGTCTAAATTGGGAAAGATAATTATTCCTGTTCCACCTTTACCAGTTCAATGTGAAATTGTCCGGATTTTGGATGAAATGGCATTTATGAATGAAGAATTAGAGAAAAAACTTAGGGCAGAATTGGAAGCTCGTCAAAAACAGTATGAGTATTATCGTGATGCACTTTTGACCTTTGTGGGGGGGCAGAACGCTAGTAGTGTTTGTTGGTTGAAGTTGGGAGATATAGCAGTAAAGATTTCATCTGGAGGCACTCCATTAAAATCGCATAGTGAATATTACGATGGTGATGTTCCATGGCTGAGAACACAAGAAGTTGATTGGAATTATATAACTGATACTGCTATTAAAATTTCTGCTGAAGGATTACATAATTCTTCAGCAAAATGGATTCCAGCTAACTGCGTTATTATAGCTATGTATGGTGCTACAGCTGCTAAAGCAGCTATCAATAGAATTCCACTTACAACAAATCAGGCTTGTTGTAATTTAGAAATAGACAATTCTAAAGCTTTGTATAGATATGTTTATCATTGGATAAAGAAGAGTTATTTGGCTTTGAAATCTTTTGGTCAAGGATCTCAGAACAACATAAATGCGGAAATTATAAAGCAATTCAATATTCCTGTACCCTCTCTTGAAGAACAGCAACGCATAGTTGACATCCTTGACCGTTTTGATAAGCTGTGCAATGACCTGTCAGAGGGACTGCCAGCAGAGATTGCTGCTCGCCAAAAGCAGTATGAATACTATAGGGACAAGCTGCTTACATTTAAGGAGAAGAAAGCATAATTTAAGGGAAGTGATGCCATGAGTACCTACAATATTATAGCGGAGATGCCACAAAGTACGGTTGTTGCCGACTTTATGGAAGAATACGGCAAGCGTAAAAAGTCTGATGCATACCAGAGTGAAGCTGCTTTGGAGAAGGAGTTTATCCGCCTCCTGACTACGCAGGGTTATGAGTATTTGACTATACACGATGAAGCAGCATTAGTAGCTAATCTACGTTTGCAACTAGAAAAGCTTAATAACTACCATTTTTCTGACAAGGAATGGAAAAGCTTTTTTGGTAACTGTATTGCCAATGCTAATGAGGGCATTGTAGAAAAAACACGAAAAATACAGACTGATCATGTTCAGGTGCTTACTCGTGATGATGGAAGCAGCAAGAACATTACCCTCATAGACAAGAAAAACATCCATAACAATAGTTTACAGGTAATCAACCAATACGAGGAAAGTCAAGGTACGCATGATACTCGTTACGATGTGACCATTCTCGTAAATGGCTTACCTTTAGTACATGTTGAGCTGAAAAGGCGTGGAGTTGCTATTCGTGAAGCTTTTAATCAGATTAAGCGCTACCAAAGGACTAGTTTTTGGGCTGCTAGTGGACTTTATGAATATGTGCAGCTCTTCATTATTAGTAATGGCACCAATACTAAATACTACTCCAACACTACACGTACTAGCCATATAAAGGAAATGAGCAATAGTGGTAAGGCTAAGAGTAAGAAAACTAGTAACAGCTTTGAATTTACTAGCTATTGGGCGGATGGTAACAATAATATTATTGCTGACCTTGTGGATTTTACCCGTACTTTTCTTGCCAAACATACTATCCTTAACGTGTTGACAAAGTACTGTGTTTTTACTGCTGAAGATTTGCTTTTAGTTATGAGGCCATATCAAATAGCTGCTACCGAGCGCATATTGAGCCGTATAGTTACATCTACCAACTATAATAAGGTTGGTTCTATTGCAGCTGGTGGATATATTTGGCATACTACAGGCAGTGGCAAGACATTGACCTCTTTTAAAACAGCATTATTGGCTTCTAAGTTAGCAGATGTTGATAAGGTTTTATTCGTAGTTGACCGTAAAGATCTTGACTATCAGACCATGAAGGAATACGACCGCTTTGAAAAAGGCGCTGCCAACAGTAATGCTAATACCAATGTTCTTAAAAAGCAGTTGGAGGATGATAAGGCTAAAATTATCATCACCACCATTCAAAAGCTGGACATCTTCATTTCCAAACATAAAAGCCATCCTGTTTACAACAAGCATGTTGTCATTATTTTTGACGAGTGCCATCGTAGTCAGTTTGGCCTGATGCATACAAGTATTATTAAGCATTTCAAAAAATACCATTTGTTTGGCTTTACCGGTACTCCAATCTTTGCAGCTAATGCTTCTGCTGGCGGTAATCCTAAGCTAAAAACTACCCAACAGGCTTTTGGTGACAAGCTACATACATATACTATTGTTAACGCTATTAATGACGGCAACGTCCTTCCTTTCCGTATTGACTATGTAAATACTGTCAAAATGAAGGATGGCGTTGATGATAAGGATGTTAGTGCTATTGATAGAGAAAAAGCGCTGTGTGCTCCTGAGCGTATTTCTGAAATTGTAAGCTATACATTAGATCACTTTGAACAGAAAACCATGCGCAACAGCTTTTATTCACTAAAAGGACAGCGTGTAGCAGGTTTTAACTCCATCTTTGCAGCAAGCTCCATTCCTGCCGCAAAGAAATACTACATGGAATTTAAGAAGCAGATAGCAGAACGTAAGAAAAATTTAGTAATTGCTACAATTTTTAGCTATGCTCCTAACGAAGCAGATAGTGAAGATGGTTTGTTAGAGGAAGGTTTCGACACTGACGGTTTGGACCAGAGCTCACGTGACTTTTTAGAGTATGCAATAGGTGAATATAATAAGGAGTTTGGCACTCAATACGATACATCAGCAGATAAATTTCAAAATTACTACAAGGATTTATCTATGAGGGTAAAGAACCGTGAGGTTGACATTCTTATAGTAGTAGACATGTTCTTGACTGGTTTTGATGCTACCACCCTTAATACCTTGTGGGTTGATAAAAACCTACGTCAGCATGGCCTGATACAAGCCTTTTCTCGTACCAATCGCATCCTTAATTCTGTAAAAACCTACGGTAATATTGTTTGCTTCCGTAATCTTGAAGATGCCACCAACAAGGCTATAGGCCTCTTTGGTGATAAGGATGCCGAAGGCATAGTGTTGATGAAAAAATTCGAGGACTACTACAATGGTTATGAAGAAAACGGCAAGCACGTTCAGGGATATGCTGAAATAGTACAGGAACTGGAAGCTGAGTACCCATTGGGTGTGCCTATCATTGGCGAACAGGCAAAGCGTGACTTTATAAAGCTTTTTGGCAAGCTTTTGAGGTTAAAGAACATTCTGTCTGCTTTTGACCAGTTTGAAGAGGTTAACAAGCTGTCTGACCGTGACATGCAGGACTACCAAAGTGTGTACATTGATACTTATGATGAGCTAAGGCCTGGAGATAAAGGTGAAACAGAGAACATCAACGATGATCTTGTCTTTGAACTGGAGCTTATTAAGCAGGTAGAGATTAACATTGACTACATCCTCATGCTTATAGAAAAATATCATAAAGACAACTGTAAGGATAAGGAAATTCGCGCTGATATTGAAAAGGCTATTGGTTCTAGTCCGTCCTTACGCAGCAAGAAAGACCTGATTATGAACTTCGTAGACACTGTTAACGTAGGTGCTGCCATTACTGACGAGTGGAAAGCTTACGTTAACCAACGTAAGGATGAAGAGCTTTCCCAGATTATAGCTGAGGAAAAATTGAAACCGGAGGAAACCATTAAGTTTGTCAACAATGCTTTTCAGAATGGTGTAGTTAAGACTACAGGCACTGACATTGACAAAATCCTGCCTCCTATGCCTATTTTTGGTGGAGGCGGTAAGAGAGCTGCCAAAAAGAAGAGCGTTATTGAAAGGTTGAAAGAGTACTTTGAGCGTTTCTTTGGGCTGATTTGACACAAAAAGTCGAATTTGTTTACGAAAATATTATTCAAACAGGAAAAAATTTGCTAGTATCCAGTATATAAAGGCAAATAGAGGGTATTCAAGTGTTTGAATCCAATAAGGGCGTAATTTATGTCATGACTACTGTTGTTTCTGGCCTTGTTAAGATTGGTAAGACTGGAACCGATACGTTTGAAAAAAGAATGTATAATTTAGAGCGTAATGGCTATTGTAATGTAGTTGGATTAGAAAGAAAGTTAGCAATAGAAGTATAGAACTATGATGACAAAGAGATTCTTTTACATACGATTTTTGCTAAAAGTAGAGTAGAAGGAACTGAATTATTCGCGTTGGATGTGAATATTGCATTGCAGCTACTGTCTGCCTTTGAAGAAAATATTATTTATCCTAAAGATGAAAACAAGGGAACTTTATTTACTGATGCTGTTGGTAGTAGTCAGTCTAAACTAATTCCTGATGGCGAATATTTTTTCAAACGTAGAAAAGGGTTGGACGATAAATACATTACAGCAACTGCTTTAGTTAAAGATGGCTCATGGACGATTCTTAAAGGCAGTGAATTGAGTTTCCACGAGGGTGTTGGTTTGTCTAAAAACGTGAGGACTGCTAGAGCAAATATGTCTATTAACGCAGAGGGTATTCTTACAGATAATTTCGAATTAGGAGTATGCTCTCCTAGCTTCGCAGGATATTTAGTTCTATATCAATCCTGCAATGGTTGGACATCATGTGTTGATAAGAATGGAGTAACTATTGATAGGTATAGAAAACAGTTTACCCAAAATGATTTAGACGATTGATAACATTTTTCAAAAACTATCATAATTCTAACCAACAAACAACACTACCACCATCTTTCAGGGAAGCAGTCTCTGGGATGGCGATGGTGTTTTGTTTTAAAGTTGGCGTAAGGAGGAAACCTTATGTTATACGGTAATAAAAATGTAAAACTTGAAATTAGTTTAGATTTGTTAGACCTTATGAATAATATTCAGTTTGTAGATGTAAGTCTAATTGGTTTCGACCTTACAAATCATAAACTTAAGGTTCCGGAAGAGTTGTTGGAGCTTGCTGAAATAGTGAATAAATATAGTAAATTCACTACTTCATATAATTTGTTTGATCCTGGTGATGATATCGTAAAAAACGCCAGAATAATTTCCAAGAGTGTTGTGGATTTACGTAAAAAATATACTATAACATCTGGCCCTTATGGTAGAATAATTCTCTTGAAACAAAAGCAAGACTTTGAAAGGGAACTGGAATTTATAAAAGACAGCATAAATGATTTTAAAGATAATAACTTGAAATATGTTGCTGATGCTTTTAACAGAACAATAGAAGAAATCTATAATTATTTATTGCCGTTTATATTAAGAAGTGAAAATAGTCATAAATTCAAAGATGATGAAGCTATTTTTAAATATGTAGATGAAGTTATTCGACGTGATTTGAATAATTTAGAATGGTACTTTTCATTTGCTGGCCTTTCTGTTATTTATAGCAATGTTGCTGTTGAAAATCTTGATGATGATAGGTTTAGAGCATTGCTGTATAGAAATAATAAAATAAGGGAAGCATTAGTAAATACTTCTATCTATAAAAAGCTAGAATTTGAAGGTGACTACTTGGAAACTTTGGATATAAATAGTTGGCGTGGAGACTGGTCGAAGCCTACTATAAGATTAGGAAATGATAAAATTTAATATTCCAACCAACATCACCGCCATCTCTTAGGGATGGTAGTTCATCAAAACACACTCTTTAGTGAGTAATACAGGGTTGATTTATAGACTGGTAAAGCTATACCAATCATTTTAGGGGGTATTGTATGTCTGAAATGAGTAAAATTCAGGGTACACCGTGGCACGTGGGAAGGTATACCCGACCAGAAGGAGATGAACGCAGACATAGGTCAAATTGTGTTTACTTTAGAAAAGAAGGTAAAATTTGTTCCAAGTATGGTGACGAGTGTATTAGCTCTGCTCATTGCATGGACTATGTAAACAAGAAGGAAAGCGTTGAGGAAAGCCTTTTGCAAACCTGTACTAAGCTCCGCAATACCGAGGTTCTCAGAAAGCATGAAATGGCCAATAGATTTGCCTTTGTTGAGGGTATGAGGGTTTATCGGAAAAGCAATGGTGCCTTTGGCAATGTTGTGCGAGTGTACAATAATCAAGGGGTAAAATATGTAGACATTGATTTTGGCGGGAAGGTTGTGTCGTTTAATTACGAAAAAACAGTTGCAGCAGATGGATTTATGGCAGTGAAGAACAGATAGTTCGATGCAAAAGGGGATTAATGTATTGCTGGTATTCCATTGTTTGCTGCAGCTAATATTTTACAGAGGTGATTTATTATGATGCTCGTAAAAGGTCCTGATGGTTTATACATTATTACTCCTAAACATTCTGTAGGCGAAACCGTTTCCTGGCGATGTGATGACGGACAGCTGCTTTCTGGCGTGGTTAAGCACGTTGACAAGTCTGTGACCAGTGCTGGTGCTAAGGTTCAATATCATGTGGAAAGCGCTCATTTAGGTGAGGCCAAGATGTATGTTGTAGATTCTCAGGATGTACTGCCTGAGGACGACTAATAATTGCAGCTATAGTTAAAATCTGTTATATTCTAACCAACAACAGCACTACCACCATCTTTCAGTGACGCATTCCTGGGATGGTGGTGCTTTTGCTTTCTGAACTGTTAAGCATATCTTAATAGTTGGATAGTATGGTTCAATATGGTAGGTGTCAAGTAAGCGTCAAATAGAAAGGGATTGCTCACCATATGACAGCCTAAAATTATGGTTCTCGGTATTTTTGGTAGCACAACTAGCGCAAGTTGCACTACTGTCATTGTCACTACTTGCAGGAACTGGCGCAAGTTGCGCAAAATTTTCGTATGAAAGTAGACGTGAAAAAACGTTTGCTTTTAAAGTTAAGATATGTTATAATAACTGCAGTTGTACGGGTAGCCTTAGTTTTTAAGGAGGTCGTACCTGGTTGTTTAGAACCAGTGGCACTTTAGTCGAGCTTTCGGCTAGAGTGCCTTTTTTATTATGGAAGGTGGGGATTACTTTGTTAGAGATGTTTTATAACGATAATATTCCTGAAGAACTGAAACAAATTGTACGAGAAATGATTAGGCGTGGATGCGGTATAAAGGAGATTGAAAAATGTACTAATCTTAGTGAAGATGACATTAAGCAAATTAGTGAAGAGTATTTTGATGAATATTTTGGTCCGCAAGCTTATGAAATATATCGTGAAGACTACACTAAAGCTGTTGTGGAAAGACGTAAAATTGATGGTGAAGGTATTGTCCTTGATGCATTTAGAATAGGTTATCTAAGAGAATATAAATTAGTATATCAAAATATATATTTTAGGCTACTTAATGATTTGCGAGTTGAATATTTAAAAAAAGAAAAGTCTGCTGAAAAGGATGCTAAATGCCAGCTATTGAGTATTGAAGAGCTTATTGCTCTTCTTGCGAAAAGTAAAAATACCAATGAGCACGTAGAGAGTGCGGCAAACAAAGATGAAAAATCTGAATGATTACTTGGCGATGCCATATCGTATGGAAATTGTAGAGGATAAGGATGAAGGCGGTTATGTAGTTTCATTTCCAGATTTGCCCGGCTGTATTGCTTGTGGGGAAACGATAGAAAGTGCGGTAGCTAACGGGGCAGATGCAAAAAAAGCATGGTGGGAAGCAGCTCTTGAAGATGGTCTTAAGCTTTCCGAAGCAGAAATCCGCTTTCTTGCTCAGGCCAATGGGTTGGAGGTTAAGGAGTAGGGGAATGTACATTATTCCGTCGCTTCTGGTGGCTTTTTCATTTGACTTTTAATTACAAAAATTATATAATTTTTAGTATGTGTAAGCTGATAACTGTAGCAAAATGTTAACAGTGTAGCTATATTTCATTTATTAAGGAGCGCATGGATTGTTATGAAATACATGACTGGTAATGAAATCCGCGAAAAGTTTTTGAAATTTTTCCAGGAAAGACAACATTTGATGCTGCCTAGTGCATCCCTGATTCCGCAGGATGACCCGACCCTGCTGATTATCGGTGCTGGTATGGCTCCCTTCAAGCCTTTCTTTACTGGCAAGATGAAGCCTCCTGCTACTCGTATTACTACCTGCCAAAAATGCGTACGTACTGGCGATATTGAGAACGTAGGCCGTACTGCGCGTCACCATACTTATTTTGAAATGCTGGGTAACTTTTCCTTTGGCGATTACTTTAAAAAGGAAATTATCCCCTGGAGCTGGGAGTTCCTGACTAAGGAGCTGGAGCTGCCTGCTGACAAGCTGTGGATTACTATCCATACTGAGGATGACGAAGCTCATGATCTGTGGAGAGAGGTTGGCGTTCCTGAAGAGCGTATTGTTCGTCTTGACGACAACTGGTGGGAGATTGGCAGCGGTCCCTGCGGCCCTGACTCCGAAATCCACATTGACCTTGGTCCTGAGCGTGGCTGTGGCAAGCCTACCTGCGGTCCTGGCTGCGACTGCGACCGTTATCTGGAGCTGTGGAACCTGGTATTCACCCAGTTCAACCAGATGCCTGACGGTACCTATCCTCCGCTGAAGAGCAAGAACATTGATACCGGTGCAGGCTTGGAGCGTTTGGCTAGTGTTATCCAAGGCAAGCCCTCTAACTTTGAAACTGACCTGATGTTCCCGATTATTGAGTATGCTTGCAAGGTTGCAGGTGTTGAATATGGCAAGGATGCTGACACTGACGTTTCTCTGAAGGTTATTGCTGACCATGCCCGTAGCATGACCTTTATGATTGGCGATGGTATTCTGCCTTCCAATGAAGGCCGCGGCTATGTTCTGCGCCGTATCCTGCGTCGTGCAGTTCGTCATGGCCGTCTGATCGGTATCAGCGACAAATTCCTGGCTGGCGCTGTTGATGTTGTTATCAGCATGTTTGGCCATGTATATACCAACCTTTCCGAAAAACGCGATTATATCCAAAAGGTTATCGACATGGAGGAGACTTCTTTCCTGCGCACCTTAAAGCAAGGCAGCGAGCTGCTGAACGAGGAAATTGCAAAACTGAAAGCAGAAGGCAAGACCGTTTTGGACGGTGCTACTGCTTTCAAGCTGAACGATACTTTTGGCTTCCCCTGGGAGCTGACTGCTGAAATTCTGGAGGAGCAGGGCCTGACCATGGATAAAGAGGGCTTTGACGCTGCTCTGGAGGTTCAGCGCCAAATGGCTAGAGATGCTCGTAACGACAAGGCTGGTCGTCCTGTTGTTTATGAAACCAAGGGCGTTGATGTTGCTGCTCTGAAGGTTGATGAGTCCGAGACTAAGGGTACTATTGTGCAGATGTATCCTGCTCATGACGCACAGGCTATTGAGTCTGCTGAGGATGGCAGCGAGGTTGCTGTTATCTGCGACGTTACTCCTTTCCACGCAGAGGGCGGCGGCCAGCTGGGTGACATCGGTACTATTACTGCTCCTACCGGCGTTATCAGCGTAAATGTTACTAAAAAGCTTCCTGACGGCGCTGTTATTATGATTGGCTCTGTTACTGAGGGTACTGTTTCCGTTGGCGATGCAGTTACCTTTACTGTAGAAATGGGCCGTAAAAACGATATTGCCCGCAACCATACTGCAACTCACCTGCTGCATGCAGCTCTGAAGCAGGTTCTGGGCGACCATGTAAACCAAGCAGGCAGCTATGTTGGTCCTGACCGTCTGCGCTTTGACTTCTCCCACTTCTCCCAAGTAACTGAAGAGGAGCTGAAGGAGGTAGAGGCTATCGTTAACGAGCAGATTTTGGCAAGCAAGGCTGTTGAAATCGAAGAGCTTCCTATTGAAGAGGCTAAGAAGAAGGGCGCAATGGCTCTCTTCGGCGAAAAATATGGCGATATTGTACGTGTAGTTACCGTTCCTGGCTTCTCTATGGAGTTCTGCGGCGGCAGCCACGTTGAAAATACTGCTAAGATTGGCATGTTCAAGATTGTTTCTGAGGGCTCCAGCGGTGCTGGTGTGCGTCGTATTGAGGCTGTGACCGGTCATGGTGCAGTTGCTCATGTTAACGAGACTGAGGAAATGGTTAAGGGCTTGGCTGCAAGCCTGAAATGCCGTGTTGCTGACGTTCCCGCTCGTCTGGAGGCTCTGCAGGCAGAGCTGAAGGCTGCTCAGAAGAAGGCAGAGGAGCTGGCTGGCGAAATTGCTAAGGCTCAGGTTAGCGACGTTGCTGACAAGGTTAAGGATGTTAAGGGTGTTGCTGTGCTGGCACAAAAGGTTAACGCTGACAGCATGGACGCTCTGCGTAATTTGGGCGACCAAATGCGTGACAAGGTTGGCGGTGTAGTTGTTCTGGCAGCTGCAATCGGCGACAAGGTTAGCATTCTGACCATGGCTACTAAGGACGCAGTTGCTAAGGGCGTACACGCAGGCAATGTTGTTAAGGCAGTTGCTAAGATTTGCGGCGGCGGCGGCGGTGGTCGTCCTGATATGGCACAGGCTGGTGCTAAGGACGCTTCCAAGATTGATGAAGCTCTGAGCGCTGCTTACGGTATTATCGAAGACCAAATTAAATAATTAACCTAAGGGGCTGGAGCAGTGCTTCGGCCCCTTTTCTAAATACTGCAAATATGCTAAAATATTTCTATGTAGTCGAAAGGATGGTGTTATTATGACAGAAGTATCTCAGGAAACAATGATGTTTAAGCGTCAGCCGGAAAAGCTGGATGTTGCGGAGACCATCAAGGAAGTCTACAAGGCGTTGGAGGAAAAGGGCTATAACCCCGTTGACCAGCTGGCAGGCTATCTGCTTAGCGGTGATCCTACCTATATTACCAGCTATGACAACGCGCGCACCAAGCTGCGTCGTCATGAGCGCTATGAGCTGATTGAGGCTATGGTGGTAAATTATCTGGAGCAGATTAACAAGAAATAAGGAGAATTCTATGCGTAGTATGTCCCTGGATGTGGGAACAAGAACTATTGGCATTGCTGTTAGTGACTTGATGGGCATGATTGCCGGCGGTGTGGAGACCATTAAGCGTACCACTTCGGAGCGTGATTTTGAACGCATTGGCCAGCTTATCAAGGAGCATGATGTTGATACCCTGGTGGTGGGCTATCCTAAAAATATGAATGGTACCATTGGGGAGCGTGCCCAAAGCTGCGAGGCTATGGCTGAGGAGCTGCGTCAGCGCTTTGAGGGCATCAAGGTAGTGCTGTGGGACGAGCGTCTTTCTACTGTTGCAGCAGAAAAGGTGCTGGTTGATGCTGATTTGCGTCGTAAAAAACGCAAAAAGGTTATTGATATGATGGCGGCTGTGGTAATTTTGCAAAATTATCTTGACAGCAGAATGCTGCAGCGTAAGCTTTAATTGACAGAAGTGTCCGAAATATTATAAAATACTCTTAGAATAATGTGGTGCCTGCATCATGCTGAGCTGGCAAAGGCTGTCAGCAAAATTGATGAGGCGGACACAGGATTATTATGCGAGGTGCACAATGAGCGAAGAAATCAAAAACGAAGAATTAGAAGCTATGGCTGAAGAAGAATATGATGAAGTAATCGTTGTTACTAACGATGCTGGCGACGAAATGTATTTCGTACAGGAATGCATTTTCCCTGTAGGCGACAAAACCTTTGCACTGCTGGTAGATGTTACCGAGGAAGATGAGTGCGAGGAAGGCTGCGACTGCCACGAGCATCATCATGATGAAGAATGCGACTGCGAAGATAATGTAGTTCTGGCTCGCGTGGTATTCGACGAAGATGGCAACCCCGAATATATCGCTCCTACCGAAGAAGAATTCGAAGAAGCTAAAGCTGCTTACGAAGCTCTGGAGTTTGAAGACGAAGAGTAAAAAAATTACCGGACTTCGGTCCGGTATTTTTGTGTGGAGAGTTTCTGATGGATAAATTACAGGCTTTACTAAAGAGTAAAACCTTTTTGTCTATTGTGGCGGCAGGCTTTGTTGTGGTAATCTTAGGAACCAGCTATATGATGAAGGTTCAGGGAAATAATTCTGAATTCGCCAGAAAGGGTTCCCACCTGATTACTATCAAGGAGGGTATGACAACCGGCGATATTGCACAGCTGCTCCACGAGCAGCAGCTGGTCAAGAATCCTGACGCCTTTCGTCAGGAGGTGCGCTTTAAGGGCCTTGGTACTAAGCTGAGAGCTGGCACCTACCAGATTGACGGTGGTATGAGCAATCGGGAGATCATGGAGCTCATTGCCAAGGGCGAGGTGCAGTACATCAAGTTTGTGGTGCCTGAAGGCTATACTGCAGTGCAGATAGGCAAAAAAATGGAGTACGAGGGAATTGGCAGCGCTGAAAAATTTATTGCGGCGGCTAAGGATTATGCTCCCTATGATTATATGAAAACTGACGACCCCAATGTTATCTTTAAGACGGAGGGCTTTCTTTTTCCTGCTACCTATGATTTTCCTGTAGGCGTTACGGAAAAGCAGGTTATGGAGCGACTTGTAAAGCAGTTTGACATTGAGGTTAAGGGGTCCGGTATTTATAAGACTGTGGAGGAGCGTAAGCTGGTGCTCCGTGATGTGGTGAATATGGCGGCCATGGTGGAGAAGGAGGCAGTTCACCCTGATGAGCAGCCTAGGATTGCCGGCGTTTTCCTGAAGCGTTTGGAGATTGGTATGCCTATTCAGTCCGATACTACTATCCAGTATATTTTGGGCGCACAAAAGGAAATCATTACCTACGCTGATACGGAGATCCAAAATCCCTATAATACCTACCAAAATCCCGGTCTTCCCCCAGGTCCCATAGCCAGCCCTGGCGTAAGCGCTATGAAGGCCGTTCTGGAACCGGAAAAAACTGATTATTTGTATTTCGTGGCGGAGAAAAACGGCTACCATCGTTTCTCCAAGACATATGATGAACACTTGCGTGCCATTCGTGAGATTGGCTAATGGAGGCAGGAATGGCAAAATTATTACATAAGCCGGAGCTTTTGGCGCCGGCAGGCAATATGGAAAAGGGCAAAATGGCACTGCTATATGGTGCAGACGCTATTTATCTGGGAGGCAAGATGTTTGGCCTCCGTGCCTTTGCCAACAATTTTTCCACTGAAGAAATTGCGGAGATGTGCGACTATGCTCACAGCCTGGGCAAGAAGGTTTATGTTACCGTAAACATTTTTGCTCATAATGAGGACGTGTCCAAGCTGCCTGATTATCTGCTGGAGCTGGAAAAAGCTAAGGTTGACGCTCTGCTCATATCGGATTTGGGTGTGTGGTCCACTGCTCGTCAGGTTGTGCCTAATATGGCTCTGCATGTGAGTACTCAGGCCAACACTACTAACTACGCTTCTGTAAAGGCGTGGGAGCAGCTGGGAGCTGAGCGTGTTGTTTTGGCCCGCGAGCTGAGTCTGGCGGAAATTGCTGAAATCAGCGACAAGACTAATGTGGAGCTGGAAACCTTTGTTCATGGCGCCATGTGCATTTCTTATTCTGGTCGCTGCTTGCTCAGCTATCTGACCGGTCGTGACGGCATCTGCTGTGCTTGCACTCAGGCCTGCCGTTGGGAGTATAATATGTATAAGCTGGGCGAGCAAAAGCGTCCTGGCGAATACTTTGATATTGAAGAGGATGAGCGCGGAACCTATATCATGAATTCCAAGGATTTGTGCCTCATTGAATATTTGCCGGAGCTGATGCGTGCCGGCGTGTGCAGCCTGAAGATTGAAGGCCGTATGAAGAGCGTTCATTATGCTGCAACTGTTGTCAGCGTGTACCGCAGAGCTATTGACAAATGCTGGGAGGATATGGATAATTATTCCGTACCTGAGGAATGGATTACGGAGCTGAACAAGGTATCCCACCGTCAGTATACCACCGGCTTTGCAGTGTCCAAGCCTGACCGCAGTGCTCAGGTTTATAATACCTCCAGACAGGAGCAGACCCTTGATTTTGTGGGT
>ENA-ORLU01000974-ORLU01000974.1-human-gut-metagenome-genome-assembly--contig:-NODE-974-length-23769-cov-3.073189_pt1 | contig 23769 bp, 14 predicted proteins | sample MGYA00243009_ERZ508833 | MGnify/ENA primary metagenome ERZ508833 (study PRJEB26277, sample SAMN04329763) | human gut metagenome | biome: human-associated habitat | host: Homo sapiens | place: USA...
GTTACTCCTACTGTTATTACTATTAAACTAATAATAGCTATTAATGTAATAATTATTTGTTTCTTCTTATTTTTCATTTGTAAATAGACCTCCTACAGCTTAGTCTTTACTATTTTTTAGAATTTATGTATTAACATACTGTTAATCATATCTATCCTAATATCATTTTAGCATTCAAACGAATGCAAGTCAATTTTAAATACGAAAAAAAGTAGATTTCTCTACTCTAATCTACTAATCAAAATCAATTACTCTTGTTAGAAATCTTAAGTAGATTTTCAAACAAACATACAGGAGTTAGTAATCCTACTCCACCAGGTACAGGTGTGATACTTACGATATTTTCTACCTCTTTATAATCCACATCTCCTACCAATTTACCATCTAAGTAAGAAGTACCTATATCTATTACTACTTGATTTTCTCTAAAACTATTTTTCTGAAAATAATAAGGCTTTCCTATTCCAGTAATCACAATATCATTTTCTTTTATCTTTTCTAATAAATTTTCAGTCTTTGAATCACATAAAACTACCTTATTATCTCTTTTTAATATTTCATATAAGGGCATTCCAGCTAAACTACTTTTCCCAATAATAATAATTTTTCTATTATATAAAGATATTTTATATTCTTCTAATACTCTTAATACAGCTATACATGTACAAGGAATTATAGCAGTTTTCCCATTTTTTAATTTCATTTGATTCTTCTTACTAACACCATCAATATCTTTTTCTTCTTCTATTAAATCCACTAACTCTTGATAATCAAAACCTTTTAATATAGGTTTTTGAATCATAATAGCAGTTATAGAAGAATCCTTATTTAACTCTTTTATTTTATTGATAATTTCTTTCTTGGTATTTTCTTCTTGATACTTAAACTCTTTAATACTAACATTTAGTAAAGCAGCTAACTTCCTTTTACTTCTTAAATAAACTTCATTACTAGCAAAGTCACCAATTTGTATGATTGCTAAAGTTAAATTTTCTTTTATGTTTACTTTTAAGTCTTTTAGCATTTTTTCTTTTATTTTTCTACATTCTAATAACATATTATCACCAATTTTATTCTTCTTATTTTTCTAGTCTTAAAGCATAACACTTTTTATATATATAAGGAAATAATTCAGCACTACTAGGAGATACAATAACTTCATCACTGTGATCTCTTTTGCTAATAGTTCCTTGGTAACCCTTTTTTTGTAACCATATTCCATTTTCTTTTTGTCTTAGAAAATGAAAATCAATTAAGCTTCCATGATATTTATCAACAAATAATGCTATCTTCCATTCATTTAAGGCTAACTTTTCATCTTCTTCTACATTACGATAAGCTATTTGTAATAATTCCAAGTTACTTTCTATACCCTTTATTAACATATCATAGGAAAAATATTTTGATTTAAATATATTCGTTGTTTCAGAAATAGTACCTGGTTGATAAGCATAATCACAAATATCACTTTGTCTAATATCTAATCCAAGTGCATAAGCATAACAGTTAGTTGAATACATATTTACCCAATTTTCAGGATACATTTGAATTTTTCCTCTAATTTCATTTAAAGACATTTTTAACATAAGAATCCCCTCTTTTGATGCCAACTATTATAAATTAGAAAAAGAAAAAAGTGAAGTAAAATTTCACTTTTTAAATATATACTCCACTTGCTCTTTCTCTATTACTAGTCTTACTACTTACATTATACTTTTCTACAAGAACAGCCTTTTTTTCTTTTAAACTACTTACAACATCAATAATTCTTTGATTATAAGAGCCTCTAAAGACAGCTTGATAATTTTTCTTAGCTAGTTCAAATTTACCATCTACTAAAACATCAATTTCTTTTAGAAAGTCCATAATTTCTTTTCTTGTTTTAGCTAGTGTTAAAAGTTGTTCAAAAGTATAACCAGTATAAGCCCAGATATTATAGCCTTTTTTTCTAGCATACTTAGCTATTTCACTACATTCTTTCGGTTGCATAAAAGGATCTCCTCCAGAAAAAGTAATTCCTGTTTGTCCTTCTAGAGAGTCAATAATCTCATAAACTTCTTCTAAGTCTACTAATGCTCCACCCTTTAAATCATGAGTTTCTGGATTATGGCAACCTAGGCAGTTATGAGGGCAACCTTGTGTCCAGATAACTGTTCTAATACCTTCTCCATCTACGATAGAATCTGGTTGCAAGTATGCTGCTAGTCTTATTTTCATTATGCTTTGCACTTCGTATCTGTTATAACTTCTTTAATACCAGTATGTTTTACACGATCATGTTCTTCTGCTCTTTTCCCATTATTGAAACGAGATACATCTCCTGATAAATAACCAGTTACTCTTCTGATTCTTTCAAATTTTACTCCTTCTCCAACGATTTTTTCCATTTTCATTCACTCCTTTATTATTTATTTATCTATTTATTATCTACCACAGTTGCAACCAATTTCATTTAAATGTTCCATTGGAACACCTTCAAATTCATGTCTTCCACAACCTGGACAAACATCATTAATAATTCCAACATAACCACATACTGGATCTCTGTCTACTGGGTGGTTAATAGCTCCATAACCAATTCCAGCTTCCTTCATCATACGAATAACGCTCTCAAATGCTTCTACATTATTTACAGTATCACCATCTAATTCGATATAAGAAATATGTCCACCATTCGTTAGATTATGATATGGTGCTTCTGTATATAATTTATTCTTAATACTAGTATTATAATAAACTGGTACATGAAAACTATTTGTATAATAATCTCTATCAGTTACACCTTTAATTTTACCATAAATAGCTTTATCAATATTTACAAATCTACCACTTAATCCTTCAGCAGGAGTTGCGATTAAAGTAAAGTTTAAGTTATATTCCTTACAGTATTCATCACAACGGTTTCTCATAAATTTAATAATTTCAAGTCCTAATTTTTGAGCTTCTTCACTTTCACCATGATGTTTTCCTATTAAAGCTTTTAATGTTTCAGCAAGACCAATAAATCCAATAGTTAGGGTACCATGTTTTAATAATTTTCTTAATCTATCATTTGGTCCTAGTTTTTCTCCACCAGCCCATAATCCTTGTTCAATTAAGAATGGGAAGTTATAAGGGTGCTTGCTACACTGTAATTCAAATCTTTCTAGTAATTGATCTTTTACTAAATCCATCATTTCACCAAGTTCTTGATAGAATCCTTCCATATCTGCTTTTTCTCTTTCTTTTAAGCAAATACCATGTTTAATACCAATTCTAGGTAAGTTAATAGAAGTAAATGATAAATTACCACGACCACCTGTAGTTTGATTATCTAAATCAGTTACATCAGCCATAACTCTAGTACGGCAACCCATATAACCTACTTCTGTACGATAATCTCCTTCTTTATAATATTCTAAGTTAAATGGTGCATCTAAGAATGAGAAGTTAGGGAATAATCTCTTAGCAGATACACGACAAGCTAGTTTAAATAAATCGTAGTTTTTATCTTCTGGATTATAGTTAACGCCTTCTTTTACTTTAAAGATAGATACTGGAAAGATTGGTGTTTCTCCTTTTCCTAATCCTTCTTCTGTTGCTAGTAAAAAGTTTTCAATTACCATTCTACCTTCTGCTGATGTATCAGTTCCAAAGTTAATAGATGAAAATGGTACTTGAGCTCCTGCTCTAGAATGCATTGTATTTAAATTATGAACAAATGCTTCCATAGCTTGAAATGTTGCACGATTTGTTTTAGCTAATGCTTTTTCATATGCTTTGTGGAATCCTTGTTTTAAGATTTCACTTTCTTTACAATAACTATCAAAAATTGTAGCATCAAGTTCAATACTATTAAGTTTATCAATTTCTTTTGCTAGTTTATCCATATTTATAAAACTTAGCATATCTTCATAATCTAATAAATCATAGATTTGTTGTTTATATTGTTTCTTAAATGTTTTTAAAACACCTGGAGCTAAGTAAAAATCAAATGCTGGAATACTTTGTCCTCCATGTTGATCATTTTGATTAGATTGAACAGCTATCGCAGCTAGTGCTGAATAACTAATAATATCTTGAGGTTCTCTTAAATGACCATGTCCAGTTGAAAAACCATTTTTAAATAATCTATCAAGTTCAATTTGCATACAAGTAGTAGTACCCATTGGTAAGAAATCCATATCATGAATATGAATGGCTCCACTATCATGTGCTTCACTGAATCTTGGTTTCATTAAATAACTTTTGGCAAATTCTTTTGATACTGTAGAACCATATTGAAGCATAGTTCCCATAGCAGTATCACCATCAACATTGGCATTTTCTCTTTTGTTGTTATCTTCATTAGCAGATTTTAAACCAAGACCTTCAATAGTCTTTAAGAATTTATGAAGTTTCTTTTCTTCTGAAAATAATAATCTAGATTGATTTCTTCTTTCACGATATTCTGAAAAATGTTCATAAACATCATCATATCCTTTTTTCTTTAAGGCTTCTTCAATTAAATCTTGAATTTGTTCAATTTTAATTTTTTCTTGATCTTTAAAATCATGTTCCATTCTAGAGATAACTTCTTTATATACAATTTGAATATCTTTTTCTGTATATTTTTTTTCTTCGTCATCACCGTTTGTTACAGTTACATGATCAAATCCTTTCTTAATGGCTAAAGCAATTTTAGCTCCATCAAAATCTACTTTTTTACCGTTACGCTTGATAACAGTAAGGTTTGAAACTTTTTCTAAAGTATCCATCATAATGTACTCCTCACTTCCTATACTTTATAATTCAATTTTATTATTACTTATATTATCAGTCAATAAAAAATAGAAAAAAAGTGAAAACTTGACATTCTCACTTTTTACAAAAGTTAATTTTTTCTAATTTTTAAAAATTTAGTATTTTTGATTATTTCCCTTATTTTATAAGGACTTTTTAGTTATTTTTCAGTTACCTAAAAAACAGAATTTTTTTCCGTTTTTTTAATTTTCTTATTTTATAAGGATTTCTGTTTTTTGATTTTTTATTATTTTCACTTGTTCGATTGACATTATTAAATACACCAGTTTACATATATAAAAATGTCTATATTATGATTATTGATTTAGGAAATCATTTTTAGTAATTACTATTCTTCTATTAAACTAAGAGAAACTTTTTCTTGATCTTTCTTAATATCTATTACATAGCAGTCAACAATATCACCAACACTAAATAATTCAGATGGATGTTTAATGTATTCTTTTGATAATTTAGAAATATGTGCTAGTCCATCATTATGTAATCCAATATCGATAAATAAACCAAAATCAACGACATTTCTAACTGTACCTTGTAGTTTATCGCCAATATGTAAGTCTTCTACATGTAATACATCACTTTTTAAAATAGGTTTTGTCATTTCATCTCTTGGATCACGATTAGGTTTTAAAAGGGATTTTACGATATCATCTAAAGTATAAAAATCCGTATTTAATTCTTTAGCTTTTTCTTCGATATTTATATTTTTTAAAGCATTTACTAATTTTTCACTACCAATATCACCAGTAGTACAGCCTATTTTTTCAAGTAGTTTTAAAGTAACATCGTAACTTTCTGGGTGAATATCTGTAACATCTAAAATATTATCACCATCTGTTATTCTTAAAAAGCCAATTGCTTGTTCATATACTTTATCACTCAATATTTTTTGCTTCTTTAATTCTTCTCTTGAATTAATTCTTCCTTTACTATCGCGGTATTTAATAATTTTATCAATATAAGTTTTCGTAATACCTGATACATATTTTAATAAAGATGGAGAGGCAGTATTTACATTTACTCCGACATTATTAACTGCTTTTGTAACAACAAAGTCTAAGCTTTCTTTTAAATCTTTTTGTGGTACATCATGTTGGTATAATCCTACACCGATTCCTTCTGGTGGGATTTTTACAAGTTCAGCAAGAGGATCTTGTAGTCTTCTACCAATAGAAACGGCACTTCTTTCATTAGGTGATAAGTTAGGAAATTCTTCTTGAGCTACTTTTTCGGTACTATAAATAGATGCTCCTGCTTCGCTTACGATAATATATTCTACTTTTCTATCAAGTGTTTTAATAATTTCAGCTACTAGAGCTTCACTTTCACGAGAAGCAGTACCATTACCAATTGCTACAATATCGACATTATATTGGTTTAATAGATTTTTTAGGATTATTTTACTTTGCTCCAAAGAAGCATTACTTGATGCAAATGGTTTTATAACAGTAGAAAATAAATATTTTCCTGTTTTATCAATAACTGCTAACTTACAACCATTTGTATAACCAGGATCAAATGCTAATACTACTTTTTCTTTCATTGGTGGTTGGAGTAGTAAGCTTTCTACATTTTTACCAAAGTTTTCAATTGCGACAACATTAGCTTTATCTGTTAATTCACTACGAATTTCTCTTTCTATAGACGGATAAATTAGTCTTTTTAAACTATCTTTAATGGCATCAATTACTTCATTTACTACAAAACTATTTTTATTTTTGATTAGTTTTGACTCTAAATAAGCAATAATTTCTTCTTGATTTACATCAATAGACACTGTGATTACTTTTTCATCTTCTGCCCTATTAATAGCAAGAATTCTATGTGGTTTAATATTTCTTACTTCTTCTTTGTAGTCGTAATACATTTCATATACTTTCTTTTCATCTTTATTATCTTTTTTTACTTTAGTAGATAAGATACCATTTCTAAATACAAAACTTCTAATCCATTTACGATAACTTGCATTATCACTAATCCATTCAGCAATAATGAATTTAGCTCCTTCAACTGCTTTTTCTACTGTTTCAACATTTTCAGTGATAAATTTTTTTGCCATTTCTTCTAAGTTACCAGTAGTTGGAAAAGACATCATCATTTTAGCAAGTGGTTCTAAGCCATTTTTAATTGCTTCGGTTGCTTTCGTTTTTTTCTTTTCCTTATATGGACGGTATAAATCTTCTACTTCTACTAACTTTTGACATTTTAAAATACTGGTCTTTAATTCATCTGTTAGTAAACCTTTCTCATCAATTAAACGAATTACATCTTCCTTACGCTTTAATAGATTTACTTGATATTCATATACTTCGTTAATACTACGAATTACTTCTTCATCGAGTGCACCTGTTGCTTCTTTTCTATAACGAGCAATAAATGGTATTGTGTTACCTTCACTTAATAAATTTAAAACAGTTTCTACCTGCTTTGGTTTTATATTTAAATTATTACTTATTTCTAAAATTATATCTTGATTCATTTTTATAGCCTCCAATAACATTTTACCAAAGACATAAAAAAAAGTTTAGCTTGTTTACTAAACTTTACTATATTTTATTGCTTATCTTGTTAGTACATAAACTCTTTTTTCATTATCTTCTACAGTGTAATCATTGTATATAGGTTCCATACCTGTTACATTTTCAATTTCATTAGCTACATAGTTACTTACTTCTTCATCTTCTCTATTTACAACGAAATGTTTAATATCAGCAGATTCATTTTTAAATCCAAATAATTCTTGATTTATATGTAAGCCTGGCTCTGTATGAATATTAGATAAATCAACTTCAGCAATTTCTGGGCCATTTTTAGTAAAAGAATAAGAGATAATTGGTTCTTCTGTGTTAGCTTTTTCTGTACTAATATCTTGTTCTAATTCTTCATCTATTTCTTCGTAATTTTCTTCTTGGACAGGTTGACTAGTTTTATATTCTTTTACTTTCATCATAACATCTTTAATATCAGCTATAACTGCTAAAGAACATCCAGTAGCTAAAATACCAGCTAAAAAGCCAACAGCAGGATTCATAACACCTACCACAATTGTACCTGTTAATATAATACCTTGGATTATAGTAAATAATGTTGCATTCGCAATATCCATTTTAGTAGTTGATTCTTTTAATTCAGAATTAAATTTTTGCATACCTTTTGCTTTTAAATTTTGGAAAAAGCCACGAATACCTTTTTTCTTCTTAGGTATAACGTTCATATTAATTTCCTCTTCAGTAGGTTCTTGAATATTCATGTTTATTTCTTCTTCATTAGGTTCTTTAATATTCATATCTATTTCATTTGTATTTTCAACTTCTTCATAAGTTGATTCTGGAACTTCCTCAGGATCACCATATTCTTCTTCTAATTCTTGTAGGTGTTTTTGATAATTTTTTTCTTCGTGTTCTTTTAAATACTTATTAAGTCTATCTAGCATTTCTGAAACCATTAAAATCCCCCTCTTTCAATATGGACTGTATTATAACATATAAGTAATAAAAAATCAAGCTTTTTAGCACATAAAAAAGTAGCCACCAGACCACTTTTTTACTATTATCTATTAATGTTTTCTTTTGATACAACTACAACTGGTCTAACTCCTGTTTTCGTATTTTCACTTGCGTTTTGAACATAACTATTATTATATTCTCCCACTACATTCCATACATAAGCAGAATTTATTGTAGAAGCTGTTTTTGTCCAATAATTAGTAGTAGTAAGAAAGCTAGCATTAAAAGTAATTTGATTTTGTTCAAAAGTTTGGTTATCTGCTAAAGCTAACTCTTCCATAGTAGGAAGTGAAACACTTAAACTTTCTAAGTTACCATTTGCATTTGTTAAAGATTGTTTTAATAGTGGTAAATAAACAGTATCTAGCCATGTTTTTACAGTTGAATCTTTTAAAACGCCACTACCATTTTGTTCATAGATATTGCACCCATTTTCTGCTAATAAACAATAAGAATTACTAGACTGTGGTCTATTATTTTCTAAGTCAAATACTTGAGGAGCACAGTTTGTGGTATTATTAATATCTTTTCCACAACTAGTATTATAAGTAGCATCACTATTTAAATTATAATCAGATAATAAAGTAACACTTGCACTACTAGAACTACTATCTTTTATTACATGCCATTTACTTCCATCTTTTAAAGTAACACTATCTCCTTTTTTATATTCTACCTTCAAGCTTTCATCAATACCACTTTGTGTAGTTTCTATTACTACTTTACCATGAAAATGTTTTCCTAAAATATCATTTGGCGCACTAGAATCAATCCATAGTCTAATTTCGTGAATTTCACTACTACCTGGTAATAAATTATTGGCTTCATAAATTAAGTAATCTTGATCTTGTTTACTACTTAATAATATAGGACTTTCATTATCAAATTTATATTTTACATATTTCTGTTGTAATAGATTATTTTTGCATCCATCTTCATTAATAATAGAATCATCATAAAGAATCTTAATTTTAAAATCAGCTGTAATACTACCTGTATTCGTAATACTAAAACGATATGGCGTACTAGTAGAACCAACATCATCACTAATTGGGTAAGCACCATTTAAAGATAATACATCACTGTAACCATCTCCAGTATCTACATAACTAATTTCCAGTTGTCCTACCTTTAACACATTATATTCATCAGCTTTACTAGTAGAAGAAAAGATAGCATAACTTCCACCTATCATACTAACAACTACACTAAAAACAAAGATAGCTGTTACTAATACTTGATGTTTAAATAATTTTTTTCTATTATTTCTCATTTTATCACCTATTTCAAAGTATTTACTGTTATTACTATTATATCATGATTTAGCTAGAAAGCTAGCACTTTTAAAAAAAATAAAAGATACTAAGTTAGTAACCTAATCTTAGTACCTCTAACTGACTACCAGAAACAATACTACGACTATTAGCTTGTGCTTCACTTGATTCTAATAAGTCGATTTGAAATTTCTTGCCGTCACCTATTCCACCACCACGGTCTAAAACAATAGCAGTAATTGTAGATCCTTGATAAGAAAGACGCACAATACTACCTAATGGATATTTGCTATCAGCAGCTACTACCCTTACGCTACCAAAAGTAGCATCTTGATATTAAATTCTACCATCACGAATATAATATCCACTAGCTGTATGTCCAGAACTACATCCATAACAGTCGTGCCCGTAATGACTAATATTTACTGTTTCTTGACTTAAAACAGTAAAATTAGATGTGTCTACAATGTTGATAGTTTCTTGTATGCTTTCTTTCTTCTCTGTTACCGTTTCTTCTATCTTTACTTCTTCTTTTTCCGTTTGGTTATCTGTAGAAGATTCTTCTACTTCTTTTATACTTTCTTCTGGTAGTGTTTCTTCTTCTATCTTTTTTACTTCTTGATGAGATTTTGCTAACACAACACTACCTAATATCTTTTCTTGATTTACATTATATACTTTTCTATCATAGTGATCAATTTTTATTTCAAAATTAGAAATAGAAAAAAATGATAACACTAAAATATAGATACATACCAACTGGAAAGTATAATTATAAAATTTTTTCATAATTCCTCTTTCTCGGGCTTTATCAGTATATCATATTTTCCTAGAATATGCAAATTTGCCTGGCTTAAAGATACAACTTTTGCTAATATATTATATGTAAAATGCTTATTTTAAACACTTTTTCTTAAATTTTACTGGAAACAATTACCAAAAGAAAAAATTAGCCATAAGACTAATTTTATTCATAATTATCAGCTTTTACTTCCATAAAGCTTTTAGAATGCTTACATACAGGACATACTTCTAATGCTTTAGTTCCAATATAAACATGACCACAGTTACGACAAATCCAAATTTTATCTTCTTTCTTTTCAAACACTGTTTCATCTTCTATATTTTTAAGTAGTGTTAAATATCTCTTTTCATGTTCTTTTTCAATTTTACCTACTGCATCAAATAAATAAGCAAGTTCTGTAAATCCTTCTTCTTTTGCTTCTTCACTAAACTTTTGATACATATCTGTCCATTCATAATTTTCACCAGCTGCTGCATCTTTTAAGTTAGTAAGAGTTGTTGGTACTTCTCCATTATGTAAATATTTAAACCATAATTTTGCATGTTCTTTTTCATTATTAGCTGTTTCTTCAAAGATAGCAGCAATTTGCTCATAACCATCTTTTTTAGCTTTAGAAGCATAGTAAGTATACTTATTTCTTGCTTGACTTTCTCCACTAAAAGCAGTCATTAAATTCTGTTCTGTTTTACTTCCTTTCAATTTTTCAAAATCCATTTTATTTACCTTCTTTCTCTTTTTCCTTTTTACAACTACTACAATAGCCCTCTAACATTAAATTATAAATGTTAATTTCTTCTTCTCTATTTTGAAATCTATTTACTAGTTTTTTTAATAATTCATCATCAAAAATATCTATAATCTTACCACAATTTAAACATTCGAAATGAAAATGGTCTTTATAATAATCATAGTGATTTACTCCTTCTTGCATCGGAAGCTGTACTATTTCATTTTCTTTAACAAACTGTTTTACATTTCTATATACGGTAGCTTGCCCTATTGTTGGATCGATTTTTTTTACATCTTCATATATTTCAGATATTGTAGGATGATTCCTATTTTCTTTAAGTGCTTTCAAAATAACATATTTTTGTCTAGTTTTTCTTGATTCCATATTCACTCCTATTGATAATAGTTATCAATAACATTATAAGATAAATTTAAGTAAAATGCAAGTAATATTACTCAAATTTTACCAAAATTAAAAGTAAACACCAATTAGGCATCTACTTTAGTTTGTTTGATTTCTTTTTTCTTTTTTATTTTCTTACTTTTTGTTTTAGATTTCATTTCAGAGTCATTTCCACTATTATCTTTTTTCTTTTTTATTACTTTTTTCATAAATAACATGATACTAATACCAAATACCATTCCTAATAGAAAAATAAGTAAATAAACTATAATATTCATAATAGAAAATTCTTGTACTCTCAATGTATAAATATCGTATTCTCCACTAGCTGAAGTTACTAGTAAATAAATTGTTTTTCCTTCTTCTATTATATTTACTGTACTATTTTCATCTTCTAAAACTACTTTTTCTATTTTAAAATTTTTATATCTTTTATAAGAATATTCTCTTTTAGTAGAATCTATTTTACCAACTAAACTACCATTTTTAAATTTTATTTCTTTAATATTTGTATTAGAAGAAAGAGTTGTTTCTAAAAGATTATTTCCTCTTGCTACAATTACTGTATATTCTTTAATAGAATTATCTTCTGCTGTTACTAAAATTTTATAATTATTATTTCCTACATTTAATTTATTTGGTCCTTCTATTTTAACTTTAGCATATTTAATATCTTCTACTACTGTTTCAAATTGAATACTATCTACTTCATAAGGAAGATAAACGATATACTTGGTTTGTTCTTTATTAAAAGATGGACTTAAAGTACCAGTTGATACTGTTAAACTAGATAAATTATTATTTGTAGATAACACTTTATTAGGATCTTTTCCACGGGTTGCATGAATAGTATAGGTCTTTGTACTTCCATTTTCTGCTGTTACTACTATTTTTACATCTGTTGTTTCTTCAGCAGTTAAATTGGTATTCGTAATACTGATTTTAGCTTTCTCATCTTCTGTTTTAGCATTTACTTTTAAATTAGAAATACTATAAGGACCTGATACACTATAACTATCTGTATTTGCATTAAATTTAGGACTTAATTCTGCTCCATTTACGCTTAAACTAGCTAGTTTATTATTACCACTACGATTATCTTTTCTATTAACAGTAATTGCATATGTTTTTTTATCACCACTAGGTGCAGTTACTACAATATAAAACTGATTATTTCCATAATTTAAATTCTTAGTACCTGTTCCTGTAATACTAGCACCACTATCTTCTGCTGATGCTGATATATTAATAGAAGTAATATTATTTTCTACTGTTACTTGGTAACTTGTATTATTTTTATTAAAATTGATATTAGCATTACTTACTGATAAACTACTTAAGTTATTATTCGTACTAGGTGGTGTAGTTATCGTAATTGTTTTACTACTTCCACTAATATTAACAGGAGATGCACTAGCATCAGGTTCTTTAGCACGGAAAGTAAGCCTCATAATATTTTGATAACCTTTAATAGTATTAGCACCAAATCCACCAAACTTAGTTCCTACTAAATCAATATTAAAAGGAGCTAAAGAAGTCGCACCAATTAATTCTAATTTATCACTAGAATAATTTAAGTTACCACCAAAAGCAGCTAATCCACCATCATCAGTTGTACCTGATACACTTCCAATATATAAAGTAATATCAATTGTATTTCCTACATAAACACTACTATTTCCATTAAAACCTGTAGAAGCATTTCCTAGTGCGTATATTTTAAAAGGACATAAAAAAAGAAAGAAGGAAAGAAGAAAAAAGGTTATTTTTTTTATATTCAATCTTTTCATCTTCTTACCTCCAATCGTCATTATCATTTTCTTGATACTTTCTTTGTTCCTCTTCTTTTTTTATTAACTCTTTTTTCTTTTGATTTAGTGCATCTTGCTGTAATAACATTTTTAACTTTGATGGATCTTTGGTTCTAGTTGCTTCATGAATGGCGTCTATAATTTCTTTTTTGGTAACTGTTTCATCATATGGATCATATGGTGTATTTTCATTTTCTTCATATCTAGCTTCATAAGTATTGGTACTACCTAATCTTTTAAATTCACTATCTTTTGTAGTTACTTCACTGTTTTGATTATAGTTACCATGAATAACGTCATCATCTGATGTATTTTTAGATCCAAAATTAAATTCTGGTTTTACTTCAATAATTGGAGTTACTCTTTTATCATTATCGTCATCATCATCTTTTTTCTTACGTAATAATAAGAATAAGATAAGTAATAAAAGTAAACTAATAATACCAGCGATAATACCAAATTGTAGTGGAGTTAAACCTAAAATTTTAGACTCTTTTTCCTCTTTTTCTACATCAATTGAATAATATTTCGTAAAACCATCTTTATCAGTAACTTTTATTAATACAGTATTATGACCAACTTTTAAGTTTTCATTACCAATAATTTCTACTTTACTACTACTATCACTTGGTGTAGCTTTAATATCTAATTTATTAGTATTTCCATCTACTTTAGCAGTATATTCTTGATTATTAGGATCAAACTTAGGAGTAATACTTACATTATCTATCGTAATATCTTTTAAATCTGTCTTACTAGAAGCTGTACTACGAGTAACATTTAAAGAATAAATTCTAACACTACCATCTTCTGCTGTTACTTTAATTTCTACTGTATTTACACTACCAACTTTAAAGTTTTCATTACCAGTAATTTCTACTTTAGCTTTTTCATTACTTGTAATGTAACTTAAATCTAATTTTTCTACTTCATAAGGTACTTTAATATTATAACTATTTACATTTTTATTAAAACTTGGTTCCATTTCATGTGATGATTTAACTGTTAAACTTTTTAAATAGTTATCATTAGACTTAGTATCTGTTTTCGTATTATTATTAGATGAAGCTCTTTCTACATTTACGATATAAGTATTTACTGTACCATCTTCGGCTGTTACTTTAATAGTAACGGGATTATTTACCTCTTAAAATTTAATATTACCAGAAATAACTACTTTAGCTTTGTTATTATTAGGAATTGCTGTAACATCTAAACTTGTGATATTATTTTTAACTTTCATAGAATAATTGTTTACATTACTCTTAAAAGTTGGTGTTAAGGTATAACCACTAATATCTAATTTCTTTAGTGTTGCATCATTTGATTTTTTTACTTCTTCTTGTTTTTCTTTTTCAATTTTTACAGTATATGTTTTAACACTTCCATCTTCGGCTGTTACTTTAATAGTAGCAACTGTTTCATTACCTGTTAAAGTAATATTTCCAAGTCCTGATACTGTAGCTTTACTATGATTAGTAGCACCTTCTAATTTTATCGTTGTTGCTGTAGAAGGAACTGTTACTGTATATGATGTTGTATTTGCTTTAAAGCTAGGTGATAAAGTATAACCACTAGCTGATAAACTTTTTAAAGTGGCATCACTACTCTTAGTAGAAGGAGTAGGACTAGTTGATGGTGATGGACTAGTAGTTGGTGTTGGACTAGTTGTAGGAGTAGGATTGGCGTCTGTAATCGTTATACTTTTTGGTGTTACAGTAGTAGTTAATTTACTAGATACATCACTTAATTTAGCATTCGTTAAAGTTACTTGAGTGGTACCTACTTTCTTTGCTTTAAAGACAAAAGTAAATACTTCAGTCTTACTTGTAATACCACTAGATAAAGTAGTATCTAATCCCGCAATTATATAATTAGCATTTGTATTAATTTGAAAAGTATAGGGACTAGTTGTACCTGTTCCTGATACATATTCTAGGTAATTACTATCAAAAGATAAATTACCACCTACGCTAACGATACCACCATCTGTTGAATTATCACCATTTACATACATTTTAATGGTAATTTTATCATTTAGGCTAACCGTTGAATTACCACTAAATCCAACGGTAGCACTACTTGCTTTTACTGGTACTAGATAAGTTAATAGTGAAAAACCAACTACTAATGCCATTAATAAATTTAAACTTTTTATTCTTTTCATAAATTTCCTCCTAATGCAATGAAATTCTTCCTAAATAATGATTTAAAATCATTACTGAATCAAATAAGTCAATATCAGTATCATCATTGACATAAGCTGCTTCTTGATAAGCTCCTGTTAATAATGTTTTCGATAAATAGTGATTTAAAATTTTAACAGCATCGAATAAGTCAATTTCACCATCACCTGAAGTATCTCCTTTGATGACTACATATTTACGATCTTTTTCTACCCCATCAATTACTAGTTTAACAATCATACCAGTAGCTAGTTTTTCATCATCATTTATTTTTCTTGTTTCAGTTGCATCCCAAATTTCTAAATACTCATTTTCATTATCTAATTGATTTTTCATTTCTTGTCCAGTAGTATTTAATTTTACAGTTCTAATATAATTATTCATAATCGTATGTCCAAATTGAATGGAAGTAATAGTGCTTGCAGGATCAGCTTCTTTATTTACATTAATTTTATAAGTTAATACTGTACCATTTTCACTAGTTACTAAAATAATTACTTCTGTATTTCCACTCATTAATGGTGATAGTGTTAAAGTATGTGGTGAAGTATAAGTAGTTCCATTCATTTTCATAATAGCTGTGTTATCTTCTGTAATTGCCGTAATATCAATTGATGATACTGTTCTATCTACATTAACGGTATATAGGAATGTATTTTTATTAAATGTAAGGTTACCTTCACTTACTAAAATATTACTTAAGTAAGCATTAGTTGATGCTTCTTTTTCATAAGTAATTTTATAGTTTTTAATTGTAGTTCCATCTTCTGCTGTTACTTGAACAGTAATAGCAGATTTTCCTTCTATCTTAGGAATATTTACAGTATTACTTGACTGTTTTACCCCATTTACTAAATAACTTATTTTAGAAGTTCCCATGTTAGGAGTTGCATGAATAGTAAGTGTTTCTAAACTAAATGGTATTTTTCCAATAGAATATTCTAAAGAGTCCATACTAAACTTTTTATCAAGTTCATAACCTTCTACATTTAAACTACTTAAGTTAGCATCTGTTGATGCTTTTCTTTCTAGTCTTTTAATAATAACGATATAAGTTCTAGTAGAATTATCTTGGGCTTTTACGATAATACTTACTGGATTATTTCCTACTACTAAGTTATCTATCGTAACTGTTTTTGGAGTAAATGATACATTACCATTTATATCAACGGTTGCATTACTATCTTCTGTTTCCATAGAAAGATCAATACTAGTTACTTCATTTTCTACTGTTAAATTATAATTTTCTTTGGTTTTAATAAAATCAATTGAACCAATTGATGGAACTAAACTAATTAAATAATTATTACTTGATGGAATTATATTATAAGAAATATTATATGTCTTGTTAGTGATACCATCAGCAGCTGTTACTACTACTGTAATTACTTTATTACCCATTACATTTGGTATACTAACAATATTACTATCTTGTTTAATACCGTCTACATAGTATTCTATTGTAGATAAATTATTATTAGGAGTTGCATTTATTTTTAACTTAGTAGTTCCATATGGTAAATCTCCTAATGAATAATCTAGTGTTGTTTGAACAAAAGCTTTATCAAGAGGGTATCCTGTTACTGATAAATTACTTAATGTTGCATCTTTACTTAAGGCTTCAACTACTGTAAAGTGATAATTTAAAATCGTACCGTCTTCTGCTGTTGAAGTTAGAGTTACTTTATTATCAGATAAATGATAGTTACCATTTCCAGATACAGTAGTTTTATTAATGGTTGGAACTCCTTCAATAGAAAAATCATTGCTTCCATAAGGAACTGTTATTGTATATTCATATTTATTTGATACAAAACTTGGTGATAATGTTGCTCCTGTTAGTTTAACTTCTTTTAAAGAAGCATCACTTGATTTTGGTCTAATTACTTTAATCGTATAAGTTTTTGTTGTTTTACCATCTTCAGCAGTTACAGTTACAGTATAATAATTATCTTGTGTTGTTGATAAAGTAATTTCTTCTTGTTTTGCTATAGTAGCATTACTATCTTCTAAGATAGCTGTTACTTCAGTTGGAGATAATTTTTCTTTAGTAGCTTCTACTGTTACTTCATAATCATATATTTCACTATTAAAAGTTGGAACTAAAGCATAACCAGTTACTGCTAAAATACTTAAGTTAGCATTATTATTTTTATTTCTAGTAATATTTATTTTATAAGTTTTAATAGTACCATTTTGAGCTGTTACAGCTATTTCAAATGTATTTAATCCAGTAGTTAATCCTTTAGTACCAAGACCACTAATCGTTGCATCAGAATCTACTGTAGTAGCACCTATTTCAATACTTGTTTTTGTATATACTACATTATCTAAAGTATATTCTAAAGTATCTTTATTAAAATCTTTTACAGGATTACCATCTACTGTTAATGTTAATAAGTCATTATTTTCTTTTTTAGCTCTTACTACATTAATTACATAGTTTTGTCTAGCACCTGATTCACTTTCTACAGTAATCGTAATCGTATTATTACCAACATTTAAATCATGATTTCCAGTACCTGATAAAATCTTAGCACGACTATCAGATAAGGTAGCTTCGATATCAATAGAATCAATACTTCCACCTACATTTACGGTATAAGCAGTAGTATTTTGATTAAATTCAGGTGATAAATTTCCTTCACTTACAGTAATAGAAGATAATGTATTATCACAAGAATTCGTACTAGATATATTTAATTTATAAGTTTTAGTTACTGATAAATCTTCACTTACTACCACTACTTCTATTTCTTTTGTACTTTCTGTCATAGTATAATGACCAATTCCAGATGTGATACTAGCATGAGGCTCAGTAGTAGTTGCACTTACATCAAATTCAGTTGTTTCAACAGGAACAGTTACATTATATTCTAAAGTATCTTTATTAAAACTTGGATTAAATGAACCATTTGTTACTGTTAATTCATCTAAAGTAGCAACATTAGATTTTTCCTTAGTAACAGCTAAGATATGATTTTTAATTGTGCCATCTTCTGCAGTTACTGTAATAATTACTTCATTTATAGTTGTTGTAACTAAAGGAGTATTTGTAAATGATACCGTAGCTTTTTTATCAAGATTAGTAATTGGATCATTTACTTCTACACTTAAATTACTACTATTTGCTTCAGTTATATTATTAGGAACAGTTACTTCATACTTCTTAGATGAAGTGTTATAAGTAGCTTTTTTACCAGCTAAAGTTATATTTTTAATACTTGTATCATTATTAAGATTACGTTTTACATTAATAATATAATCATGTGTAATACTAGTATCATGTGCAATAACTGTTATAGTTATCTTATTATTACCAGTATTAATTCTAACTAAACCATCACCTGTTTTGGTAGCTAAGTTATCATTAGGAGTAGCTACTATATTTAACTGGTGAGTATTATATGGTAAATCTGTTAAAGTGTAATTATCTTTTGTATTAGTAAAATCTGATATCGTTACACCATTAATCGTTAAATCTTTTAAAGTAATATCTTGTCTATGACTTCTAGTAATATAAATGGTATAAGTTTTTGTAGTATCATCTTCTGATTTAACTGTTACTTCAATTTTATTTCTAGTATCAAATTCTAATGGGAATGGATTAGATAAATCAGTAGTAATTTCTGCTTTATCAGTATCTTCTACTGTAGCACTTACTACTACTTCACTAGTTGTTCCTGGAACAGTTAATTCATAAGTTTGAGTTAATGGATTAAAGTTTTTAACAGTAGTTCCATTTACTTTTAAATCAGCTAAGTTATTATTAGAAGATTTTTGTCTAATAACATTTACAGTATAAGCAGTAATTGTTCCATCTTCTGCTGTTACTGTTAAGATAATTGTTTTAGTTGATTCACTAGCAGGCATTTGATAAGTTGTACCATTTACTGGTGAAACACTAGCAGTATCACTAATTTCAGCACTTAATTGAAATTGTAAAGTGTTAACTGGAACTTCAATACGGCAGTTATTACTACTATCTACTAAACAGTACCTAGACTCGTCATCACCTATCGTTAGATTGATTCTAGATACTCTAGAATCATTAGCCTTAGTTCTAGTTACTTTAATAGAATATTCTTGTTCGGTACCATCTTCAGCTGTTACTGTAAAACGATAATCATTTACCATAGTAGTAACTAGTTGAAGTGTTTGATTTTTAGTTATTTTAGCATCAGATGAAGTTGTAAATAAAACATCATCAGGTGTTAAAACAGTTACACTATTTGGTACAGTTACTTCATAAATCCCAACATCAGTATTTACTGCTTCAATACCGGCAACAGTTAAATTTGAAATTGAAACATCACTATTACGAGCACGTTTAATATTTAATTTATATACTTTTTCTGTACCATTTTGAGCTGTTACTGTAATTAATATTTCATTGTTTCCAGTTTTTAAAGTAACATTACCATCACCTTTTACAGTAGCATAAGAATTAGTTTTAGAAGTTTCAATATTAATATCTTTTTTATTAAATTCAACACTATCTAATGTATATTCAAAAGTATCTTTATTGAAGTTTTTAACACTGATGCCATCTACTTTAATATCATCTAAAGTAGCTATATCATATTCTTTTCTAGTAACATTAATGATATAAGAAGAAGTTGTTTTATTTTCAGCTTCTACTATTACTTCTACTTGATTAGCACCAAACTTTAAGTTTGTATTTCCGGTAATAGATTTAATATTTCCATATAAAGAATTTGGAACAGCATCTACATTAATTTCAGTTATATCAGCATCAACAGTAGCAGTATATGTTCTAGTACTTTGACTAAATACTGGTGATAAGGTTCCGTGATCAATTGTTAAAGATTTTAAACTACTATCAGTTGATTTTGATCTAATTAGATTAATCGTATAAGTATTTATAGTACCATCTTCAGCAGTTACAACAACTGATACATCAGTAGTTGAGATTGGAAAAGTCTCAGTTTTGGTATTTGGACTAGCTGTTGTAGTACCAGTAGCATTATCATAAATAGCTACACTTGCTTTACCAGTATCTTTTACTGTAGCAGTAATAGTAACATCAGTTACTGTAGCATCATAATTATAAGAATAAGTTCCATTAAAACTTTCTTGAAATGTTGGTGACATAGTTGCTTGAGGAGTAGATGTAATCGTTAAATTAGATAATTTGTTTTCATTAGATAGACGATAAACTTTTAGTTTATAATTTCTAGTTGTGTTATCTTGTGCAGTTACCTTTATCGTAAACTCATTAGCACCTACTTTTAAATTAACCGTTCCAAGTCCACTAATAGTAGCTTTTCCTGTATCATCTACTAAACCATTTATAAGTAATGAGGTTTTATTATTTGCTACTTGTCCTAAATCATATTCTTGAATAGTTTTATTAAAATTATTTACTAAATTACCATCAACTGTTAATGTTTTTAAATAGCTATTATTACTTGCTGCTTCACGATTTATTGTTAAATTATAATTTTGAGTAGTACAGGTATTACCTGGAACACTAGCATATTTACTAAGACAGTTTTCAGCTTTTACTACTAAAGTTTTATTATTTGATAAATTTCCAGAATTAGGTAGATTCCAATTTCCTAATCCACTATCAACATAAGCATTTTTATGATTCGTAGTAGCACTTACTGATGTTGAATTAATAGCATAAGGAATTGTCGCTTGATAAGCATAAGTTCCACTAATCATATTTCCAAGACTAATACTGTTCGTTAAATTAATTGCTGATAATGTTGCATCATTTGATAATCTATAAACATTAATGGTATAAGTTTCTGTATTACCATAAGCAGCTGTTACTGTTAGATTAAAGGTATTACTTCCTACATTTAAGTTCTTTTTACCAATACCACCTGATAAGACAGATGCTTGACTATGATTAGCTGTTGCTGATAAATTAATAAAACTAATATTATTAGGAACAATATAATCATAAGTTTTTTGACTACTACCTGCTGTAAAAGAAGGGTTTGATTGATAAGTAGTACTTCCATTAGTTACAGATAAAGTTCCAAGTGTTGCATCATGTGATATTTCTTCTCCTGGAATATTAACGCTAATATCCGTTGTGTTAATCTCATATTGAGTACCATCAAAATCTGTTGCATCTTGTCGCCCACCCTCTTTAGAAAAATTAACAGAAGCACTTCCTGTAGCTGAGTCATTAAGCTTTAGGAAAAAATATACTAACTCAGTTTCACTAGTCAACGGTTTGTTTTTGCTATCGACAAAACTTCCACCAATAACACCTGTAGCAGAATTATAATTCCAGTCAGTAGTATAGTTTGATTTTCTAGGCCAATTATTAGTTTCAAAAAATAAGAATTCTCCTTCATCTTCAGCAGGTGTCCAAATAGCAGTATCTATCAACAATCTTGAATTAATACTAGTAATTACTTGTGGAGAACCTGGCACATAGTTCAAAATAAACATAATTGTGCTACCAGCATCTACCTCATCATTATTATTAATAACATAAGTAGATAAATCGCCATTAATATAATCAGTATAGCAGTTATTATAATCATCATAAGTTAATAAATTATTATATTTATTGCTATCACACTTTACCATTTTCAAATTCAAATTATGTGGTGTATCTGCGTATACATTAGTTGTTATCATTAAAGCAAATAACATAAATAATGCATATACCATTTTTTTAATTCTCTTATTACTATTCATATCTAACAGCCTACTTTCACTATTCTATCTAATTATATCAATATTTTTATTTTTTTTCTACATAATTTTACAAAAAAAAAGAAGAAGCATTTTTTTCAATGGATTCTTCTATTTTTTACTATTTTTTTCATATAAATCTGTATTTAAAGTATTAATTTTACCAGAAATATAGTTTTTCATTTTATTAATATCTGCTACTGTATTATAAGTATCAATATTAATATCTGTAGCAGCTTTTTCAATTTCATTAAACTCAATTTTACCAGATATTTCATTTTTTGACTTATTAATATCTGCTACTGTAATATAACCATCACCATTAATATCTCCTTTAACAACTAATACTAATTGATCATATACAGTACCATTAATTGATAATTTAACTATATATCTTGTTTTTACAATATCATCAATAGAAACTATTTCTGTTTCCGTCTTTTCATATACATTTACCGTATCACGATCATTTTTTAAATTATTTAAAAAGTCTTCAACAGTCGTATAAGGTTCCATACCTGTGATATATTCATAACCTTCAGTATCACGGTTAATAACATAAGTATCTGTTTCTATCTTAGGATTAATTACATGAACGGTAACTGTTTTCGTTAATGATTTATTTCTAGTAGAAGTTATAGTAATCGTTGTATCTCCTACTGTTAATGGTGTAATTAAACCTGTATCTGATACAGTAAGAATAGATTTATTATTTACTGTATAAGTCATACCTTTATAATCAGTATTTTCAGGATTATATTTTATGTCAATTTGATAATCATTGCCAACTGGTACATTAATTTCTAAATCTGTATCAAAAGAAATAATATCTGTTTTCTTATATACTTCAATATTTACTGATTCTCGTGTAATACCATCTTCAGCAATAGAAGTAATTGTGATGATATTTTTACCAGCAAATAAAGTTGTTACACCATTACCAACTACTAATGCATCTTTTGAATTAGTAGTAACATCAAAGGAAATATTATTAACATCACCTTCTACTTCTATAGTGTAAGATTTAGTATCTGATGTAAAACTAGGATTAAGACTACCAACACTTGGTTTAATATTAGTAATTAAAGCATCATGACTAGCTTCTCTTACAATAGTAACTTCATAAGTATTTACTAAACCACTTTGAGAAGTAACAGTAATATATTTAGTTACTGTTCCAACAGTTAATGGATAAGTTTGTAATCCGTTAACGGTAGCATTTTCTGATACAGTTCCTGATAATGTTACATATTTAGTACCAACTGGTACATTTAAAGTATAACTATTTACATCTTTATCAAACTTAGGAGTAATATTACCTGTACTACTTTCTAGAGTTAATAATTTATTTTCATCACTATTTTCTCTAGTAACAACAAGTTTATATACTCTTTCTGCTTTGGAAATACTAACTACTTTAATATAAATTGTGTTCTCTCCTGGCGTTAAATTAATAGTTGTAACTCCTGTTGTTTCTTTATAATCTGTATCTTTTTTAATATAAACGGTACTTGTTGATAACTCTGGTGTTGCTTTTAATTCAATAGAAGCTATATTATTTGCTACTGTTAAAGTATAATTTTGAATTG
>ENA-ORLU01000977-ORLU01000977.1-human-gut-metagenome-genome-assembly--contig:-NODE-977-length-23739-cov-2.522441_pt1 | contig 23739 bp, 26 predicted proteins | sample MGYA00243009_ERZ508833 | MGnify/ENA primary metagenome ERZ508833 (study PRJEB26277, sample SAMN04329763) | human gut metagenome | biome: human-associated habitat | host: Homo sapiens | place: USA...
CGCAAAAGGGAATTTGACACGCAGAGATTTATCGACAAACACCGCTCTTTGCTTGATACAATCAGTTATAAAGACAGCGTGAGAATGATTGTTTCATATGACTATGTCTATATGTTGTATTTCAACGGCAAATTGGTATTTTGGGAGTATGAGGAAATGCTTGAAGAACTTCCAAAAGATGCTCAAATCTTGATTCGGGAAAGTATGAAAGTGCCCGGAATACTTTACGATTTGCCTGAGGCATACGAGATATGCAGAACGGTGTGTCCCACATCTTCCCTCTACGCAAACGACATGGTGCGGCTGTCCGGTCTTCTCAACGACAATCTACAATGCCCCTGTCAACAAAAGCGGCTTGGCTGCCTGAGTGGCAAGCCAAGCCGCTTCGATGCGTTCGTTCTTTCAATCCGCAGAGCTTAGAACTTATATCCTACGCCAAAAAGCAAAGCGAAATTATGGGTATTCACATCCGATGCCAGACGCGTCAGACCGAAACGGGTGTCAAGTCCGACAAGGAAACGGTTGATTTCAAAATTCACGCCGAATCCGAGTCCGAAGTCGAAACGTTTCAAACCTCCGTCGCCAAACGTGTCGGAGCTTACTTCTCCATCCAAATGCGGCAGATCAAGATTGCTCTTCATCTTTGATTTTCCTCCGACTCCGATACCCATATACGGACCGGCGTTGAACACGATGCCCAAGCCTTTGCCGGCTTCAACGCGTGCAGTGGCCATCAACGGCAACTCAAGATAAAGCTGTGAAGTCTTGAATTCTACAATATCCTCAATCCCGTCGGTGTCGAGGTTAGCTCCGATTCCCGTGAAGTTCAGACCGGTCTGGAATCCCCAAATGCCCTGAATAGGCACGTCTACGCCAAATCCCACGCGATAAGCGAAGCGGCAGTCCGTGTAGTCGGCATCCGAACCAAGCCACGACGACATACCAATGCCGGCTTTTACGCTAAAGTCCACATTACGTTTCTGTGCATTTGCTCCAATCACTGAGCAGGCGAACACAAGCGCCATCATCAAAAATTTCTTCATAATCTTTTCAATTTTTCTTTTATGTTCGGATAAAACAGATTGTTGTTTGAAAAGTTTTCTTAATTCTCGGAAAAAACACCATTATTTTCGGGAAAAATTGTTCTATTAGTCGGAATGCACACATTCCTTATTCAAAAATTCAACATTCTGATATTTGAATATACAAACCTTCGGATATCAGACGTAATTGTTAAATATCTTAAATTTATGTATTCAACTATTTTTAAGAGCAATAATTCACTACCTTTGTCTGTCACAAACATGATTTATATTCTGATTACTCCAAACACGGAACACACAACAATCAAGAACCGAATAAAACAAAATTTTACAAACCAAACTAAAAACTATTTTTAATGATGACATTCAAACACATTTTCATTGCCGGATTGGCTATCCTTTCATCCGGAATCTCCGTAAACGCACAACGCACAGGATTTCAATGGACTACCAACTGGGTAAAAAAAGGAGAAGTACCTGTCTCTGTATGGAACGGCGGTTTACGCGATGCAGGTGCATTCAATGGAAAACTCTATGCGAACTACACCACAGATAAACAATTGTATATTTGGGACGAAAACGGAAATCTCACAAAGGTTGATTCCGGATCTTTGGGAACAGCAACCAGCACTGACGGTGCCGGCAATGTCCTCATTACCGAAGCCTTCAACAACAAAGGTGAAATGAACTCCCTGCTCATTTACGACAGCCGCAAACCGGAAGGACAGCAGTTCTCAAAAGTGGCGATTACTCTTCCTGCAGGAGTTACAGCCGGCAGAATGGACATTATGGGGCATGCAGTGGGCGACGTTATGAGCGCAACCGGAGGTGCAATATTCCTTTGCGGCAACGGAAATACGAAAGTCGCTAAAATTTTCATTGCCAATGGCCAGCAAGTCGTCGAAAAATCGAAAGCCATCGAAACAGACATCACCTTTGATGCCATAACTCTTGCCCAACCGCTCACCGACGATCCTGAAAGCGACGAAATCGCAGTTAGAGTGAGAGGAAACAGAGGATTCTATTATCAGACAAACGGCAAATGGGTAGAATATGCCAGAGCGGGACAAGTATCGACAAGCTCAGGTGGCGATGTAGTGACCCTCGCAGGCGTACTTTTCACAATCGAACCGGCAATGTTCGGAGATACAACTTATTTGGACGGATTTCAGATTGTGGATCGCTCTAATAATGAAGTTGTTGTGAATGGAGAAGAAGGGACCGTCCGCAATACAAGTTTCTATGGAACGATTCTGACCGCTGAAAAAATTGCTGACGACAGAGCATATATCTATAACGCCCACCCCGGTGAAAATGCAGAAAGATACATGCTCATCATCGAAACCTCCGGCATTGAAGGAGTTGCAAACAAAGCATTCACCGTCAGTGGCGGAAACGGCAGAATCAGCGTAATGGGCCAAGCGGAAAGCGTATCTATCTACAACATCTGCGGACAAGCCATAGCAGTCAACAGCCCGGCAAAAACGTTTGACGTTGCCAAAGGCATCTATATCGTCACAGTCGATGGAAAGACAACCAAGGTGATGGTCCGCTAATTCGTCGCAGACACACATTCAGCTACAACCGCCGCGGCTCTCTTCGGAAGAACTGCGGCGGTTTTTATGTTGCATAACACAAGAAAAATTTTTGACGCTCTGAATTGGTTGCTTAATTTTGGAGGATTGATAAAACCCGAACGGAATGAAGCATATAATCTTGCCCGACAAAACGGAAAGGAGGCTGATATTCTACCTCGCTATGGAAGAGTTCGTCGCTCGCGAACTCGATGAGGACGAGGCGTTTTTCCTATGGCAAGTAGAGCCTACCGTCATCTTCGGACGCAACCAGTTGATGGAAGCGGAAGTGAACGTCGACTATTGTCGCGCTAACGGCATCCGAATCTTCCGTCGCAAAAGCGGCGGAGGCTGTGTCTATTCCGACAAGGGCAACCTGATGCTTTCCTACGTGACGAAAGGAGAAAACGTCGGATTCGTGTTCGACCGCTACCTGCGTCGCGTTGCGCTGACATTGCGACGCGCCGGAGTAAATGCCGCCGTCTCAGGAAGAAACGACATCCTGGTCGACGGCAAAAAAGTGTCGGGAAACGCCTTCTTCAAGCTGCCCGGCAAGTGCATCGTCCACGGGACATTGCTCTACGACACCGACTTCCTTCAGATGCAACAAGCCATTACCCCGTCGGAATCGAAGCTGCAAAGCAAAGGCGTCGCTTCCGTACGCCAGCATGTAGCCAACCTCAAGGACTACCTCTCGACCGACATCGAGACGTTTAAGCAGTTTGTCGTCGGACAGTTCTGCAACTCCGAACGCATCCTCACCGCCGAAGAAGTCGCCCGCATCGAAGAAATCGAAAAGACATACCTCGACGAAAGTTTCTTCTCCGGAAGCAACCCGTCGTACACCGTCACCAAGAACGTGAAGATTCCGGGAGCCGGCGAACTGACCGTCGGGCTGGAGTTGCGCAACGGCATCATCCGCCGCGTCAGCCTGACAGGCGACTATTTTCAGACGGCCGACCCTACCGAAGAACTCAACCTACGCCTCCGTAACAAGCCTGTCGGAGAAGCGGCCGAAGCCCTCAGCGGATTCGACCTCTCGGCATACCTGATCGGCATCCCGACTTCCTGCCTGATTGAAATTATCAATACATAAAGAAGATACCTTATGGAAGACTTGAAGAAAACCTGTCTGTATGACAAACATGTGGCATTGGGCGCCAAAATGAGCCCATTCGGCGGATTCATGATGCCGATTGAATATGATTCGATTATCACGGAACACAATGCCGTACGCAACACCGCCGGTATGTTCGACGTGTCGCACATGGGAGAAATATTCGTCTCCGGACCGGACGCTGAGAAATTTGTCAACCACGTTTTCAGCAACGACGTGACAGCGCTCCCTGCCGGAAAAATCCTCTACGGAATGCTGCTCTATCCTGACGGTGGCGTAGTCGACGATTTGCTCGTCTACCGCATGTCGGCTGCCGACACATGGCTGCTCGTTGTCAATGCGGCCAACATCGGCAAGGACGAAGAATGGATACGCGCGCAAACAGAAGGATTCGACGTTACAGTCAACAACGATTCCGAAAGCTGGGGACAGATTGCCCTGCAAGGACCGAAAGCCGAATGCATCGCCGAGAGAGTGCTCGACATGGACGTTTCCGACCTGACATTCTACACCTTCAAGGAAATCACCTGGTATGATGCGCCGGTCATTGTCAGTCGCACGGGATATACCGGTGAAGACGGCTTCGAATTCTATGCTTCGCCGGAAACCATCGTGAGAATGTGGGACACGCTGCTCTCCGACGCACACGTGCAGCCTTGCGGACTGGGCTGTCGCGACACGCTCCGCTTCGAAGCGGGACTGCCGCTCTACGGACACGAACTGAGCGCGGAAATTTCGCCGGTTATGGCCGGTCTCGGCATGTTTGTGAAAGTCGACAAAGCTGAATTCATCGGCAAAGATGCCATCGTTGCCCAAAAAACCGACGGTGTGGCGAAAAAAGTGGTCGGCATCGAACTTCACGACAAAGCCATCCCGCGCGCCGGATATGAAGTTGAAGCCGACGGAAAAGTCATCGGTGTTGTCACCACCGGCTATCACACCATCTCCACCGACCGCAGTGTCTGCATGGCGCTCATCGACCGTCCTTACGCCGCGCTCGAAACGGAAGTGGACGTCCGCATCCGCAAAAAACTTTTCAAGGCAACCGTTTGCAAAAAGAAATTCTATGAAAAAAAATATAAAAAATAATCTCCTCTAAAATTTAAAGACTATGGCAAAAACTATCGAAGGGCTGTACTACAGCGAATCGCACGAATGGGTAAGATTGGACGGAGAATTCGGTTATGTCGGAATCACCGACCACGCACAGCAGGCAATGGGCAACATCGTCTATGTCGATATGCCGGAAGAAGACGACGAAGTGACTCAGGGAGAGGACTTCGGCGCTGTCGAAAGTGTCAAGGCCGCCAGCGACTTGATTTCGCCCGTCAGCGGTGTGGTTGTTGAAGTGAACGATGCTCTTTCCGACGCTCCGGAACTGCTCAACAAAGATGCCTACGAAAACTGGATTATCATGGTGAGCCTCAACAATATGGCAGAACTCGACTCTTTGATGAGCGCTGCCGACTACGAGAAATTCTGCGAATCGGAAGAACACTAATAAAACTGTCACTTATGGGATTCGCATATTTTCCGCATACCGACGACGACATTCGCGCGATGCTGGAAAAAATCGGTGTGAAGGAAATCGACGACCTTTATGCCGACGTTCCTCAAGACGTGATTTTCAAAGGAGAATACGACCTCCCCGATGCCATGTCGGAAATGGAGGTGCGCCGCTTCTTTGAGTCGCTCGACCGCAAGAACCGCCGGCTGACTGTCATGTGCGGGGCAGGTGCCTACGCCCACTATGCGCCGGCGGTCATTCCCGCGCTGATCAGCCGCTCGGAATATCTGACTGCCTATACGCCTTACCAGGCTGAAATTTCACAAGGCACGCTGCGCTACATCTTCGAATATCAGAGCATGATTTCCGAACTGACGGGAATGGAATGCTGCAATGCCTCGATGTATGACGGCGCTACAGCCGCGGCAGAAGCAATGATGATGGCTATGGCGGCTACCCGCAAGAAATCGCGCGTGCTGCTCTCGTCAACCCTCTTGCCCCAAGTAAGAAAAGTTGTGGAAACCTACGCCAAATACCACGGTGTGGCAATCAGCCTCATCGCCCACAACAACGGCAACACCGACCTCAGCGATTTGCAACGCCTCTTGGAGGCAGACGACGTGGCAGGCGTGCTCGTCCCAAGCATCAACCGCTTCGGCATTGTCGAAGACCTCACCGGATTTGCCGACGCTGTCCATACCCGAAAAGCGCTGCTGATGGTCTATGCCGACCCGTCGGCGCTTGCGGTCGTTCGCACGCCCGGCGAATGGGGATCCGACGTCACCTGCGGCGATGCCCAGACTTTAGGCATTCCGCTTTCCTACGGAGGCCCCTATGTAGGCTACCTGGCCTGCCGCAAAGAGCACGTGCGCAAACTGCCGGGACGTATTGTCGGCGCCTCGGTCGACACCGACGGCAAGCGGGCTTTCGTCCTCACGCTTCAGGCTCGCGAACAACATATCCGCAGAGAGAAGGCAAACAGCAACATCTGTTCGAACCAGTCGCTTATGGCGCTCTACATCACCATCTATCTTGCCCTGATGGGCAAACAGGGTTTGCGCGAAGTCAACGAGCAGTCGTATGGCGGCGCACACTACCTGTTCGACCGCCTCGTGGCTACCGGAAAATTCTCACCGGCATTCGACAAGCCCTTCTTGAAGGAATTTGTGATGAAAACTACCCTGCCTGTCGGCAAGCTGCAGCAGGCTCTCCTCGATGCCGGCTATTTTGCCGCCCTCGAAACGGAAGAAGGCTACGTCTCGTTCTGCGTGACCGAACGCCGCACCCGTGAAGAAATCGACGGTATGGTTCAACTGAAGCTATGAAATACTACGATAAACTGATATTTGAGTTGTCGAAGCCCGGCCGTTGCGGCTATTCGTTGCCGACCAATCCCTGGAAATCGACAACCGCAGAACTGCCGGCATCGCTTCGCCGCGAACAACAGCCGAACCTGCCGGAAGTGAGCGAACTCGACGTAGTACGCCACTATACAAACCTCTCAAACATGAACTTCGGCGTCGACACGGGATTCTATCCGCTGGGAAGCTGCACGATGAAATACAATCCGAAAATCAATGAGGAAATAGCGGCAATGCCCGGACTGAAAGACATACACCCGCTGCAACCCGACTCTACCGTGCAAGGCGTCCTCGAAATATACGACCGGCTTGACCATGCCCTCTCGGCAATCACCGGAATGGCAAGATTCACACTCAATCCCTTTGCCGGAGCTCACGGCGAGCTCACAGGGCTGATGGTGATGAGACGCTACCACGAACTGCGGGGCGACACCCAACGCACGAAAGTCATTGTCCCCGACAGCGCACACGGCACAAACCCCGCCAGTGCGGCCGTCTGCGGACTGCAAGTGGTGGAAGTGAAATCGAAAGCCGACGGAACAATCGACATCGATTCGCTCCGCCCGCTACTCGACGACACCGTGGCCGGAATCATGATGACCAACCCCAACACGCTCGGTCTCTTTGAAACTGAGATTACGGAAATAGCAAATCTCGTGCACGAATGCGGAGGCCTGCTTTACTACGATGGCGCCAACTTCAACCCGCTGTTGGGGAAAGTGCGTCCGGGCGACATGGGTTTCGATATTCTGCACCTGATCCTGCACAAGACGTTCTCCACGCCTCACGGCGGCGGCGGACCGGGTGCCGGCCCGGTTGGCGTGGCGGCTCATTTGGCTGACTGTCTGCCAGACCCAAAGGTATGCCGCGGCGACGACGGACACTATTTCACGACAGGTACGGAGCAGGCTGCCGGACGTATCTCCGGATTTATGGGCAACTTCGCCGTACTCGTCAGGGCATTCGCCTACATCCTGACTCTCGGACGACAGAACATCCGGATGGCAGGACCATTGGCAACGCTCAACGCCAACTATATCAAGGAGTCGCTCAAGGATTGCTACCGTCTTCCGATTCCGACAGTCTGCAAGCATGAATTTGTCTTCGACGGACTGGCCGACAAGTCGACCGACATCACGACCCTCGACGTAGCGAAACGCCTTCTCGACTACGGATTCCATGCGCCGACCATCTATTTCCCGCTCCTGTTCCATCAAGCCATTATGATTGAGCCCACTGAGACGGAGTCGAAGGAGACTATCGACGGATTTATTGAAGTCATGCGGAAAATTGCCAAAGAAGCAGCTGAGACACCTGAACTGTTGCGCGAAGCGCCCCGCTCCACTCCAGTCAGAAGACTCGACGAAACCACTGCGGCAAAACATCCGATACTCACTTATGCAGAACTGACATGCACACACAACTGATAATTATCGGTGCGGGACCGGGCGGTTACGAGACCGCCCTGTCGGCCGCCCGCCGCGGAATGGAAGTGACGCTTATCGAAGCCGGCGAAATCGGCGGTACATGCCTCAACGAAGGCTGTATCCCGACAAAAGCCTACTGCCGCAGTGCGGCGTTGCTCGGCGAAGTGGCTTCTGCCGCTGAATTCGGCGTCCGGACCACTCCCGCCACATTTGATTTCAAGACTGCGAAAGAGCGCAAAGACGCGGTTGTGGCACAACTGAAGACGGGCATCGAAACGTTGCTCACAAACCCGAAAATCCACCTCGTCAAAGGCAAAGCGCGCTTTGTCGGCCCGCTGACTGTCACTGTCGCAGATGAAACCTATACCGCTGATGATGTCATCATCGCCACCGGTTCGGTTTCGGCATCGCTCCCCATTCCTGGTACAGATCTGCCGGGCGTAATTACCTCGCGCGAAATCCTGTCGATGGAGACAGTTCCCAATCGGCTGTGCATCGTCGGAGGTGGAGTCATCGGACTGGAGTTTGCATCAGTCTTCAAAGCCTTCGGCAGCGAAGTGACCGTATTGGAATATGCCAAAGAAGTGCTCCCGCATTTCGATTCGGACATGGCCAAGCGTCTGCGCCAAAGCATGGGCAAGAAAGGCATCGCCATTGAAACTCAGGCGGCCGTATCCGGAATCTCCCAAACCGGAGATTCCTTGAGTGTCACCTATGAAAAGAAAGGCAAAACCCAAAATGTTGAAGCCGACATCGTCCTGATGGCCTTAGGACGGCGGGCGAACACGACATCACTCAACCTGGAGGATATCGGAGTGGCTGTCGAACGACGGGGAATCACAGTCGACTCCTCGATGCGCACCAACGTGTCGCATGTATATGCCATCGGTGACGTCAACGGGCTGATGATGCTCGCACACGCAGCTACCTTCCAAGGCATCCGCGCACTGAACTGCATACAAGGCATCGACGACAAGTTGCGCCTCGACGTGATGCCGGCTGCCGTATTCACATCACCGGAAGTAGCGACTGTCGGGCTGACCGAAGACGACTGCAAAACACAGGGAATTACCTACACGGCAAAAAAAGCATTCTTCCGCGCCGTCGGCAAGGCGGTGTGCCTCGGCGAAACGGAAGGCTATTGCAAACTGCTCACAGGCAGCGACGATTCAATCCTCGGATGCCACATCTACGGACCACACGCCTCCGACCTCGTGCAGGAAGTGTGCGCACTGATGACAGCCGGAGCCAAGCTCGACGTGCTGAAACAAGTGATTCACACGCATCCCACTTTGTGCGAAATCGTGCAGACTGCGGCACACAACTGACAACTGCATGCCACTGCTGTTTGTCAACACCCTTGAATTCTATGCCATCGCCTTTGCCGTGATGGCCGCCATCATCGCACTGCTCGTGCGACCGTCAGAAAAAGGACCGGCTACAACGTCTTTTTGCCATGGCGACCTGCAGCCTCCCGGCACATTGGGCGAAGAATCATTGGAAATAGCAAGCGACAGTTACGGGCGCCTTCATTTGGCGCACCGTAACGTTGTCTTGCCCGACGGACATACCCTGAACTGCTCAATATCCATCGAAGGAAAAGACATTAAAATCACAGAAAAGCCTGCTTGCTCCGACCCCTCAGCCGGTCCAAACCAAGTTCTTGCCGATGTACATTACCACCCGGCAGAAACACTCCGCGGACGATTTCACATCCACTTCGAGTCGCCTGCCACCGGACTTTGGACGGCCGGCTATGTCCGCATCCCTTCCGACCATCCGAAAACACTCTTCCTTCGCCAATAACCAACGGTCCATACATCCCTAAAACTCGCAGTGCAAAATCAATTTAATATTAAGCAGGGCAAATATTTTGCCAAAACGTTCAAGCGACTAAACGCAAGGGTAACAAGGAGATTAAACACCATATTTTTGCAAACAGGCACTTAGCTTCTCCTCTTCGCCCTCTTACTTAAATACAGAGGCGGTTCGAGATAAATTTTGGATGAAGTCAAGTTTCTCCACCCAACTTTCACTATCTTTGCATACTAAATGTAAAATATGGAAAGAAAAGACTTTGAAATAATGGCGCCCGTAGGCTCTTACGAGTCGCTCTACGCTGCCATACAAGGAGGCGCCGATGCCATCTATTTCGGTATCGAAGGGCTGAATATGCGTGCCAAATCGTCGAACAACTTCACCACCGACGACCTGCGCCGTATTGCCGAAGTATGTGCCGAAAACGGATTGAAAAGCTATCTGACCGTCAACACGGTAGTCTACGACGAAGACATCGAACTGATGCATACCATCGTAGAAGCCGCAAAAGAAGCGCAGATTTCCGCCATTATCGCCTCAGACATGGCGACGATTCTCTATGCCCGAAGCATCGGCGTGGAAGTGCACATCTCCACCCAAGTGAACGTGTCGAACACGGAAGCTGTCCGCTTCTATGCACAGTATGCCGATGTGGTGGTACTTGCGCGCGAACTCAATCTGACGCAAGTGGCGGGAATCTACGACAACATTGTCAAGGACAATATCCGCGGACCACACGGAGAGCAGATTCGCATCGAGATGTTCTGCCACGGCGCGCTCTGCATGGCCGTTTCCGGAAAGTGCTACCTGAGTCTGCATGAAATGAACTCGTCGGCCAACCGCGGCGCATGCACGCAGATTTGCCGTCGCGGCTACGAGGTGACCGACCGTGAAACAGGCGAACAGCTTGCCATCGAAAACAAATACATTATGTCGCCGAAGGATCTGAAGACCATCCACTTCATGAACAAGATGATTGATGCCGGTGTCAGAGTCTTCAAAATCGAGGGACGTGCAAGAAGCGCCGAATATGTACGCACAGTCGTTTCCTGCTATAACGAAGCTATCTGCGCATACCTCGACGGCTCATTCTCGGAAGATAAAGTAGCGGCATGGGACGAACGACTCAAAAAGGTATTCAACCGCGGTTTCTGGAACGGATATTATCTCGGTCAGCGACTTGGCGAATGGACCTCGAAGTACGGCTCTTCGGCTACTCGCGTCAAAGTGTATGCCGCCAAGGGAATCCGATATTTTTCCAATATCCGGGTGGCTGAATTTCAAATGGAAAATGACGAACTTGCCGTAGGCGACGAAATTGTCATCTCCGGTCCGACTACCGGCGCTGTCATCACAAAAGTGGAAGAGATTCGCGTCGATTTGAAACCCGTCGAAAAGACCGTCAGAGGCGAACGATTCTCAATCAAGGTAAACGAAAGAATACGCCCAAGCGACAAGCTCTACGTCTGGCGCGACATCGAGGACGCCAAACGCCGGCGTGTGATCAAATAGCAGATGGACCATCTCCAGACGACACAACGGACTGTCGAAAAAACGGCAGACGGATCGAATACGATCTATCTGCCGTTGCTCGATGAACACTACCACTCGGTAAAAGGCGCTCTGACGGAGTCGATGCACGTATTCATCGACTGTGGCCTTCACCACACATCCAAGAAATCGGTAAGACTGCTCGAAATTGGTTTCGGAACCGGACTGAATGCCCTTCTGACGGCTTTAGACAGCAGCTGTCGCATCGAATATTTCACGGTAGAGCGATTTCCACTTGACCCCGGCATCATGCAACAGACGGGTTATTTCGACCTTCCCGATCCGAAAGAAGCTTTGCTGATGAAATCACTCCACCAAGCGCCATGGGATATCGACGTAGAGATAACACCCGACTTTACAATCCACAAAATACTTGCAGACTTCACCGACAGACATTGCTTCCTGCCGGATGCTCTCGATGTGGTCTATTTCGATGCCTTTGCTCCGGAAAAACAACCTGAAATGTGGTCGGAAGAAATATTCAGACGCATCTTTTCGCTTATGACACCGGGTGGCATACTGACCACCTATTGTGCGAAAGGAATGATACGCCGGCGTTTGCAAGCGGTAGGATTCAGCGTCGAACGACTGCCCGGACCACCCGGAGGGAAACGAGAAATAATCCGCGCAGTCAGACCTCTCTGAAAAAAGAAGCCTGAATCCTGGCAAGGCTCATTTTCTGCCGAAATCGGCGGGAATCTCACCCCAGTTCTCCGTCTGCCATTTAAGGATAGCGTTCTGATAGGTGTTGCCGGCAAGCCACGCTTCAGCCCGACGCACCAGCTGAAGCAATTGGGAGTTGCGCCCGGTATCTGTGATTTTCGTGTTGCACCGTCCGTCACGCACCCATTTCTGAGCAACTTTGCTGTCGCTGTATATCGGCAGGTTGCTGCCCTTCTGCTTCAGCAACGCCAAGCCATGGACAATCGCCAGAAACTCGCCGATATTGTTCGTTCCGTCATCATACGGACCGACCCGGAAGATTTCCTGCCCCGTACGTACAAAAACTCCACGATACTCCATAATGCCTGGATTTCCCCTACACCCTGCATCGACGGCAATACTGTCGAGAATCACTTCCGGAGGATAGACTTTCGGATTGACCGGCACAGACGGAACAGGCTCACTTTCTTGCGACTCTTTCAGATGGCGGGCAATGTTTTGAAGCACCATAGGGGCGTCTTTCTCCTTGTTGCGATAGGCGATGATAGCTTCCGTTCGACTGGAGAATGCCTTGAAACGCGCGCCGGAATAGCCGTCGGTCTCCAGCTTGCACTCGTCCCACGACTCGTAAATGCCCGGGTGGAACCCTTCAAACACAACATACGTTTTGCCCATATTTCTTCATCTTTTCTGCAAATGTACGCAGAATTTGTGAAATCCTCAACGCACCGCAGGTTTGCGACGGTTCACTCCCGTACGTTGCATCCAAAGATAGTAGCCGGAGAAGGGCAGAGTCGCTCCTATCAGAGCGGCAATCAGCGCCAATATCCGAGTGACCGTACCTCCCCAGGTACCCTCGTGAAGCTCCTGCATTTTCTCGGACAACGAAACGCCCATGAATCCTGTCAATTCTCCTGTTTTTCCATCAAATAAGTATTTTCCAGGATTAGTACCGCCATTTTTTTTCACCTTTCCTTCCGACACTTCTATATCATGCCACGAGGTGTCACCAACGACCAACGCCGACAGAGCTTTCTCCCATGCTCCGAAACCGGAAAGCGGAGTGGCATCAACCATTCGGGAAGCACCGGTCGACATTCTTTTCCCGTTGCGGTCAGATTCAAACTCATCAATAAAAAAACCGCCTACCCGGTAAACTCCGGTTACCGACATCACGAACAAAAACAAAACAGCATAAAATCCCATCGCCACATGCCAATCATGCAAAAACCGTCGACGTCCGAATTTGGACGAAATCTTCAACCTGGTTTTCAAGCCCTTGCGCGTACGAGGAAACCACAACACAAGTCCACTTGCCAAAATAAGCACAAATGCCGCCGTCGAAATGCCTATCACAACACTTCCGACAGAGACACCCCGATGGTCCGAAAGCCGCTTGTGGATTTTCCTCACTGCCGAGAAAAATGCCGGACGACCGCAACTGCCTTCCACGGCTCCGGTATAAGGATTGACAAAGATTTTCCAATGATCGGGTGACGTGAGTTCCACCTGCCATGTCCGACTGGGGTCGGACGATATTATCAGACGACGGATTCTCTTCTCTGATGTCAATGTCGCCTCTACTTTTTCAAGCACTTCCGACACTTTGACTCGCTCGCTTCCCTTGTTCTCCACATAATAGAAATCATGGTAGCTCCATTCCGTAATTTCTTTTTCAAAGACCAACGCCGCTCCCGTCAGACATGAGCAGACAATCACTATCCCGAAAGGCACGGCAAGCCACAAATGTATCTTTTTGACTGTTTTTCTCCACATATTCGTTTTCCTTCTTTCCACTGAATAAGATGCCGTAAAAATAACACAATCCAAAACAACAGCCAAAATTCTTCGAATTTCATTGGAAAGAAAAATGAGGTCGAGTCCGACAGAAAACTTTCAGATTATTGCATTTAACAGAAAAATATGTAATTTTGCGAAAACTACAACCGGTTATTTCTGCTGACAGGTATTTATTAACCCTTAAAAGAAAGATATGAAAAAGTTATTGCATCAAAAATTCACAGCCATACTTATATTGATTGTCACCACGCTTGCTTTGAATTCTTGCGACGGCGAATTCGTCTATGTCGAAGACCTCGTCGGACAATGGGAAATGGTGGACAATGACGGTTATCCTGTCACTAAATTTGAAGCTGACTACTATCAGTTCTATTCCGATCATACCGGTACCTACTCATACTACGACCGATTCGGACGCCTGTGGACAGATGATTTCTATTGGGATACGCTCTATGGCGAAGAACTTCATATCTCGTTCCGCGACCCCTCAATTGGGACTATGATGTGCTACTATCAAGTCGATCGCAACCACCTGTTTCTTTCCGACCATCCAAGTTTTGACCACTACAACACATACGTCAGAACATGGTAGGACACTGACCTCAGCTGCGTTTTACCAACCTCATCAACAATGCCGAAGCCGAAGCCTGAAGTTCTTCCGGCGCAATTCCCCTGACCGCAGCCACACGAGTGGCGACTTCTTCGATGGAAAGCAGCGACTCATCGGTTTCCAAGAGGAGACGTTCTGTAGGGATAACCCGCACCGCTTCTTCGTTGAAACGCTCTCCAACCGACAAATAGAAGCCTTTTCCCACAAGCGTCTCCGCCACTTGCCGATTTCCGCGGAATCCGTGCCAAATCCATGGCATCGTCGGTTTTTCCGACTTTCTGACAGCCAATACCTCGTCCAACGACTTCACCACATGGAGCAAAAGCGGTTTTTGCAAACTTTCCGACAGACGCACATGCGCCAAGAACACTTCACGCTGCATCTCCATATTGCCGCCTCGCAAACGGTCGAAACCGGTCTCTCCAATCATGACTACATCTTTCCTCCGAGCTTCCGACTCCAACGGCCCATACATAGCGGATATGCCGCCAACCGTTTTCCACGGATGAATGCCAAGGGCATAAGACAATCCTGATTCGGGCACGGATTCGCCGACTCCGACCGCAATGACGGCGTTGCGGCGACCGGATGAATGAGTATGTGCATCTATCAGATTCATAAGCTATGGAACAGGATCATATCCGCTGCCTCCCCAAGGATGGCACCGACAGATTCGCTTCACTGCCAACCAAAGCCCCTTGAGCGGCCCATGCTTGCGAAGCGCCTGGATGGCATATTCGCTGCAAGTGGGCGTAAAACGGCACGCAGGAGGAAACATTGGCGATATGCAATAGCGATAAAACTTAATCGGCAAGACAAGCAGCCAGACAAAAAAGCGGACAATCATACAGTTGTCGAATTAGCAACGACGGTCTTTTCCGCTATCTGAGCCAGAAGAGACTGCATCTTCTGTTCAATCACGGCATAGTCTTTCTTTTCTTCCGAAAGATAGATGAAAGCGATGTCGACTTTTATCTCCCGCTCCCGCAAAAGAGGAACGAGATATTGACGGTTCAGGCGATAAGCTTCCCTGACGCGACGCCGCATCTGCACCCGGTCGACCGCCTTCCGGATTTTTTTCTTCGGAATAGTGATAAGAAAACGAGCCGGCGCGCCGTCGGCACGATGGCTGACAGCAAATACGGCTCGTAATGGATAGGACTTTGCCGAAAGTCCGCCCGCAAATAGACGGCTGACTGCCGTCTGACTGCATAATTTTTCCGACTTATATAGGCTGAATTCCGGCATAGGCGAAAGTTGCATACATCTGCATGCAACCGCTGTTTGACTGTTTTATTTCTTCTTAAGCTGTGTTTTCAGATAAGCATCGAGCGCTGCCGTCATAGAGGGAGCCTCTGCTGTAGGAGCCTCAAGATCGAGACGGAAACCTTCGTCTACAATCGCTTTGGCGGTTGATGCTCCAAAACAACCGATTTTCACGTCACCCTGTTCCCAATCCGGGAAGTTTTTTTCAAGTGCTTTAATACCTGAAGGACTGAAAAACAATAGCATATCATAGTCGAAATCTTCTCCTTCCTGAAAGTCATTGCTCACCGTCGTGTACATGACCGCACGTGTGTAGTCGATTCCGGCTTTGTCCAAAACGCTGTCGTCACTTTTTTGAACTTCAGAGACGACATAAAGGTATTTCTCGGTGTTGTGCTTCTGAATCGTTGGCAACAAATCGTCGAGTTTTCCCGACTTGCCAAAGAATATCTTGCGCTTGCGATAGACCGTATATTTCTGAAGATACAAGGCAATCGATTCTGTCGTACAGAAATACTTCATCGTCTCAGGTACGGCAAAACGCATTTCCTCCGCAATTCTGAAGAAATGATCGATGGCTGATTTTGCTGTGAAAATAACGGCTGTATGTTCGGGAAGTGATATTTTTTGCTGTCTGAATTCCTTGGAGGTTAATCCCACGACCTTTATAAATGGACGAAAAACGATTGTCACGCCATATTTTTCCGCTATGCTGAAGTAAGGTGATTTATCAGAAGAGGGCTTTGGCTGAGACACTAATATTTTATTGATTTTCATCTTATTATAAATTTTATTCGTAAATACACAGGATAATCCTATATAAAAGTATCAAAGGGGTAAATTCCAGTGCGCAAAGGTGCAAAATAAAATAGAAGCACTGAAATATATTTCTATAAAAAATTCTAAACCCTTTTACCAAATAAGCTGTTCGAGATATGATATACAGCGAGATAGCAAGCACGACCATTGCGTTGACATGCTCCGGTACGAAAAGCAATGTCAATGCCACCGGTGCCAAAACAAGTCCCATGATTACTTGCGAAGCATTGTAACCCTGCATCCATAACCGCAAAGAGTCTTTTTCTGCAAAAATATAGCCTGTCAGCCACACGGAGAACAGCTGCAGCAGATAGAATCCACCGGCCAACCCGATTGACAAAAGCAGTTCTCCGGAAATGTCTGAAGAGAACAGTGCCGGGAAATAAGCCCTCATGGCCGAATAAATGACGATTCCCTCCATGATAATAGTTATGGAGATGAGCGATATCTGCAGCAACAGCTCGTTGGCAGTATGCTCGTCAAGATGATTTTCGGTTCGCTTCACCGACCACAGTCCCTTGAACAAACGGGAAAAATAATTTGCACCCTTACGATAACAATAGGAAGTAAGCAGAAACGACACAATCAGCAATATCACTACAGTTGATGTACGAGCCGGTGACTGCGTGTAGGCCTGAGGATCACATCCTCCCCGGTCCTCGACCATAGCATAAGAGTCAAGAGGCCGTAATGTTTGGCCTCCGGCCGGAACATCATCTGTCAGACCGTCAGGAAACGACGGCTTGTAGAAATGCTTGACCGTAGTCGGACGAATGGCTGATGTTGTGGTCAGACTGTCACGCATCGCCTATGGTCTTTTGGGTTCTACACGCTCGGGACGAAACGTGGCTATCAGATTGATTGCCTGCTCCGGCGTATCAGCCACTTGCCACAAAGAGCGATGTGATGATTTCATGAAATGCTGGTCGACAGCACGATGGAGCATTTCAAGCAACGGATTGTAAAATCCACCTACATTCAAGACAACAATAAGTCCGTCGTAAAGCCTCAACTGCTTCCATGTGATGATTTCAAGCAGTTCTTCCATTGTTCCGCACCCGCCGGGCAATGCAACGACCGCATCACTGAGCGAAGCCATTTGCCGCTTGCGCGTATGGATATCGGGGGTGACAATGCTCTGCGTCAATCCGCGGTGCATCCAACCTTTTTCTTTCATAAACGCCGGAATAATGCCAACAACTTCACCGCCTGCCGCAAGCGCACTGTCGGCAACGCTGTTCATCAGTCCTTCGTTTCCTCCACCACACACTAAACCGTATCCTGACCCAGCGAGCAACGCAGCCAACCGCTCTGCTGCATCAAAATAGATGCAGCCGACTTCCTTGCTCGATGCACAATAGACACAGACATATTTTTTTTCCGCCATATAACAGTTTGCATTTCGCCTGCAAAATTACGAATAAATTATGAGATGTCGGACAACCGTCTCCCGTCACCGACAAATTCCTCTAATCCGACCTAAAATTCGCTGAAAAGAGAAGGTTTGATGACGATACCGATACGAAGCCGGGAATGAAATTGATTGTAGTCGAGAAGATTTTCTCCGTAACCGTTATAATATTGCAGAAAAAGAAATTGGTTTTCTTTCTTGAAAAGACGATAGTTCACCTCCCAAATGGAGTTGTAGCTAAGATTCCAGCCACGCCGCTTCACCAACGTCAACGCAAAACCAAAACGCTTGTTGGGCGAAGTCAGCGTCACGCCTGTCTGATAGATTCCTCCGTAGTCCAGAATGTCTTTATTGTTTTCACCGTCAATAATCGGAATCCATACTTTCCCATGAACCATGAAATTGGGATCGATGAAAATGTTGCAGGCAAGGGATATCTTGTTCCAGCTTCTCGACTCAATACCATCGCGTCCGTTCGACTCGTGCTCCAACAAAAACGTCAGCTTTCCGATATACCGGTTTCTGACAAACAGATGCTTTGCCAAGCCGATTCCAGGATTGAAACTGAAATCGTGCATAGGCATCGACTTCTCAAACACGTTCCACATGCATTTCTGCGTGTAGAAAAGATACAAGTAGGTGTTAAAAGGCAGGGTGCTTTTCGTCAGACGCTGGGCGATACTGACCTGAAACTTCACGTCCGAATTGGTCGACGATGGCTTCGGCCCAATAGAAGTGCCTGCGATGAAATAATTGTCTTTATAGAGTGTAAAATACGGACCGTTGTCCAACTGCCTACGGATACTGTCGGCATTGAACGAATCGGCATTATTCGTGTCGACTATCTGCGAAAAGACAGAGAGCGACAGCAACAGACTCATCGTGAATAGCAATATACGCCTCATAGCGTTGCAAAATTAGTGAATTTTTGAAATGCCGGTCTGACTGCTGACCATTAATAATTCTATAATTTGCTCTTTTTGTGGTAAAAATGTACTTTTGTATTAATTCCAAAGAAATTCAAAGACAATGAAAAATATCCTCTCTACGCTTCTTGTTTCAATTGTGCTGCTGTCCACCGCATGCTCCGACAGTCGCTTTTCGATTGAAGGGCAATTTTCAGATACCGGGACACAAAACTTGCAGGCTGTCTATCTGACCGGCGCCTCGATTGTTTCGATGTGGGTGCCGGCTGTCAACGGTTCATTCCGGTTTGAAGGGAACTCCGACAAGATAACCGTCGTCTACCTCTTCTCTTCCCAAAGGCACAGAATCGCTCACATAGCGGCTAAAAACGGTGATGAAATCCATCTGTCTGGCTCAATGAACGACCTGTACAACCTCAAAATAGAAGGCTCGGACATCAATATACAATGGAATCAATTCATCAACGACCATGCCAATGATTTCAAAGCTGCCGACTATGACAAAATCGACCGGGAAATCGCCAGGTTTGTCAAGAAGAATCCGGATAACGTTGTCAGCACCCTTTTGCTGACTTGCGACTATTCTGACATAACTTCCCCGGAAGCGAAAAAACTGCTGCAATCGATAGCGGAGGATGCCAAGCCGGAACAACTCACATCATTGTACAGCAATGCATTCAACTTCAAAGACATATCTAAAAAGCGACTGACCAATGCAACTCTTAGAAACGATAAAGACTCGCACGATATAGTCTGGCTGAACGCGATAAAAAGCAATTTGGCTTATTTTTGGAGAAAGAGCGACCCCGACAGAAAAAAAACGGTTGAACAACTGAAAAAGCTGAAAAAAACGCAAGTCATAGACATCTGCATCGACTCAGACACGCTGACTTGGCGCTCTACCGTCGAAAATGACTCCACCGGCTGGCGACACTTCAAAGCCATTGCCGGACCGGTTGACCGCACAATCCTTAACCTCGAAATAAAAGGAACACCCTATTTCATCGTGACAGACTCGATTGGCAAAACGCTCTACAGAGGCTCTTCGGTAGAAACCGCTGTCGACAAATCTCAGAAATAAACACCCTGAATCAATTATTTCTAAACCATGCTCACAAAAATCAATGCCGCCGCCGTACAAGGCATCGACGCTCTGCCCGTAATGATTGAGGTCTCCGTTGAGACCGGTTTCGGATTTTGTATCGTAGGTCTGCCGGACACCGCCGTCAAAGAAAGTTACCAGCGAATCCTATCGGCTGTCAAAATTTGCGGCCTTGAATTTCCGCGTCGCAAGGTAGTCATCAATATGTCGCCTGCCGACATCAAAAAAGAAGGTTCGGCCTATGACTTGCCATTAGCCATCGGCATCCTTGCCGCCGACGGAAAAGTCGACGACAGCCGGCTGCGGCAGTTTATGCTGATGGGAGAACTGTCGCTCGACGGATCGCTGCAACCCTTCAAAGTAGTACTTCCGATGGACATTAAAGCCAGGGAAGACCAACTGGAAGGAATTATCGTCCCGAAAGCAAACGTCATGGAGGCTGCCGTTGTCAATAAACTGAAAGTATACGGTGCTGACAACATCTTGGAAGTAATCGGATTTTTCAACAATACATACGAACTTACCCCAACGGAAATCGACACGCGGGAAGTATTCCGACAACAAGCCAACCATTTTGATTTCGACTTTTCGGAAGTGAAAGGACAGGAAAACGTCAAACGGGCCTTTGAAGTGGCTTGTGCCGGCGGACACAACATTCTGATTGTCGGATCGCCCGGTTCAGGAAAATCCATGATGGCCAAAAGACTCCCGTCAATACTCCCGCCGCTTACCCTGCAGGAAGCGCTTGAAACAACAAAAATCCACTCTGTTGCGGGAAAGCTCGACACGTCGACCACTCTGATGACGCAACGCCCGTTCCGCGCCCCACACCACACGATTTCGCCGGTAGCGCTCGTCGGAGGCGGTTCATATCCGATGCCGGGAGAAATCAGTCTTGCCCACAACGGCATCTTGTTTCTTGATGAATTTCCGGAATTCAGCCGTCAGGTGTTGGAAGTGATGCGCCAACCGCTGGAAGATAGACACATCACCATTTCCCGCGCCAAATATTCAGTCGACTATCCTGCCGGATTCATGCTCGTGGCATCTATGAACCCATGCCCGTGCGGTTACCACAACCATCCCAAGAAAAAGTGCATCTGCCCTCCGGGAAGCGTCCAACGATACCTCAACCGCATTTCCGGACCGCTGCTCGACCGCATCGACCTGCAAATTGAAGTGGCGCCTGTGGAATTCGACGACATATCCTCGACTGCGCCGGCAGAAAGCAGCGCAATCATTCGCCAACGTGTGGTCAAAGCCCGCGAAATACAGACAAGACGCTTTAAAGACTGCAAAGGAATACACTGCAACGCTCAGATGACTACCAGGCTTATCCATCAATACGCACAACCGGACAAAGCAGGGCTCGAAAAACTGAAAGAAGCAATGGAACGCCTCAACATGTCAGCTCGTGCCTATGACCGCATTCTGCGCGTCGCCCGCACCATAGCCGACCTTGAAGGCACCGAACGCGTCGAAATGCACCACATTATGGAAGCCATCGGCTATCGTAATCTCGACCGCGCCAACTGGGCAACCACTTTCTAATCCTGCCGAAGATAGAACACGGCCTCCCTGCCTACGTTAAAAAGCAAGTCAAGAATACTTAGCGACGGTTGAAAACCGTGACGGTCTTTCCATATTTGATAGTATTCGCCGACTTTTGGCAATTCTGTCAGAATTCCGTCGCGACAGTCGGCTATTTCTTCGCTCTCTTCCGCAATTTCACACCCAACGGCGACCGACACCAAAGGAAGACCGAGAAAATCAACCACTGCATCATGAATTGCCAAATTCAGCATCCCAAGGGTCGTGACAGACGAATCAAAATAGACAGACTTCAAATCGTCGGCAAAATAATCGAAAAACGGCGTTCTTCCGTAAGCGGAATACAATGCACCCCAATGGTTGTGACGCCAGTTGCCATGCTCCGACAGAACAATGTCGGCCACCGGCATCATGCGGTTGGGATGACTCAACGGAACGGACAACGACTGCAATCCGTTTGTCCCTACAATATCCATTCGATTCAACTGCTTGCGCCGCTTGTCGTAGCGTTCCGTACAATCGATGCCGACACTCCTGAAACGAAGCATGGCAGCGTAATATCCTACGCTGCCTGCATATCTGAGACTGAACAATGCCTCCATTCTACTTATCCGGATTGGCATCCTTGAAAATCCGACTCCAGCGGATTCCGTCCAGAAAACCTTTGTCCTCGTCAAACGAAATGATGACAAACATCGGCGTGCCTACCACATGATCTTCCGGCACAAAGCCCCAATAGCGGGAATCGAGCGAATTGTCGCGGTTGTCGCCCATCATCCAGTAGTAGTCCATATTGAAAGTATAGGAGTCGGTCTTTTCACCGTTGATGTAGATGCCGTCTTCCTTGACTTCCAGTTTGTTGCCTTCATAGGCAACGATGCAGCGTTCGTAGATGGGCAGGTTATCCTCGGTCAGCTTGATGGTGGCGCCTTTGGCAGGAATCCATATCGGGCCGTAGTTGTTGCGGTCCCATTTAGTGTAAAGGTTCAGCGGATACATCTGTCCCGAGAATTCTCCCGGTTCAATGATAATATTACTGATGAGTTTCTTGTTGCCCGAAAGGGTCTCGTACATCTTTTTGGTGAGCGGAAGATGATAGACCGGTGCCAGCCTACCTTGGGCATCCCGGCGGTCCAATCCCATTTCAATCAGATTCTCTTCCCAGCCCAGACCGTCGGTCATCAGTGTCTGGTCCTCTTTGCTGATGCCCAGTTCACGGAACATATCATCGGTGATATAGGGCCCCGTTGTTTGTACAAAGTAGTTGAACTGCATTGCTGTAGGGTTCTCGATGGCTTTACCGTCGATGTATACCTGTCCTTTCTTGATTTGCAACGTATCGCCGGGCAGGCCTACGCAACGTTTTACATAGTTTTCACGACGGTCAACGGGGCGTATGACAATGTCACCGTACATTCTCGGATTGGAACGGATGAGGTTACGTCCGGCATTGTAGTACAAATCATAGACGGTTCGTTGCTGTTTGCGTGTCAGACTGTCCATATTCACTTTGTTGGGATACACGCGTTTTCCTTCTTCGTAAGCAAGGGTATAGAAATCTGTCTGCTGGAAGTTGGTGGCTACCGTGTCGCCTGCCGGGAAGTTGAACACCACAATGTCGTTCAGTTTCACTTTGCCGAAGCCCGGTACACGTTTATATTTCCATTGGGGCCATTCGATGTACGATTTGGTGTTGAATACCGGCAGTGTATGTTGTGCCAGCGGCATGGAAAGCGGCGTATTCGGTACGCGCGGACCATAACTCATCTTGCTGACGTAACTGATAATTCTGGAACACATAGATATTTACGAAGTAGACGGCTACCAGCGCAAATACGATGGCATCCACCCAACTCATGATGCTGCGTACGGCAGGATTCTCCGATTTCTTCCAGAATCCCCAGGGTATCTTCTTACTGATGTAGATGTCAAAAATGAAAGGTAGTACAATCAGCCCCAGCCAGCTTTTTACCCAAACCAGAAAGGCAGGGTAGAGCAGGGTGACTATACTGAATTTAATCCATTGGGTGCGTGTTGCTTTTCTCATGATGTCTTAGTCTTTTAAAAATGGAAACAAGTCACTCATTCCCAAAGCACCTTCGTGCTTGGCGGTATATTCGGCAGCAAGGACAGCTCCCAAGGCAAATCCCCTGCGATTCTTGGCATCGTGGGTGATGGTGATGCTGTCGGCTT
>ENA-ORLU01000982-ORLU01000982.1-human-gut-metagenome-genome-assembly--contig:-NODE-982-length-23679-cov-2.918609_pt1 | contig 23679 bp, 40 predicted proteins | sample MGYA00243009_ERZ508833 | MGnify/ENA primary metagenome ERZ508833 (study PRJEB26277, sample SAMN04329763) | human gut metagenome | biome: human-associated habitat | host: Homo sapiens | place: USA...
ACAATGGGACGTATGCACTCCGACGCGCAGTTCGCTGGATCATCCTCCGTTCCTGCACACGTTGAGATGATGGGTCTGATCGGCATGGGCAACAACCCGATGGTAGGTGCTACCGTAGCTGTTGCTGTATCCATTGAGGAAGCTGCCGAAGCAGGGAAATTCTAAAGAATCCAGTATTTATGCGGGTTCTGTGCCGCGGCAAAACCTATGAAAACCCATGAAAACGTACACATAGTACACGGGAAATACACAGGTAATAAACAGCGGTAATACACAAACAATTAAGCCCCCAGAAATTGATCTGGGGGCTTTCTGTATGCAGCTGATCGGGCGTCAATCCCATTCAGCGTCGATTGATTCAAATTCTATGTCTTCGCCATCATAGCTGATCATTGCCACAGCTTCTTCATAATCGCTGTACGCCCTGTGGGTGTAGACGGCTTCTGTTATGTCTCTGATCTTATGTCCGACAATAGCTTTCAGCAAGTTTTCATTCACCTTGAAATGCTTTGCACATGAAATAAATGTATGCCGCGGCTCATGCGGCGTGTGGGAGATCCCAAGATAGCGCATAACCTTTTTGAAGCGCCCACGGTATTGATCGTATGTCATAAAGCCGCCAGTCTCATTCGGGAACAGGTATTTGCTGTCCGGGTTGTAGTGATCCTGTACCAGCTGACGGATCAGAGGATGCACCGGGACGATCCGGTCGATCCCGGCGTCCGTTTTGATGCCACCTTTGATTCTCCAGCGCACAAGATGCACGTTTACAGTTTCGATCAGCAACACATCCGAAGGGCGAAAGCCCGTGTACATGGAAATTAGAATCATGTCCGTAACCCCTAAGCTGCGGATCTTCCACAGGCGCTGTACTTCGCTATTTTTGAACGGCACGCGCTTTGTCTTGTCACGCTTGCCTGCTTTCCGAACAAATAACGCGCTGTAGTCCTTGTCAACAATTTCATGGATCATGCAGTATTTGTACATGAGGTTAAAAAGCGACTTCATGCGGCTTTTTGTTGCATCACCGACAACGGCGTCATTGATCACACCCTGCATGTGTGAGACGCGAAGATCCCGCATGCGGACATTGAAGATCGGTTCGCAGTATTTGTACGCCGCCCGGTAGCTGCGGGCGCTGGAATCATTCTTCAAGGTGGCGTAGTATTCCTTTGACCAGAGGTCGTACACTTCGGAAAACGTCAGCTTGTGTGCGTTGATGTCATAAGGGTTCTGCAAGAAATCATTCAAAGCCGTTTCAGCTTCGATCCGGGTCGCAAAGGTTCCGATCAGCTGGTATTCTTGCGTCAGCTTCCCGGATGCAGGATCGAGACGCCAGCCGATTGTAATTCGTGCAGCCCATGGTTTGCGACGTTTCCCGGTCAGTTTGAAGACGGAGCCGTCGCCGTTCGCTCTTTTCATTGCCATAAAAAAGCACCTTCTTTCTGTATATTACCGGAAAAAAGGCGCAAAAAATAAAAGCCCCTTTTTCCGTTGCTTTATTGAAGGGCTTTTGCTATAATAATTTTGCGAGAATTAAATAGCAAGCCCGATCAATCGGAGATTGCAGCCGCCCAAGTGTTACCAGCACCGGGGCGGTTTTCTTATGCAGTTACAGACCAAGCATTTTGCCAGCTTTTCGCTGACGCCCGGCTTTATTAGTCGGGATCCCGGTTGCCTTTGCAACCTTCGTCTTTGCCTGTGAGATACCCAGCGCCCGGCTGGGACTGAACGAAAGTCCTTTGATTACTGATTTTTTCTTCTTCATATCGCATCTTCCTTTCTATGTATGAAAATCAATATGTATAACTTTTCCATTTTTCTGGTACTTTATGCCATTTTTTCCGCGTCCCCTTTTACATATCCGAGATCGCGCAATTCTTCGGCGCGCTCAACAAGTTTTTTCTTGCCATCAGAATTCAAGATGCGGAACAATGATAATATGTACTTTTCTTCTGGAGATTCGGCAGAAGTGGGGGAAAAATTCGTTTCATCTTCCCAGCCCATTAGGTACGCTGGGGAACAATGAAGAACTTTCGCAAGTGCTTCTATTTTATCAATTCCCATATTTTGTATATCACTGCTTTCATATCTTGAAACTGTACTGGCAGCAACGCCAAGAGACTGCGCGACTTCACGAATTGACAAACCGAGTTCAATACGACGCGCTTTGATTATTTCCTGTACTTCCACGGTAAACCCTTCCTTTCTCTGTGTACTACCATTATAGAGAGAATGAAGCGAAAAAGCAAGGAAATTTTGCGAAAATGCAAAATAAATGTTGACAGATAGGAAAGGGGCGTGTATATTATAATCAAACGTTGCGGATAAGCAACAGAAAGGAGATCGAAAATGGTAAATACAAGAGAGATCAAAGCACAGATAAGAAGAGTGGGGACGACACAGGAAGAACTTGCAAAAAAACTAGGAATCAATCCTTCTACATTAAATAGAAAAATAAACAATGAAGAAGGGCAGCAGCTAACCGTAAAAGAAGCAACAGACATGGCGCGGGCGTTAGAAATTCCACGCGATCAGCTTTTAACCATTTTTTTTGCAATAAGTGTTGCGGATATGCAACGTTCAGAAAGCTAAGAAGGGAGCAGGACACATGGAAGCAGAAAAAGAAAAAAACTGGAAAGCTGAGAAAATTCTTCAGGTATGTTCCGGAAACCTGCACATTAAATCCAATCTGAGTCCCCTGGAGCTATCAGATTTCAGCATAAGACAAAAAGAATTCTGCGACAAACTAAAAAAAGAATAAAGCCCAGCGGCGGGCTTTATTCTTCTTCGTAGTCTTTAGCAAATTTTTTGAAAGTTTCGTTGCAGTTAGCTTCAAAGCCTTGTGGATCAATGTATGGCTTATCAAATGATTTGCACAAAGATGAATACAATTCGTAAGCAACCGCCGCGAGATCTTCGCGCGTGATGCTTGAATTATCAGCCATAAAACACACCTTCTTTCTATTAGTTTATAGAAAGAATATACAACATATTTTGCAAAAAGCAAAGAAATATTTGCAATTAAGCAACAACACACCGACGAAAGAGAGGAAGAAAACATGGGAAGAATTGAAGATCTGAAAGAAACAGCACCTTGTGGAATGGAAATTCACTACACAGTAGATGAAAACGACATGATCGCATACAACGACATAAACGGTCGCGGCGTTTTCTGCGACAAATGCGAAGGTTGCACATGGCGCGGAATCTGCAAACCGGAACGGCAGGCAAAGACAATGAGCCGCCAGACCTACGTTGAAATATACAATCTAATCGACGAAGTGGCGAACAAAGCCATGGAAGAGGTAGAAGCAGCCTGCGACAAAATGGTGGAAATAAACCCAGATCCGAAGTGCGTACTTGCTGAAAATCTCATGGAGACAATCAAAAAGAACCGGAAGAAATACAATGAAATGCGCGATCTGCTGGCAAGGTTTGAAACAGAAGTGGACGAGCCGGAGAAGTAAGGGGGAGAGAAGATGGACGCACAGGAGACAAAGAGAACCAAAGCAAGAAATCTTCGATACAAAAAAGCAATCGTCGCCGACGTGAATCTGGACAAAATACGTGAAGATCTTTACGACATCATGGAAGCATGCGACGAAGTGCGGTACTTCTTCGAGAGCGACGACGACACACTTTTGAACGCACTGGATGGGGACGAAGACGAAGAATGGGAATTCAAAATGATGTTCTGCGATTTGTCAGCAGAATGCGAACAGATGCAAACAGATCTGGAATGGGAATACATACCAAAACACTTCGACGACTTCTTCTGCGCAGTGAGTACAAGTGAAAAATTGATCGGTTGGGATCAATTCGAGGGCGACTACTTCGGACTGGGTAGCAGCTACGAAGAAGACCGGGGAAGAAAAGAAGCACAAAAACGAACGCAGAGACTGACAAAAGAAGAACTGATGGAGACGGCGCAAAAGTGTTTTCGGATATTCAGAGCATATATGGGAATAAAGGGGAGATTTGAAAGCCTAAAAGCCGCACTGGATATATTGCGCGACGAAAATACGGGATATTTGCAAATGATCAAAGCGATTGAAAACCAGTATGAAGCAGCAGAAAAAGAAAATTTTGCGCCGTGGGGAGAAGCTACAAGGAAATTCGACGAAATACTGGAAGCATTACCGCAACGCACGTGGCTAGAGTGAAGAAACAGAGGTGATCAACATGGGAACCTATAGGGAATGGATCGAGAAACTGAAAGATCAGTGGATCGGGAAAAAAGTTATTTTCGAGAATGAGCAGTACACGGTCGTTGATGTAGATTACAACGGGGCGCTGCTGATCGACAAGAAAGCAAGAATGACAGACACAACGGCGGTCGGCGTGTCAAATGTTAAAGCTATATAAAAGTTTGCAACGGAAGAAGGGAAAGCAAAATGGCAGAAGGAAACTGGAAAAAAGAGATCGGGGAAGCAATAGCCGACACAGCAGAAAACAAAGAAGACAGAGAAAAGCAGCGCGGGATCGAAATTGTGGATATGCTGGCAGCAGAAGGGGTGACATACAGCGAAGCATATTCGATCTTAAAGTCGGCAGATTATGAGTTATCACGAAGACAGTACAGCGAAACAAAGGACAAACGAGTAACAACAAACAAATAAATAAAATAACCACACACCGAAGAAAGGAGACACGACATGACACAGTACACGGTCAAATATGACTTGACAGAGAAAGAAGAAGCAGCCCTGCGGGAGTTATTGCCGAATTATCAGCAGTACATATCAGCAGGCGGCAGCAGACCTTTTGAAAATTACACGCTGGCAGATGTTTTCCAGTCACTGATGTACATAGGCAGCAGGCACACGATCTGGAGACACATAAAAGAAGAACAGTTCAGGCAGAATCTGATCGACATAGATCAGCTGATCGACGACAAGTATTTGACCATAGCGGAGAGAAACGCACACACCGACGAAAGGAGCGAAGACACATGGAAGAAAGAACAATGACATTCAGCATAAACGGTGATTTCATCACACGGCTGGCGCGGGAGAAATGCCACTATGAAGGGAAGACGGAATATGCAATAAACCTTCTGGAAAGCTGCCTTGAATCCGACGAGATCACGGACAACGAAAGAAAGGGGCTGGCTTTTGCAATACTGGACGGACGCGCAGAGATAACGGGGACATATCCGGGCGACGATTACAGATTCCATTATCTTGATCAGAGGGACGAACGGTGGAACGTTGCAAAAACACTTGAAAAGCTGCACGAAAGAGCGGAACAGGCAGAAAAGGAACTGCACCAAGTAGAAGAAAAGCTGGGATTTGTTGCAAGCGGTTACATGTCAAGCTGGGAAAGGAGAGAAGCCCAGAAGCAGTACAGGGAAGAAACGGGCGAAAAGTTATTTGCCAACATGGAAGAAGAAAGCGAAAGCACCGGAAGCGCCCTTCTTGATTCTTTCATAAAACGCATGGAGACAGGAACCGACGACGATTACGGGTGGCTGGAGCCGAACGGAACTTTTCACCCGGTAGAATTCGGGATGCACGAAGAATGGGCGGCAGATCACGTCGCGGAGTTTTACGGAGACGAACACAAAGAAAAGCGGAAGGAAGCACGCAAATACATTTTATGCGGAGATTTTTTGACAGATCGCGGCTGGGTGCTGCTACATAACCCGTCACAGGGAATCGCGATCCCGACAACTTCACCGGGAAAGAGATACACAAAAGCGCAGAAGGAATTTTTGTATCAGTATTTCATAGACAGGAATTGCGAAAAAGAAGCGAATGAGATCTGGGAAGATTAAACACACCGACGAAAGGAGCGAAGACACATGACAGCAGGAAAAATCAAGGTAACAGAAGCAGCAGCACTGCTTCACGTTTCGGATCAGTTCGTCAGAATCGGGATGCAGCGCGGGATCCTGCCGATAGGAACGGCGCTGAAAATGTCAACAAAATGGACGTATCAGATCAGCGAAAAGCTGCTGGCAGAGTACAGCGGCGCTGATGTGGCAGCAGAACTGGAGCAGATCAGAAGGGGGATCGCATGACAACAGTAGACGACATATTGCAGCTGATTGATCCGTCCGACAGACTGCGGATCGTAAAGGACGGGAAAGACCTTTTCGTCGGCTATGTCGGAGTATACAAGCTGGATTCAGAAAAACAGCTGCAAGATACCTTCGGAAGCTGCGAAGTAAAGAGATTTAGAGCAGTGCCGGAACTGCGGCACAAGGACTGGAAGAAACGCGGGCTTGCATCACCGCTGAAACCGGAAGAAACACCGGACTATTACTTCGCGGATCTGCAATCAACGCTTTATTATACAATCCACATCTAAGCACAGAAAGGAAGGAAAGCAAATGGCTGTATGGGAAAAAGAAGGATGGGGAACAACGAACGACTGCTTGCAGATGGTCGTTGATAACTACAGGACACAAGGGACAACCGACAGACATTCAGTGAATGCGCTTGAAAGCTATCTGCGGAGACTTACGCCGCCAGCTTTCAAAGTCATGTTCGAGCATAGCAGGACAACCACAGCACAGATGATCGCGGACGTGCTGGGAGTTGACAAGCTGCTGGACGTTTACAACGTATTCATGCAGGAACCGGGAAACACAGAAAACGCACGCGAACTGCGGGAACGGATTGAAAGACTGGAGCAGCAAAACAGAAACCTTGCAAAAGATCTGTCAGAGCAGAGAGACGCAACACTGGAGCAGGAAGAAGAATACAACAAAGAAGCTGTGATCTGGCGGGAGAAAGAAGAAAGTCTGCAAGAGCAGGTCGAAACTGCCACAGCGCAGCTGGAAAAATCAAAGCTGGAGATCGTAAGACTGAAAGCGGAGATCTACGACATTCTTTCAAAGAATGGTGATATTTGAAGAAAGGGGAAAATAAAGGAATGAGCAAAAACAATGCAGCAGGAATTGTCGGGATCATCACGACGAAGCCACGCGTAGTTATGGACGCGCCGACATGGGCGCAGAAAGTGTATGAAGCGGTGCTGGAGTATAGACGCCCCAGCGGAACGAAAGACAAATTTTTCGTTCAGTTTCCGGGGCAGGCAGCAGGGACGAAGAAAGCACTTTTGAACATCAAAAAAGGAAAAGAAGTGCTGATCGGCGGCGAAGTAAGAACACAAAACATGGACAACCCAGAGCCGCACGAACCACGGGTGAAAATCTGCATCTACGCAAAAGTGATCGCAGTAAACGATCCACCAGCTGATCCACAGAACGAAGTCAAGCTGTGCGGGCATATCTGCAAGGATCCACGGGTAGCAACGGCACGCTTTGGAAAAATAGCAGTCACAAGCTTTATCGTGGCGGTAAACAGCCACCACGGCGCAGATTATATTCCTTGCGTATGCTGGCGAAATGTTGCGGAAGCCGCGGCAAAGTTGAAAGTCGGGGCGTATGTGGAAATTACCGGGCGTATGCAGTCCAGAGAGTACAAAAAGAAAATGCCGGACGGAAAGCCGCCATACCTTGCCACGACGCACGAAGTATCAGTCACACAGCTGGGATTCGCAGAAGATACAGACGAACAGAAAACAGAAGGGAGCGAAAAAACATGTTAAAAAGACCGACGATAGGAATTGTACTGGATGAAATGAGCAGACGCCAGACAGAAGAATTTATGCGCTTTATCAGCGGAATGTCCGTGAAGAAGGATTCTATCTTCATTCATGCGGCGCGCGGAAGAATCAAAGAACAGGAAGAAGCAATGCAGCAGTTCGCAAAGCTGGCACAGGAAGCGAGACACGCAGAAGACCGGGAAAGCGTATTTGCAAAAACCGGACTGGCAGCAGGCTTCGCAAACGGGATCCTGCGCGCCGGGCTGATCACAAAAGACGAACTGGCACAACTGGTGGACATGCTGAACAAAGCAGGAAGCGACAGACTGGCAGAACTGGACGCAAAGAGAAAGTCTGTATTTCACCGCATTTTCAAAGGGGCTGTCTTATGAGCGCCGCAGAATACCGCAAGATCATTGCAGTAGACTTCGACGGCACGCTGGCAGTCACCCAGTTTCCGACGATCATTGAACCGAAGTGGAATGAAATTGCAATTTGCAAGGCACTGAAAAAGCAAGGCTGCATTTTGATTCTGTGGACATGCCGCTGCGGGGAAGATCTGACAGCCGCGGTCGAATGGCGCAGGGAACATGGGCTTGAATTTGACTATATCAACGAGAACGTGCCAGAGAATGTGGAAAAGTGGGGCAATGACAGCCGAAAGATCTTTGCACATGAGTACATAGACGACAAAGCCACAAACCCGGTCAAGGAACGAGCGTGGATCCGGCGGCTGCGGAAAGCAAAAGCAGAAAAGCTGATCCCGGCTGTGATTGCGGTTACATCAATATTCGCTGCATACGGAGTGATTGCAGCATTAAATCTTTTATTTTGAGAAAGGAGACAAGAAACATGGCAAAAGGAGAAAGCAAGACGGGAAACTGCCGCTTTTGTGGTCAAAGTTCGATTGTAGAAGGCGGCGCAGACATGACAGCGCCGCAGCTGGAAGAAGCGGCAACAATGCGCTGCACCTGTGACGACGCGAAACTGTACCAAGAGACAGCAAACAGGCGCGGAACAGCAAAACAGCGCGCGCAGGAATTGTTCGGAGAGAATGCCGGAGAGTATAAGCAGCCAGAAGATATTCTGGAATTGATCAACAACGCCATTGACCTTGTATGCGACAAGAAAATGAAGCAAGCGACATTCAAGTTCAGAACCGGGCTAAACTGCCGGATCATGCAAATGGCAAAAGACAAGATCAAAGTTGTTCGCGAGACTTCCAACACAGAAGCCTTTGAACAGTAAGAAAAGATTCACTTCATGTATTAACGACAGACACGATCCACAACCGACACAAAAAAGAAGAATAGAAAAGAAGAACGCCGCCCGGAACTGCAATTCCGAGCGGCGAACCGTACAAACAATATAAAAATAAAAGGTTAATAAAAGTATAGCATTGTACGGCGAAAAAGTCAAGAAAATAGCGGCATTACAGCCGCTTTTCACACTTGATAAGTTTATTATTCCAACGACAAACAGGGGGATCAGTAATGCCGTACAAACATGAAATATGCAGAGCAGGAAAAACAAAGCAGCACACGTTTTATTATGCAGTCAGAACCGACACAAAGGAAGGGAGCAGAAGACAGAAGGAAAACAAGACCTGTGAAGCACAGAAGAAGGTAAACAGCAGACAGGCAGTGAAAAAGCTGACATGGATCCTAAATGCGAACTACGACGGAACATCACTGTACATCACATGGGAATACACGAAGGAGAACCGCCCAGCCACAAAAGAAGCACTGCGGACAGACGTTGACAAGTTGCTGCGGAACATTCGCCGGATATACAAGAAAGCTGGGAAGGAAGCAAAGATCGTCTGGGTTCCAGAAGTAGGGGAACGCGGGGCAGTACATATCCACATGACGCTGAACGCCATAGACACACAGCTATTGAAAAAGTGCTGGGACAAGGGCTGGATCACAATAAAGCCCATGGACGACAACGGGCAATACAGGCGGCTTGCAGAATACTTCGTGAAATACTCTGAAAAAACCATGAAAACATGTGAAGGGTTCACGGGCAGAAGATACAACAGCAGCAAGAATCTTGTGATCCCGGAGCCACAGAAAAAGACAGTTTCTTCAAGAAACGCATTCAACCACATTGTCAAGGTTCCTTCGGGTTGGTATCTGGACAAAGACAGCATACGGGAAGCATGGCACGAAGTAACAGGCTTCATGTATTTCACATATACACTGATCTATGACGGACGATACAGGAAGCAGGATGAATCAGAAAGCTATTTGCTGAATCTGGAGACTGGGGAAGTAGAAATAACAGAAAAGCTGCAAAAGGCAGCAGGAAGGAAATAAACATGGGACTGAATACAGGATATTTGAAAGCAGCAAGGACGGAAGAGGGCAACGAACAGTACACGCCGTTCTATGCGGTCGATCCGATCACAAAATACATACCGAAAACGAAAAAAATCTGGTGTCCGTTCGATTGCGAATGGTCAGCGTACTTCCAGGCATTCAAGCGGGGGGGGTGGCAAGTCGAGCGTAGCAGCATAGACGACGGGAAGGACTTCTTCACATATCAGCCGGAAGACTTCGACGTGATTGTGAGCAACCCGCCATACACGCAGAAAGACAGAGTGATCGAAAGACTGTACGAACTGGAAAAGCCGTTCGCGGTATTGCTGCCGCTTAATAGCTTGCAGGGCGTTGGTAGATACAGGTATTTCAAAAACGGGATCCAGATTCTGACATTCGACAAGCGGATCGGGTTCCACAACGCAGAGAGCATGGAAGAATACAAGAAAGGCAGCAGCTTTGCAACGGCGTACTTCTGCCGGGACATATTACCGCGTGATCTGATTCTGGAAGAATTGAGAGAATACAGAAAACCATTGAAGGAAGGTGAAAAGAGCAATGACAGAACCACAGCAGAAAGATTTTGAAGAACTGCTGGAGCAGCTGAAACAGGAAGAAGAAACTTGCGAAAGCTGCCCGGACAGAAACGCACCAGCGGACAGGTGCGAAGGATGCGGCACACATGGGAACATACAAGATCTTGAACAGCTGATCGAAAGCATGAAAGAAGGTGAAAAAGGACAATGAAAGCAAAGTACAAAGCAGGAAGACCAGAAGACAATCTGACAGTCGGGAAGAAGTATGACGTTGAAGACGTTAGATGCAAGAAAGGGTTTGAAGCGTCGGAAGTATACTTGAAGAACGACAAACAGCAGAAATGCTGGTACAGCGTGGAACTTTTCACAATGTACGCAGAATCAGCGCTGCCGCTAAAAATGGGAGCAGCAGACGCAGCACTGGGAGCAGCCGCGCTGGCAACACCGGAACAGCCGGAAGTAGCAATCAAAACTGCATTCGTGGACAGCGAGAGCATACAGCAGGCGTTATCGCGGCAAATTGCAAAGAAAATGCGCGACACAGGCTTGATGTACGGAGCATAAAAGCAGGAAGGAGCAAAAAGAATGTACGGAAATCTTAAACGTGGAGAAGACACGGAGCAGATGGGCGTTATTGACTGGGCGAACTGGAATTTGCAGAGGTTCCCAGAATTGAAAATGCTTTATCATGTGCCGAACGGTGGAAAGAGAAACCCGGCAGAAGCGGCGCGCTTCAAGGCAATGGGAGTGAAAGCAGGCGTCCCGGATCTGTGTCTGCCAGTACCCATGAACGGGTACGCCGGGCTGTATATCGAAATGAAGTACGGCAGCAATAAACCGACGGAAGCGCAGAAAGAATGGATCAAGAACCTAAAGGAATACGGCTACAAAGTGACGGTATGCTATGGCGGCACAGAAGCAACAGCAGAACTGGAAGCGTACTTGCAGGGCAGCAGAACAATTCTGACAGATCCAATGAACGAAAACTGCAAGCCGCAGAAGCGCATTGAAATATATTGCAGCAGCGAGGACACGGAAAACATAAGATCAGCGCTGTGCATGGCAGCAGCGAAAGGATCCTGCGTATTCGGTAGTGATTTTGTACCAGAGTGCTGCATAGACAGTCCAAAAGCGGAGACACACGAAGACTGCTGCGCATGTGTCCTGCAAAATGTCGCCTTTGCGGAATACGATTGAAGGTGGCAGAATGCCGAAAGCAATAATTGACTGGAATTCAAAAAGACGGCGCTTTCCGTACATGTGCGAAGTCTGCGGGAAGAAATACGGCGACAAGAAACAGGCGAAGACATGTGAATGGGCTGACATGAACGGAATGAACAGAAAAGCAGCATATCAAAACAAAAAGGCGAAGGAAAGAAGGAAAGACCATGAAAACAATAGCGGTGATCAACTTAAAAGGTGGAGTAGCGAAGACAACGACGGCAGCGAACATGGCAACGCTGCTGGGGACGAAGTACCAGAAAAATGTATTGCTGATAGACAATGATCCACAGGGAAACGCAAGCCAGTTCTTTGACTGCTACAGAAAAGATGAAAAATGCGGAGCAGCAAAGATACTTGACAGAGAAAGACCGGGGATATTTGCTGACGTGGCAGCAGGCGTGGATCTGATCAACGCAAATATGACGCTGCTAGAAGCAGACAACGAACTGCGAACCAGCGAAGACAGGCAAGACAACCGTTTTGCAGAGTACATGGAAAAAGCGGCGTCAATATATGACTACTGCATCATTGACAACCCGCCAGCAATTCTGATGTGTACAATCAACGCGCTGTGCGCTGCGGATGAAGTAATTATCCCAGTGCGGCTTGATAACTGGTCGATCGACGGTGTGGAAGTGATAACGGAGCAGATCGAAACGCTGAAAGCACTGAACAGTAATTTGAAAATAGCAGGAATCTTGCTGACGGACTACAAAAAGTCAATCGAAAATGAAGCGGCGGAAGAATGGCTGCGGAAGAACTGCAAATACAACGTATTCAGCCGCAGGATCAGACACAGCGACAAGGCAGTGTCAGCAACATATTACAAACAGCCGCTTGAAACATATTCGCCAAGATCCGCAGCGGCGACAGATTACAGAAAATTCATGGAAGAGTACACAGGCACAAAGAAAGCGTGAAAGGCAGGGAAAGGAAATGGCAGGCTTTGACATCACAAAGATACTGAACAAACAGACAACCGCACAGACCGAAAACGCAGTCACAGAAGATTTTGAGGAAATCAAGCTGGACTACGGAAAAATTATGATCACAGGGAAAAACAAGTACAGCATGAACGACATTGAAGATCTGGCAGCAGGAATCGAAATGGCGGGCGGGCTGCTGGATCCGTTGATCTTGGGACGCGTCAACGGAGAATACAAACTTGCTGGCGGTCACAGAAGATACGCAGCAGTAGAGCTGCTTGTGAAGGACGGGAAAGAAGAATACCGGGAAGTACCTTGCAAATACAAGGACATGACGGAAACAGAATTCAGACTGTACATGCTGATCGGGAACACATTCAACAGGCACTACACCGATTATGACAAGATGATTGAAGCGGAAGAATGGAAAGAGGTCTTGACGCAGGCGAAGGAAGAAGGATCTTTTCTGCCGGAAAAAGGCGTCCGCGTCCGGGACTACATAGCAAAGATCATGAAGACGTCGGCAGCAGTCGTGGGAGACTGGAACAGGATCAACAACAACGGAACAGATGCACTGAAAGAACAATTTGAAGCCGGAACAATCGGAGTGACGGCGGCAGCAGCGGCAAGCAGTCTGTCAGAAGAGGAACAGAACGACATTGCAGAGCGTGCGGCAGCAGGCGAAGACATAAAGGGAACCGAGATCAAGGAAATGATCGAACGGAAGAAGGCTGCGGCAGCAGCGCCGGAAGAAGACACAGAGCCGGAAGAAGCAACCGGAGAGCAGGAAGAAAAGACAGAAGAGGAACACACAAAAGCCACACTGGCGCAGATGCAGCCGTCGGCGTCGGATACCGACACAACAGAAGAAGAAAAAGAGAATGCGCGGCGCCTGCATGCACTGAAAATGCTTGAAAAATACTACATCTACTTGAACGAAGACGATCTGCGCTGCCTTGAAGCAATGCTGCAAGATTGCAAGCGACGCAAAATGGAATACGGGGCGCTGGACTGCGGATCTACAATTTGACGAAGGGAGACGAAACAAGGTGAATGGAATTGAAGTGACAGTCAACATCAATCTGAATGGCGAGAAGGTGGCAGGAATTACAACCGGGGAGCAGGCAGCAGAAACGCTGCCGCCCGGAGACGTGGGGCGCGAGGTAACACAGGAAGAAGAACAGCGCTTCGCCGTAGCGTCAGATCTTGCGAACGTGTGCGAATATCTGGAAGATTCAGAAGTAATTAAAATACGTCTGATCGTGAACAAGGCACAGGCAAGGAAGGACAGAGCAGAGAAAGGGGACGAAAAATGACGCAGCATACAGCAGCGATTGTCATTGTAGCAGTTATGGCAGCAGGCGTGATGGTCACGGCAACAACAGCAGCCGTGGCAGCAGTAAAAGCATTACGGGACTATATGAAAGAGAGGGACAAGAAGAATGAGACATGGATTGATCCAAGAAGTGACAGAAGCCATTGAAAACGAATTATCAGCAGCAAACAAGGCATTTCCCGGATTTAACAGCACGCATGAAGGATATGCAGTAATTCTGGAAGAAGCGCAGGAAACAGAAGACGAAATGCGGAAAACGGGAATGAATCTGAATGCACTGTGGCAGGCAACGCGGATGAATCAGACACCGAAGCAGATCAGAGAGATTGCGGAAGCAATAAGGGAAAGCGCACGGGATATGGCAGCAGAAGCGATACAGACAGCAGCCATGGCAGAAAAGCTGATCCAGTACACGGAAAGGCAGGAAAAATGAACGCGGCGGCAGTGATAGCGATTGCGGCAGCAGCATTCCTGTATGTGGAAGCAGCAATCGGGACAGGGTACTACATGTATTTGATTACCAGAAAGAAGACGAAGCAGGACGCGACAAAGGAAGAACGAAAGCAGCTGACAAGATACAGCATAATTGCTGGCGTAGCATTCCCGGTCACGTTTGCAATATTATTCGCTGCAAGGGCAGCAGAAAGGAAGTAACATGATCAACTACACTATGGTAATTATGACAGCCATCATCTGCGTAACACTGGTACTTATGGCATGGATCGGACGGAAGAAGTAAGAGGAAAGAAGAATGAACAAAGTTGATTTGACAGGAAGACTGACGAAGGATCCACAATCACGCTGGACGAACGGGCAGGAATCACAGGAACAGATCTGCATTGTACGCTTCACACTGGCGGTGAACAGACGGAAGAAGGATGCAGGCGCAGACTTCATATCATGCGTAGCATTCGGGAAGAGTGCGGAAAGTCTGGAAAAGTATTGCAAGAAAGGAACAAAGCTGGAAATTTCCGGTCGAATACAGACGGGCAGCTATACCAACAAAGACGGCGGCAAAGTATACACAACAGACGTCATTGTCGAGGAATGGGAGTTTGCAGAAAGCAAAGCGGCAGCAGGGCAGCAGGGAAACCAGCAAGCGCCAGCACAGCCGGAGACAGACGCAAACGGTTTTATGAACATACCGGAAGGAATAGACGAAGAACTGCCGTTTTCGTAAAAGGTGGGAGCAGGCGCACAATAAAGCAACGCTGGAGACGCCACAGAGCCGCACAGGCGGCAGGAAAAAGAAATTGCAATAAAACGTACAGAGTGGTATAATAAGCCAGTAAACAAGACAAAGACACACGCACAGACAACGAAAAGGTTTGTGCAGTGTGTCTTTTTTGTTTGCAGCTTTCCTTCGATCGGTGCAGGCGTCGCCGCTTGCACCGTATCACGAAAGGACATTCGTATGACGATAACAGAAGACCAGCTGGAAGCATGGATCAAACAGCTGATAAAAGAAAATAAGTTATACAAGTTTTACAAGTGGCATGAGTGGCGGGAACTGTCCGCACAGGTGATGAAAGAAAACAATTATGAATGTCAGTTCTGTAAAAAGAAAGGCATCCACACCAGAGCGCGCAGCGTCCATCATGTGCAGTGGGTAAGGAAACACCCGCGACTTGCTATGTCAAGGACGTACACCTACAACGGCGTAGTGTATCAGAACTTGATCCCATTGTGTGAAGCATGCCACAACGAACAGCACCCAGACAAACGCATCACCAGTGAAAAGAAACATTTCACAAACGAAGAACGCTGGTGACGATCCCCCCCCGGTCAAAAAGAATCAGATTTTTGCTGCCGGAAGGGAAACGGGGCAAGGGGTAGACAAAACAGATTCGCGCGCACATGTAATGGGGGTGGTATATATGGCAGATGAAAGGAAGCCGGAAGTTAAAAAAATCACGCGATCAAAACCGTACAAAGAGATCGAAAAAGACCTGCGGGATCAGCTGGAAGCCAACGGCACATATGGCAAATTTTTTGAAGATATGATCGCCGACTACATGGCTATGTATGTCACGAAAACATTATTGATCGCAGACATACAAAAGCGCGGAACTATCGTGGAATACAACAACGGCGGCGGTCAGTCCGGTTACAAGAAAAACGAAGCAGTGGACATGTTCAATAAGACGAACGCACAAATGTTGAAACTACTTTCTGAACTGGGGCTGAAAGCAAACGCCACGATAGGTGGTGGAGATTTTGACGACGAATTATAGAGACGTCCCAGAACTTCAAAAGTACATAGAACTGGTCGAAAATGAGGGCAAAAACGGTGTAAAAAAGTGCTGCAAATGGCAAAAAAAACTAATAAAATTCGTTAAAAAGTGCTTTGAAAACGAAAATTTGACCATAGATACAGAACAGCTGAAAAAGTACATGGGTTTGCAAAAATACTTCGATTTTGGACTGTTCGAGTGGGAACAATTTGTATTCACACTGCATTGCTGCGTGTTCCGTGAAGATGGGCTGCCGCGTTTCCCGGATCTACTGATATTCGTAGCAAGGGGAGCAGGGAAAAACGGCTATCTGGCGTTTGAAGACTTCGCCATGATCAGTCCGTACAGCAATTTGCAGCAGTATGACGTCGATATATGCGCCACAGCAGAAGAACAGGCGCGGACGTCCTTTGACGACATTTACAACGTGCTGGAGAAACACAGAAAAAAGCTGATCAAGTTTTTCCGCTGGACAAAATCTGAAATACAGTGCAGAAAGACAAGATCGAAAATAAAATACCGGACAAATAATGCAAAGTCAAAAGACGGCTTGCGATCCGGGAAAGTAGATTTTGACGAGGTACACGCATATGAAAGCTACGACAATATCAAAGTGTTTACAACAGCGCTGGGTAAAAAACCACACCCGCGGCGAACCTATATCACGACAAACGGAGACGTCAACGACGGTGTACTAGATGATCTGATCGAGAAAGCAAAGAAGATTCTGGACGGAGAAATTGAAGACAACGGCTTTTTGCCGTTTATCTGCATGCTGGACGATAAAGAAGAAGTACACAGCGAAGAGAACTGGCACAAGGCGAACCCGTCCTTGCAGTACCTGCCGAACCTACTTGAAGAGACGCGAAAAGAATATAAAGAATGGCTGGAAAATAGATCGTCTTCCAGCGACTTTATGACAAAACGTATGAACTGGAGACAGGGAAACGGAGAAGTGGAACTGACAAGCTGGGACAATATTCTGGCGACAAAGCAGGAAGTAGAACCGCCGAAAGCGCGTGAAATTGCTGTGGCTGGCATTGACTACACGAAGATCAATGACTTTGCATCAGCTGGAGTGCTTACAAAACGCGGTGAAAAGGTAGTCTGGAAGCAAAAAACGTGGGTGTGTCTAAAAAGCGCAGATCTGCCGCGGATAAAATACCCGCTGCACGAAGCAGAAGAAGCCGGGGAACTGGAATTCGTAGACGCCCCGGAGATTGCGCCGGAACTGATCGCGGAGTGGATAGGCGAGCAGATGGGCTTTTATTCAATCCCTATGCTTGCACTGGACGACTACAGATTCGCTTTGATGAAACAGGCGCTTGCGCGTTACGGCTTCACCTATGAAAACAAAAATATAAAGCTGGTCAGACCTTCGGACAAAATAAAAGTAGAGCCGATCATAGACAGCGGATTCAGAAATCACAACATAGTATACGGCGATTCGTCGATCATGCGGTGGTATACGAACAACACAAAGAAAGTGAAGTCAAAAAAATACGGGAATTACGAATACCAGAAGATAGAAGCGAAAAGCAGAAAAACAGACGGCTTTTTCGCATTCGTAGCAGCTATGACGCAGCATGAATTGATCCCGGAACAGCAGGGATCAGCGGACGTGCTGCCACTCTTCACAATGTAGAAAGGGGGTGCAAGGAAGAATGAACATGAATGATTATTTTCTGCGGGCATTCGGGAGAGAATCAACGATCAACGTTACAACACAGATCGAAGAAGAACTGACAGAAGTGTTTTTCAAGGAACTTGCGACAGCATGCGCCATCAATATGATCGCAAGTCTGATCAGCAAATGCGAGTTCAGAACATTTATAAAAGGGATCCCGGAGAAAAAGGGCGAATATTACCTGTGGAACTACGAACCAAACCAGAACCAGAACGCCGGGGACTTCTGGCAGCAGTTTGTCACAAATCTGTTATATGATAACGCAGCGCTGATCGTAGAAGTCGGCGGGAAATTGTACGTTGCTGACAGTTTCACACGGACGCATTACAGTTTCCGCGAAGACGTTTTCAACAACATCACGATCGGAGATCTGACCATGCAAAGATCCATGTTGTCGCATGAGGTCATATATCTGGAACTGGACAACATAAACGCCAGACGGCGGCTGGAAGGATCGTACACAGCATACGGGCAGACGGTGGCAAAGGCGATCAGAAGCGTACTGCGTGCTGGAGCGCAAAAAGGAATACTGAATATTGATGCACAGACAGCGGCGCAGCCAGACTTCACAGCAAAGCTGCAAACACTGATCACAGACAGATTCAAGCCTTTTTATGATACAGATTCAGCGGTGCTGCCGCTACAGACGGGGTACACATACACGGACGTAACAAAGCAGACAACAGCGCCGACGCCAGCAGATCTGAACGAGCGTATAAACTATGAATTTGAAATGGCGGGCAGGGCATACAAGATCCCGAAAGCACTTATGCTGGGGGATGTATCAGACGTCGAGAAGATCACGAAAAATTTTTTGACGTTCGCCATTGATCCGATATGCCAGCGGATCGGAAGTGAAGTGACGCGCAAAAAATATGGGGAAAAACAGTTTGCAAAGGGAAACTACATGGACGTAAACACGAACTGCATACAGCATATTGATATTTTCGAGCAGGCGACGAATTCAGACAAGCTGCTATCGTCCGGGCTGTACTGTATCGACGAATTGCGAGTGAAACTGGGTGACACAGCTTTGAAGACTGACTGGTCACAAAAGCATTACATAACCAAGAACTATGCAGAAGCAGAAAAAATGGAACACTTAGGAGACGTGAAAGGGGGTGAATAAGGTTTGAAGAATCAGAAAGCACATTATAGCTTGCGACAGGAAGCAGGAAGCAATGTACATAAGCTGTACATTTATGATGATGTGACAAAGTACGGCGACTTTGACTGGTGGACGTGGAACTACAGCGAAAGCGAAACAAGCGCACAACATTTCAGAAAGGTTCTGGAAGAGATACCGGAAACGGACGTCATAGAAGTACACATCAATTCAAATGGCGGCGACGTAGGCGAAGGAGTGGCAATTTACAACCTTCTGAAACAGAAGAAATGCAAAGAACTTGTAGCATACGTTGACGGGTTCGCATGGTCGGTCGCTTCTGTGATTTTGCAGGCAGCAGATCGACGCGTCATGGGGCTGGGAACCAGCCTTTTGATTCACAACATGTGGACGACGGTTTCCGGGAATGCAGATCAGCTGCGGAAAGCAGCAGACGATCTGGACACGCTCATGGAAGGAAACAGAAAAATTTACATGGAGCGCGTGAACATCACAGAAGAAGAACTGGAAAGCATGATGGATGCTGAAACGTATCTGACAGCAGAACAGGCGGTAGAACAGGGCTTCGCAGACGAAGTATCAAGCAAAGCCGGAGAAGAAGCCGGAACGGTCATGCAGCAGCTACAGACACAGCTTTTACAGCTGCGAACTGAAATGCTGAACCAGAAAGCAATCAAAACACAGATGCTTGAATTTTGCAAGCAGGCAAGCAAGAAAAACGAGGACAGCGCAGAGGACGAAGACGAAGACGACGAAGCAAGCGACGGATCCGACGAGGATAACAGCGAGGACAACGACGACGAAGACAACAACGACGATAAAAAGAATCAGAAAAACAATTCTGAACCGAAACAGTCTACAAATAAAATGGCGGCTTTATTAGCAAAAGCAGCCGCAAAAAATCTGGAAAAGAGGTAAAAGGCATGAAAAACAAAGACATTGAACAGCTGTCACGCGAGCAGCTGGCACAGAAATTCAATGAAGCATTGAAAACCGAAGACACCGAACAGGTGGCGCAGGCAATGGCAGAAATGGCAGCAGGGATCGAAGAAGAGATCTTGCAGCGTGCAAAAGACGTGGCAGCAGTTGAACAGCTGGACGCACAGGCAATGGCAGCACGCGGACTTCGCCAGCTGACCAGTGAGGAAAAGAAGTATTATGAAGCAGTGATCGGCGCTATGAAGTCCGAGAATCCGAAACAGGCGCTTGCATCTATCGACGTGACAATGCCGAAGACGATCATTGAAGATGTATACGACAGCTTGAAGCTGGAACACCCGCTGCTTGCAAAGATCGACTTCAAGAACACATCCTACATCACAGAATGGATCATGAACAAAAACGGAAAGCAGAAAGCGATCTGGGGCGACATTACAGCGGAGATCACAAAGGAGCTGGAAGGATCCTTCGAGAAGCTGGACATGTTAATGTACAGCTTGACCGCATTTCTTCCGGTTGCAAAGTCCATGCTGGATCTGGGCGCAACATGGTTAGACAGCTACGTGCGCGAAGTGCTGAAAGATGCGATCTACGTCGGTCTGGAAGAAGGTATCGTCTGCGGAACAGGCGTGAAAATGCCTATCGGAATGAACAGAGACATTGAAGCGGCACACGGAGACGGCGAAAGCTACGTGAAAAAGACGGCGATCAAAGTCACCGAGTTTACGCCGGAAACATACGGCGGGCTGGTTGGCAAATTAGCAGTGACAAGAAACGGTCGTCCCAGAACGGTTGCATCACTGATCATGCTGGTAAGCCCGGAAGATTACTGGAAAAAAGTAATGCCCGCAACAACGGTGCAGCGACCGGACGGAACATTCGCAAACAATGTCCTGCCGTACCCGACAGAAATCATTCAGACAGAAGCGCTGACAAAGGGTGAAGCAATTCTGGGAATTGCAGAACAGTATTTTGCAGGAATCGGAACTGGAAAAGAAGGTACTATCGAATACGACGACAGCGTGCGGTTTTTGAAACGTGAAAGAGTGTATGCAGCGTTCCTGTACGGCAATGGTCGCCCGAAGGACAACAGCTCATTCTTGCTGCTTGACATTAACGAGTTACAGCCTGCGGCATACACCGTGGTGACGGGAACCGACACCGTGGAAGTAGAAAAGACCACATGGACGGAAGAAGAACTGAACGCAATGTCCGTGGAGAAGATCAAGGGACTGGCAGCATATAAGGGCTACGCAATCACAAAGACTACAAAGTCAGAAGTGATCGCGGAATTCTTAGCAGCACAGACCGCAGCTACGGCGTAAGGGATAAGCAAAGGCAGCAGGGTAAAAAAACCTTGCTGCCTGTAATTGAAAGGCGGTGCAGTATGGCAGATGAAACAACAAAGACGCCAGACGAACAGCTGCTTGAAGACATTCTGAATGAACTGGACATGACGCTGGCTGACGAAAGCATGCAGAAAAAGATAAAAGACATCATGCAGCGCGGAAAAGCCCGGATCGAGAAGATCGGTGGCAAACAGCTTGATTTTGCAGAGAATCAGCAGGCGCGCGAATTGCTTTTTTCGTATTGCAGATATGGACGCAGCAACGCCATAGAACAGTTTGAGCATGATTTTTCGTCACAGCTGACAGGCTTTGCACTTGACGAAGCACTGGCAACGCTGGAAAGCGGGGCAGAAAATGAAAGCAAAGTTTGAGGAATTCAACGACGGAACAGCCAGAATATGCACTGTGAACAATGACGGACTTCTGGTGGATAAATACGAAAAGCCACTGCGATTCGGAGAAGAAAACGTCAGTATGAAACGGCATTATGCAGCACAGGCAGCAGACACACGGGTTGACAGAATGATCCATGTTCAGCAGCGAAAAGATCTGAAAGCGCATGAAGTCGCTGTGATCGGGGAAGGTCAATTCGACATAGAAAAAGTCGATCAGATCAGCGATACCATGCCGCCGATCACAAAATTGTCCTTAGTAGAGTATGAAAAACACAGACGAAAGGATTTTGCATGAACGTAGGCGCGACAAAGAAAATCAGACCAGATCAGCTGACCGGAACGCTTGCAGAAAGTCTGCTGGAATGGGAGCAGGAGAACGAAGAAAAATTCTTCCGGGCGATTGACGACGCAGCCGACGCATGCAACGAAACAGCGGGACAATATCTTACACCGGGGCATGGTTACAAAACAGGCGAGTACAAGCGACATTTTGCAATAGAACGGCAGCTGACCGGGCGGCACAGCTACAGTGCCACATGGCATGTGGAAGCGCCACACTACAGGCTGACACATTTGCTGGAAAATGGACACTTGACACGCGACGGAACAAAGCGAACAAAAGCCGTAAAGCATATCAAATACGGACGACAGATCGCAGAACAGGTGCTTGACGAAAAAATGAAAGGACTGTGGGAATGACAGACATTAAAACATATCTGGAGACAGAAACAGAACTGCCAGTAGCAGACACGGCGTTTGACAGACCACAGAAGCTGCCTTTTGTGGCGTTCATAGACAAGACGGCACAGGACGGCGACGACTTCCACGCCCGGATCGTCGAACACAATCTGACAGTAGAATTTTACGCAGAAAGACTGGACAACGAAAACGAAGGGAAGCTGGAAAAAGCCTTTGAAAAGATGAACTGGAAATTTGAGAAGGAAAGACAGTGGCTTCCAGATGAAAAAATGTTTGAAACAATTTTCACTATGAATTTTATAGAAAAGAGGTAAAAGGCATGAAAGGATCAAAGGAAAAAGTTGTGCTGGGATCCGGCAAAGTGTACACAATGTTATACACAGGAACATTGCCGAAGACATTCGCAGAAATTCTGAAAGAAGTAATGACAGAAGAAAACCACACCGGATGGATCAAGAACGGCGCAAGCGTGGAATACAAGCCCACAATGACGACAGAAAAAGACGATCTGGGGATGGTCGTAAAAGAGATCTTGACGGACGAAGAAGCAACCTTCAAGACAGGTCTTTTCACATGGAATGCAAATTCACTGGCGAAACTGTCCGCAACGGCAGTCGTAACCACAGAGGATGGAGAAAACGGCAAGAAGTACAGACGCTTGAAGGTCGGCGGCACAGCCAACGACGACGGCAAGCAGTATGTGATCTTGTTTGTACACGAAGATCCAGTGGAAGGAAATTGCTATTTGCTGATTGTCGGAAGAAATACAGCAGGATTCACAATCACTTTCGCTGCGGATTCAGCGACAGTCATTGACGCAGAATTCAACTGCAAGCCGCACGACAGCCGCGGAACACTGATTGAATTTGTCGAAGAGTACGAAGAAGAGTACCAGAACGAATACACCAGCGAGGAACTGAACGCGCTGACCGTGGATCAGATCAAGACCATTGCGGCAGCAAAAGGTTACACGATCACAAAGACAACAAAAGCCGAAATCATTACAGAGTTTTTGGCAGCACAGACAGCGGCAAAAGGCTAACAATCAAGAAAAATGCGGGGCATGTGATATATAGCCCCGCAGAAACGAAAGGAAGGAAAGCAGATGGATTTATCAGTAAATTTTCAGAAAGTAAAACGTAACTACATGACATTGACCTTTGACGATCCGAAAAGCGAAAAGGGCGTCAAGGTAATTGTCGTCGGAATGCCGAAAAAGAAGGTTTTTGACGCACTTATGGACATGCAGGACACGATCACAGAAAGAGAAGAAGCGCAGAACGCAAAGGAAAGAAGCGGAGCAAACAGGCGTACAATAGAAGAATTGTACACACTGACTGCAAAGATTCT
>ENA-ORLU01000993-ORLU01000993.1-human-gut-metagenome-genome-assembly--contig:-NODE-993-length-23498-cov-5.608642_pt1 | contig 23498 bp, 21 predicted proteins | sample MGYA00243009_ERZ508833 | MGnify/ENA primary metagenome ERZ508833 (study PRJEB26277, sample SAMN04329763) | human gut metagenome | biome: human-associated habitat | host: Homo sapiens | place: USA...
ATTGAGATCGAGTAAATGCCGACCGTGTGCGCCAAGGCATAACGTATATAGGATGCCCCCGGAGAGCTGCAACAAGCCCTCCGGGGGCATTTTTTGTGTACAGGCTTTCGATGACGGAGAGGGGAGAAAGTACCTGTTTTTGCCAGAAAACTTTATTTTTCCACCGTTTCGTGGTATCCTTATAAGGCGCACGCAATACAGGCCTGCGGCTGCACTGGCAGCGGCTGCGGACTGCGTGCGGCAAAAAAAGAACGTATAGAAGAGAAAAGGGGGATAAAAGTCATGGGCGAATTTGCCTTTCAGACTTTACGGGAAAGTATCACCTCTGCCATCAGAAGCAAGATCCTTACCGGGGAGCTGCAGCCGGGCGCAAAGCTGGCCGAGCAGCGGCTTGCCGAGGAGTTCGGCTCCAGCCGGGCACCCATCCGGGAAGCGCTGCGGCAGTTGGAACAGGAGGGCATGGTCGAGTATTCGCGCAATGTGGGGTGCTCTGTGCGCCGGGTGAAACCGGAGGACGCCTACGAGATCTATCTGCTGCGGGCAAATCTGGAAATGACGGCGCTGCGCTATTTTGACTGCAAATTCCCGGAGGAGGATCTGCGCACCCTGCGCGGCATCTTAGAGGATATGCGCAGCGTCCGGCCGGGGGATCTTTCGCAGATCGTGGAGAACGACAACCGCTTCCACGCGGTCATCGTGCAGCGGGCAGGGCTGCCCAGACTGCTGAAATTCTGGGACGACCTGAACTACGGCAACCTGCTCGTTGGGGCGAGCAGCGGCTCTAACCACGAGACGCTGGCGCAGCGGCAGAACGGCATCCACACCAAGCTGTACGAGGTACTGGCAAGTGGCGACACCGAGGCTGCCTGCCGCGCCGTCTACGCCCACTACATGGAGCCTATGGAGCGGATGCGCAGCGCGAACAGCACTGGACAGGCAGCAGACGGCACGGCAAAATAAGGGGAATTTGGCTGAACGTCTAAATTTTGACCAATCATTTTATGGAAATTGCAGATTGTCTACAATCTGCAATTATGCTATACTGTCAAAGTGACTGGTCGAGAGTTGCTGTATTTTTGGTAAAAATTGCAAAATGTATGCGGAACCTCGGCCTTCTTACAGGAACTTCCGCCCTGTGTGGAGAAGAAAGAGAGGAATTATCCGTATGTCTAACAAAGAAAAAGCCACAAAGATCTCGTGGCTTACCCTTGCCTTCATGGCCTTTTCTACGGTCTGGGGCTTCGGCAACATTACCAACGGCTTTGTGTACTTTAACGGTCCGCAGGTCATCTTCAGCTGGATCTTCATGTTTGCCCTTTACTTTATCCCCTATGCGCTGATGGTGGGCGAGCTGGGCTCAGCTTTTAAAAACGAGGGCGGCGGTGTCAGTTCATGGCTGCACCAGACCACCAACGCCAAGCTGGCTTACTACGCCGGCTGGACCTACTGGGCGTGCCACATCACCTACATCGCCAGCAAGGGCAGCGGCTTTTTGAAGGCGCTGAGCTGGGCGGTTTTCCGCAACGCAGAGACCTACGATTCCTTCCCCACCCGCTACATCCAGCTGGCTACCTTCTGCATCCTGCTGCTGGGCTGCTACATTGCAAGCTTGGGTCTGAACCCCCTGAAAAAGCTGCTGACCGCCGCAGGCACCTGCACCTTCGTCATGTCCCTGCTGTACATCGTGATGATGTTCGCTGCCCCGGCCATCAACCCCACGGCAGAGTACGTCCACGCCAACCTGAGCTTCAGCAGCCTCATTCCCAACTTCAACGTCACCTACTTCACGTCCCTGTCCATTCTGGTGTTCGCTGTGGGCGGCTGCGAGAAGATCTCCCCCTACGTCAATAAGGTCGAGAACCCCAGCAAGGGCTTCCCCCGCGGCATGATCGCGCTGGCCGTCATGGTGGTCACCTGCGCCATTCTGGGCACGCTGGCCATGAGCCGTATGTTCGACCCCGCCGTCATCAACGCCAGCGCAGAGAGCTTCAACGCCTATGTCGCCAACAGTTCCTACTGGGCTTTCCAGAAGCTGGGTCAGTACTACCATGTGGGCGATCTGTTCATGATCATCTACGCGCTGTGCAACGTCATCAGCCAGCTCGCCGTGCTGATCTTGAGCATCGATGCACCGCTGCGTATGCTGCTGGATAACGAGCACACCAAGCAGTTCATCCCGCAGGCTCTGCACAAGGTCAACGCCCACGGCGTGCACAGCAACGGCATCAAGATGGTGGCTGTGCTGTCCGGCTCCATCATTCTGGCACAGTCCTTCGTGCCCGGTGCTGCCGCCGTTCTGCGCCAGCTGACCAAGCTGAACTCTGTGTGTATGCCCATGCGTTATCTGTGGGTGTTTGCCGCCTACATCGCCCTGCGCAACGCCTACGATACCATCCCTGCCGAGTACCGCTTTGTCAAAAATCAGGCCGTGGCCAAGTTCTTCGGCGGCTGGTGCTTTGCCGTTACCGCCGTGTGCTGCGTGCTGGGTATGTATGATAAGGACCCCTTCACCTTTGCACTGAACGTCATCACCCCCGTGGTGCTGACCGTGCTGGGATTCATTCTGCCCGCTCTTGCAAAGCGCGAGCAGACCGCTGCCAAAAAGTAACCTGAATATGCTTAAAAAGGGCCGGTCAGCACTGACCGGCTCTTTTCAGATACACCCAAGGAGGTTTATTTTTATGATCGCATCCGAAGTCCGTGAAATGCTGTCCTTCATCGACGGCAACCCCACCGCATACCACACCACCGCCGCTGTGCGGGATATCCTGCTGAAGGCAGGCTTTGCCGAGCTGCTGGAAAGCCGCAAGTGGGCGCTGGAACCCGGCAAGGACTACTTTGTCTGCCGCAACGGTTCCAGCATCATCGCCTTCCGCATGGGCGACCAGCTGGAAAATTACAGCTTCAACGTTGCCGCCGCCCATACGGATTCTCCCTGCTTCCGCATCAAGGAGAACGCCGAGATCCACATGGGGCAGAACTACACCAAGCTGAACACCGAGGGCTACGGCGGCATGATCTGCGCCACATGGATGGATCGTCCGCTGTCTGTGGCGGGTCGTGTGCTGGTGCAGGAGAACGGCGCCATTGTTTCCCGTCTGGTGGCGCTGGACCGCGACCTGCTGATGATCCCCAGCGTAGCCATCCACATGAACCGCGAGGTCAACGATAAGGCTTCCTTCAACAAGCAGGTGGATATGCTGCCCGTGCTGGGCGGTGCCTGCGAGGAGGGCGCGCTGAAAAAGCTGATCGCAGAGGAGCTGAAGGTGTCTGAGGAGCAGATCCTTGGCAGCGACCTGTTCCTCTATGTGCGGGAAAAGGCCACCGTCTGGGGCTGCAACGAGGAGTTCATCTCCTGCGGCCGTCTGGACGATCAGCAGTGCGTCTACGGCATCCTGAAAGGTCTGCTGACTGCCAAGAACGCCCGCTCCATCGGTGTGGCAGCCTTCTTTGATAACGAGGAGGTCGGCTCCGGCACCAAGCAGGGCGCAGCTTCCACCTTCCTGTACGATGTGCTGCACCGCATTGCCCAGAGCCTTGGCGGCAACGACGAGGACTTCCACCGCGCGGTGGCTTCCAGCTTTATGGTCAGCGCCGACAACGCCCACGCCGTGCACCCCAACCACCCGGAGCACACCGATGTGAACAACTGCACCTACATGAACAAGGGCGTGGTCATCAAGACCCACGCCGGCCAGAAGTACACCAGCGACGGCATGAGCGTTGCAGCTGCCCGGGAGCTGGCTGCCCGCGCCGGTGTGCCGCTGCAATACTTTGCAAACCGTTCCGATAAGGTAGGCGGCAGCACGCTGGGCAATCTGGCCATGGCACAGGTGTCCATGAACTGTGTGGACATCGGCCTGCCCCAGCTGGCGATGCACTCCTGCTACGAGACCGCCGGTGCAGAGGACACCCTCTCGCTCATCAAGCTGATGCAGGAGCTGTACGGCAGTCACTTTGAAGAGGCTGCTTTCGGCACTCTTTCCATCAGCAAGTAAATTGATATAAAAAGGACTGCCGTGCGCTGCACGGCAGTCCTTTTTGCATTTATGACTCTTTATTTGCGGCGGGTGAGACAGTTCAGCGCCATCACGACCAGCACAAGAAAACCGATGACCAGCAGGATACCGGTCATGCCGATGAGCATCATGGGCAGGGTGGTCATCCAGGAAGAAAGATGAAGCATAAAGGCACCTCCGTTAAGCCATCAGGGAAAGGATCAGTCCGCCGGCAAGGACGGATGCGATCTGTCCGGAAACGTTGACGCTGATGGAGTACATCAGCAGGAAATTCTGGCTGTCCTCGGCCAGACCCATCTTGTTGACCACACGCCCGCTCATGGGGAAGGCCGAGATGCCTGCTGCGCCGATCATGGGGTTCAGCTTTTTGCCCTCGGGCAGGAACAGGTTCAGCAGCTTGGCGAACAGCACGCCGCCAGCGGTATCAAAGATAAAGGCTACAAGACCCAGCGCCATGATGAGCAAAGTGTCCGGCCGGACGAACTTGTCGGCGGTCATCTGCCCGGCAACGGTCAGACCCAGCAGCAGGGTGATGAGGTTTGCCAGTACGTTCTGGGCGGTCTCGCTCAGGGAGTTCAGCACCCCGCACTCCCGCAGCAGGTTGCCGAACATCAAAAAGCCCACCAGCGCCACGCTGGCCGGGGCTACCAGACCGGCGACCACCGTGACCACAACGGGGAACAGGATCTTGGTCAGCTGGGTGACATTGCCTTTTTCGTAGGGCATACGGATGCGGCGCTCCTTCTGGGTGGTCAGCAGACGGATGACCGGCGGCTGAACGATGGGCACCAGCGCCATGTAGCTGTAAGCTGCCACCATAATAGCGCCCAGATACTGGGATTTCAGGGTGTTTGCCACAAAAATGGCGGTGGGGCCGTCCGCTGCGCCGATGACCGCAATGGACGCGGCGTCCTTCATATCAAAGAAGAACCCGGCCAGAAACAGGGTGAAAAAGATGCCGAACTGTGCCGCTGCGCCAAACAGCATGAGCCACGGCTTTTCCAGCAGCGGGCCAAAATCGATCATGGCACCGATGCCGATGAAGAGCAGCAGCGGGAACAGCTCGTTGGACATCCCTGCCTCGAACAGGGCAGAGATGGGGCCAACGGTGTCTCCCTGCGTGATGGCACCGGATGCGGGAAGGTTGACCAGAATGGCACCGAACCCCATGGGCAGCAGCAGACTGGGCTCCATCTTTTTGACGATGGCAAGGTAGATGAGCAGGGCACCGATGCCCCACATGACCACCATCTGCCATGTCAGCGCCCCGAAGTTTGAAAAGAGCGCGGCGAATGTGTTCCAGAAATTCATATTGTTTTTCTGCCTCCTTTTGTTCTGATGCTGCGGCAAGAAAAAAAGACCCTTGCCACAGCGTAAGATCTGTGACAAAAGTCTCAAGCGAACACATGACATCGGGCATTGCTGCCGTGATGACGCTGCCATGCAGCGGCCTGCCGGAAAAAAGCCTTGACCGGCGGGCTGCCCTTTACTCCCCTTTATCATTTTTAGTGATACCAGAAACTGCCGCTTCTGTCAAGGGGGAAAATGCGGTTTTGCGCAAAAATCCAATAGACGGATGCCGTTTCCCTCTACGCCCATCCCGTGAAAAGGCGAGCCGAAAAATCCGCAATTTTAGTTATAGATGCAGCTTTCCTTTGCGGCTCCTCTTGTGAAAAGGCCAACCGGGAAAATCCGCAGATTTTCCCGGTTGGCAAAATATAAATAATTTTTCCGCTGAAAATGGTCAGAGCGCAGCGGAGACCATTCCAAACCGTTAATCCACCACCGGTACATCCAGCCCGAACTCCTGCGGGCGGAAGCGGGGACAGACGTTCTCGGTGATGCAGATGACCGAAGCGGCCAGACGGCTGCCGATCTCGCAGGATTCTGCCAGCGTTTTGCCGTAGGTCAGGCCGATGACCGTGCCCGCAAAGAAGGCGTCCCCCGCGCCGGTGGTGTCCATGACATCCACCTTTTTGGCGGGCACGATGCCGCAGCTGCCGTCCGCACAGGCGTATACCGCGCCCTGCCCGCCCATGGTCACCACCATGCTGGGAATGTTGGCGCTGCGCACGTTGCCCGTGAGCACCCGGCACATCTCTTCCGGGGAGAGGTGGTCGTAGTCGTCCGAGAACAGCAGCCCGGCCTCCTGCTGGTTGCAGACGAAACAATCGATCTGCTGCAAAAAATCCCGCCGCTCCATGGCGATGCTCATGTTGGAGACCACGGCAAACACCTTTTTGCCGTACTTTTTGGCGTAGCGCAGGGTCTGCTTCACCGTTTCTTTTTCGAGGTCCAGCTCCAGTGCAATGGAATCGCAGTCTGCAAAAATGGCATCGCCCTGCTCCTGCAGCAGACCGGTCAGCGGGGTGGTGTCCGGCCGCTTGGAGATGGCGGCGTGCACATCACCATCGTTGTCAAAGATGGCCAGCCATGTGCCCATACCGTCCGGCTTTTTCTGGATAAAGCGGGTGTTCACCTTGTGCTTTGCCAGCTTGTCGATGACGTCCTGTCCCATGCCGGTGTCGTCCACCAGACCCACAAAGGTGGGGCGCAGCTCCACGTTGGCAATATCCTCCACCACGTTGCGGCTCACGCCGCCGTGTACCTGCTCGATGCGTCCGGCGTTGCGCCCGCCGGGGATATAGGTGGAAAGGGGATAGCCCTTGATATCCACAAAAACAGCTCCGATGACTACGATACCCATAAACGATAAACCTTTCTGACTTCAGTTGATTTTACCTGTATTATACAGGAAGCAGACAAAAGATGCTATCCTTTTGCGGAAAATATCTCTCGGTCACGACCTCTTTCCGTGAAAAAGGGCTTCCGAAAAGTCCGCAGACTTTTCGGAAGCCCAAATAAAAAATAATTTTTCCTCTTACATCGCCGTGCGGGCGGTGCGCACCAGATACTCCATGGCCTGTACCGGGTACTGCCCGGCGGCGGTCTCGCCGGTGAGCATCAGGCTGGATGTGCCGTCCAGTACGGCGTTGTAGATGTCGTTCACCTCGGCGCGGGTGGGCACAGCCCGGGTGTGCATACTGTCCAGCATCTGGGTCACCACCATAAAGGGTACTCCGGCTGCCCGGCAGGCGGCAGAAAGCTGCTTCTGGCAGCGGGGCAGCTCCCACAGGGGCATGGCGTTGCCAAGGTCGCCCCGGGCAATGACTACCTCGTCCACCAGCGGCAAAAACTCCGGCAGCGCCTGCACGCCCGCAAGGTTTTCAATTTTGGCAAGAATTTTCAGCTGCGGCGCACCGGCTTCTGCCAGCGCCTGCCGCAGATTGCAGATATCCGCCGCGCCGCGCACAAAGGGCAGCATGACCCCGGTAACGCCGCAACCGGCGGCGATGGCAAGGTTTTCCTTGTCCTCGGCGGTCAGGGTGGGCATCTGGATATCTGCTCCCGGTGCGGCCAGACTTTTGCGGCTTTGCAGCACGCCGCCCCGCACTACAGTGCACACGAGCGCTTCCGGCTCCACGGCGTCCACCCGCGCCAGCAGCTTGCCGTCATCCAGCAGCAACTCCTGCCCGGGCTGCACGCTGTGCACCAGCGCAGCAGGGCAGGGGATGCCCTGTGCGCCCAGACGCACGGTCTGCCCGGCGGTCAGGGACAACGGCTGCGGCAGACGTCCAATGCGCAGTTCCGGCCCCTGCAGGTCGATGAGCAGCTTTTTTACCCCGGCCTTGCGCAGCAGCGCCAGCCAGTCCTTGTGCGCTGCCAGCGGGCCATGAGAAAGATTCATGCGGATGCCGGTCATGCCGGCTTCCACCATTTGCTGCAAAAGCTTTACATCGGCACAGGCAGGGCCGATGGTTCCGTAAAAATCCATAATTCCTCCTGCAATTCGCGTTTTCTTTCTATTGTAGCATGACCGCGCAGCAAAAGATAGCCCGGCGGCGCATAAAAAAACACCGGAAGCCGATGCAAAGCCTCCGGTGTCTTTTTATGATGCCTTATGGGGTTTACTGCTACACTTTGCACCGCCTGCGTTCAGTACAAAGCTTACAGCTCCCTCTATTTTTAAAGGTTGTACTTAGTTTACAGCATTTCGGGCATTTCGTCAAGGGCTTTTTCCAGCTTTTGCCGGGAAAAACTGGAATATCACAACATTATCACAACTGCAGCTGATGGTAGCACGCACCCTCCATGGTCTTCCAACAGGCGGTGCTTCCCTCCAAGGTCATGTAGCTGTGGGCGGTGTTTTCCTTGGGAATGCTCACGGAGCCGGGGTTTAAGTAAAGGTTCCCCTGCCCGAAGTCTGTCCATGCGGGCACATGGGTGTGGCCGTGGAGCAAAATATCCCCCGGGGCAAGGGGCGGCAGATGGTTCAGGTTGAACACATGGCCGTGGGTGACGTAGACCAGCCGCTGCCCCACCGGCAGCACGGCGTAATCCGCCAGCACCGGGAAATTGAGCACCATCTGGTCTACCTCGGCGTCGCAGTTGCCGCGCACACACAGCAGCTTGGGCGCAAGGCTGTTCAGCAGCGGAATCACCTTTTTGGGGGCGTAATCCCGGGGCAGGTCGTTGCGGGGGCCGTGGTAGAGCAGGTCTCCCAGAAACAGCAGGCGGTCGGCCTGCTCCCGTTCAAAGGCCTGCAGCAGCTGCTGCGCATAATAATAGGAGCCGTGCAGGTCTGATGCGATCATCCATTTCATATACAATGCCCTCCCTCAGAGCCGGTTTGCCTTATTGTAGCGCCTGCTGTAAAAATGGTCAAGTGATTATAAAAGTCATACTTTTGCGCCGAAACCCCTTGACATACCGCTGAGGATGTGGTATTCTGCTAAGGTTGCAGCCCGCAAATGCGCAGGCTGCATATCGCGGACAGCTGCCGCGATCATAAAAACCGTGTGGATTTTTACAGCAACATTGCTACTTTTCGCCACACAATGACCTTTAAAGGGTCATTGTGTGGCTTTTTTTGCGCCGGAAACCGGCTGCAAGCCGATGCTGTGCCCGCCACATTTTTGCTTTTTACAGATAGCAGGTGAAATTTTTTATGAACGAAACTTTTATGAAGGAGAAGCCGGTGCTGCCGCTGCTGCTCTCGATGGCGCTGCCCAATGTGCTCTCCATGCTGGTAAACAGCCTGTACAACATTGTGGACAGCCTGTTTGTGGCGCGCATCAGCGAGGACGCCATGACCGCGTTAAGTCTGGTGTTCCCCATCCAGAACTTTTCCAACGCCATTGCCATCGGCTTTGGCATCGGCATCAACGCCATGATCGCGCTGTATCTGGGCGCGGGCGACCGCGAAAAGGCCGAGACGGCCGCCACCCACGGCTTTGTGCTCAGCCTTGTGCACGGCGTGGTGATGATGGTGGTCAGCATCGCCATCATGCCCGGCTTTCTGCGCCGCTTTACGCAGGACGAGGCGCTGATCGCCGCCGGCATCACCTACTCCACCATCGTGTTCCTGTTTTTGGTCGTGAACATGGTCTCGCTGGCCTTTGAAAAGATCTTTCAGGCGGTGGGCCGCATGAAGGTGTCCATGGTCGCCTTGATCACCGGCTGCGTGTGCAATATTTTACTGGACCCTGTGCTCATTTTCGGCCTTGGGCCTGTGCCGGCTATGGGCATTGCGGGCGCGGCACTGGCCACCGGCATCGGTCAGGCGCTCAGCGTGGTAGTTTACCTTGTGGTCTATCTGCGCACCGAGCTGCCGGTGCGGCTGCGCCGCCGCTGCCTGCGCCCGGACGCAGCGCTGGACGGCAGACTGTACGCCATCGGCATTCCGGCCATCCTCAATCTGGCGCTGCCCTCGCTGCTGGTCACCTTCCTCAACGGGCTGCTGGCAGCTTTCTCCCAGAGCTATGTGGTGGTGCTGGGCATCTACTATAAATTGCAGACCTTTTTGTACCTGCCCGCCAACGGCTTCGTGCAGGGAATGCGCCCCCTCATCGGCTACAATTACGGCGCGCGGGAGCACGCTCGGGTGAAAAAACTGTTCCAGCTGACCCTGCTCATGAGCGCAGCCATCATGGCGGCGGGCACGGTGATCTGTCAGTTTGCTTCCGGGCAGCTGATGGGGTTGTTCACCCAGAACCCCGAAACCATCGCCGCCGGGCAGACCGCGCTGCGCATCATCAGCATCGGCTTTGTCATCTCGGCAGTCTCCACCACCGCTTCCGGTGCACTGGAGGGACTGGGCAAGGGCGCAGAATCGCTGGTCATCGCGCTGTGCCGGTATGTTATTTTCATCATGCCGCTGGCTGCACTGCTGTGTAACTGGCTGGGCGCAGACGGCGTATGGCACGCCTTCTGGCTTACCGAGGTGCTGGCAGCGGCGGTCTCCGGCATCGTCTACCGCCGGGCGGTTACACATAAAAAATAAGAATTTCTGGTAGGGGCGTATCATAACGTCCCTATTTTTCATTGACACTACGGTAAAAGTACGGTAAAATATTCTTCGTGTCTTGACAAAAACTGTCAGTGCGCAAGATATTACAGAGGATGTGGAAGTATATGATCGAGACCATTGCCGCCGTCAATCAGGCGGTGAACAGCTTTATCTGGGGCATCCCCGCCATGGTGTGCATCATTGGCGTGGGGCTGCTGCTCAGTGTCCGCACGGGCTTTTTGCAGATCCGCAAATTCCCCTACGCCATCCGCACCACCGTGGGCCGGATGTTCCGCAAGCGGGACGCTTCGGATGGTGCCATGACCCCTTTTCAGGCGGTGTGCACCGCGCTGGCGGGCACAGTGGGCACCGGCAACATTGCCGGTGTGGCGGGCGCTATCGCCATCGGCGGCCCGGGTGCCGTGTTCTGGATGTGGTGCTCTGCGCTGCTGGGGATGTGCACCAAGTTTGCCGAGGTGACGCTGGCTGTGCATTTCCGGGAGCGCAGCGATACCGGCGAGTGGGTGGGCGGCCCGATGTACTATATTAAAAACGGCCTTGGCCGTCGCTGGCAGTTTCTGGCCGTGCTGTACGCACTGTTCGGCGTGCTGACCGTGTTCGGCACCGGCAACGCAACGCAGGTGAATACCATCGTGGCGGCGGTGGATACCGCCCTGCTGGAATACGGGCTTGTGGGTAATGGCTTTCTGCCCACCCTCAACCTCATCGTGGGCATCCTTGTGGCGGTGCTGGTGGCGCTGGTGCTGCTGGGCGGCATCAAGCGCATTGGCAGCGTGAGCGAGAAGCTGGTGCCCTTTATGGCGCTGTTCTACATTGTGCTGTCGGTGGGCGTGGTGGTGCTCAACTTCTCCCGTCTGCCCTATGTGCTGGAATCCATCGTGGCGGGCGCGTTCAACCCCGCTGCCTTTACCGGCGGCACTATCGGCAGCCTGTTCGTCAGTATGCAAAAGGGCGTTTCCCGCGGCATCTTTTCCAACGAGGCCGGTCTTGGCACCGGCTCCATCGCCCATGCCTGCGCCGACACCAAAAAGCCGGTCAAGCAGGGTATGTTCGGCATTTTTGAGGTGTTTGCCGATACCATCGTCATCTGCACCCTGACCGCGCTGGTCATCCTGTGCAGCGGCACCTCGGTCAGCTACGGCGCAGCGGCCGGTGCAGAGCTGACCATCTCCGGCTTTACCACCACCTACGGCGGCTGGGCGTCTATCTTTACTGCCGTGGCGCTGTGCTGCTTTGCCTTTTCCACCATCATCGGCTGGGGTCTGTACGGCTCCCGTTTTCTGGTGTTCCTGTGCAAGAGCAACAAAGTGGCGCGCCCCTTCTTTGTGGTGTATGCTCTGGTGGCCATTCTGGGTGCTACCATGGACCTTGGCCTGTTGTGGAGCATTGCCGATACCTTCAACGGCCTGATGAGCATCCCCAACCTGATTGCGCTGCTGCTGCTTTCCGGCACGGTGGTACAGATGACCCGCGCCTTTTTTGAATCGGAAGGGTGAGCGGCAGCTCTGCCCATAGTGGACAGAAACGCCGGAACGTGGTATACTGAGAGAAAAACAACGGTGGCTATGCACCACAGGAGGTTCTGACGTGGAAAACTTTAACGAATTGCTGCAGAAGTATGCAGATTTTATCGTCCGGGTGGGTGTGAACCCGCAGCCGGGGCAGACTTTGATCATCAACTGCCCGCTGGAGGGGGCTCCGCTGGCACGGCTGTGCGTGCGCAGCGCCTACGAAGCCGGTGCGCGGGACGTGCAGGTGAACTGGCAGGATGACGCCGTTACCCGCATCCGCATGGAGCTGGGCAGCGAGGACGCACTGACCGACCACAAGGGCTGGCAGCTGCGCCGCTATCTGGACTACGCCGAGAGCGAGGGCGGCGTGTGCGTGCTGCATCTTATTGCGGACGACCCGGAACTGTTTGCCGGGCTGGACGGCGCTAAGATCAGCCGTGTGAACAGCGCGAACCGCAGCTTTATGCAGCCGTGGCGGGAGTACACCATGAACGACCGGGTGCAGTGGTCCATCGCTGCTCTGCCCGCAGAGCCGTGGGCAAAGAAGATGTTCCCGGAGCTGGACACTGCCGCCGCCATTGAAGCACAGTGGAAGCTCATTTTTGACACCTGCCGTGTGACCGGCGGCGACCCGGTAGGGGAGTGGCAGAAGCATCTGGACCGCCTGAACGAGCTGGGCGCAAAGATGAACGCCCTTGATCTGGAAAGCGTGCATTTTGAAAGCGCCAACGGCACCGACCTGACCGTGGGTCTGGCGGAGCAGGCTGTGTGGGAGAGCGCCGGCAGCAAAAACGAGAAGGGCGTGCCCTTCCTGCCTAACATCCCCACCGAGGAGGTGTTCACCGCACCCCATAAGGATAAGGTGGACGGTATCGTTTACGGCACAAAGCCCTACGTCTTTAACGGACAGCTGATCAAAAACTTCCATGTCACCTTCAAGGACGGCAAGGTAGTGGAGCACGGCGCGGACGAGGGCGCAGATCTGCTGGGTCAGCTGCTGGACACCGACGAGGGCGCACGCCACATTGGCGAGGTGGCACTGGTGCCTGCCTCCAGCCCCATCAACCGCAGCGGCAAGCTGTTCTACAACACCCTGTTTGACGAGAACGCCGCCTGCCACATCGCCTTTGGCGACAGCTACCCCGGCACCACCGTGGGCGGCACCGGCCTTTCCAAGGAAGAGCTGGCAGCCCGCGGCATGAACCACTCCTCCCTGCACGAGGATGTGATGGTGGGTGCAGAGGACAGCCGCATCACCGGCAAATGCCGCGATGGCCGCACTGTACAGCTGTTCGAGAACGGTGTCTGGGTGCTGTAAAAAGCCCCAAAGGGCGCGCAACTGCAAAAAAATTGCGAAAATGCTTGCATAAATCGCAAGAGTATGCTATATTCTAGTAGTACGATATAGTTTAACCTGAAACGTGGGCCGCAAGGTCCGCGTTTCTTGTTTGTTTGGAGGTTTTTTATGGCGAAGCAGTCTGGCGGCAACACCGCGCAGAGAGTGGAAGCGCTTGTCCGTCCCACGGTGGAAGGCATGGGTCTGCGCCTGTGGGATGTGGTTTTTGAGAAGGAAGGGCCGGACTGGTATCTTCGCATCCTCATCGACCGGGACGGCACCATGGATACCGACACCTGTGCTGAGGTGTCCCACGCACTGGACCCCATTCTGGACGAAGCGGACCCCATCGACCAGAGCTATTATCTGGAAGTGGGCAGCCCCGGCCTTGGCCGCAAGCTGACCCGCCCGGAGCACTACGAGGTGCTGAAGGGCCAGAAGGTGCGGGCAAAGCTCATCCGCCCCAACGCCGACGGCGTGCGGGAACTGTCCGGCATCCTGACCGGCCGCGAGGGCAGCACCGTGACGCTGGAGACCGAAAACGGCCCTGTGACCTTTGAGGTAAATGCAGTCTCCGGCGTGCAGCTGTGCGACGACGAGGATCTGTTCAACTGAAAATAACCGTCTCTGAGAGAGAAAAGAGAACAAAATATATAGGAGGAACCCGAAAAATGACAGCAGAGAATAAGGACTTTTTTGAAGCGCTCTCCATGCTGGAGCATGAGCGCGGCATCACCGCAGAGTACCTGATCGAAAAGATCAAGGCGGCTATCATCATTGCCGTCAAGAAGAACTATGAGGTCGAGGAGGATCACATCCGGGTGGACATCGACCCCGACACCGGCCGCTTTGACGTGGCACTGATCCAGGACATCGTGGCAGACGAGGACTGGTACGACGAGCACGCCGAGATCGGTGTGACCGAAGCACGCAAGATCCGCAGCAGCTATGAGGTCGGCGACCGCATCATCACCCCGCTCAAGACCCGCGATTTTGGCCGCATTGCCGCCCAGACCGCAAAGCACGTCATCCGTCAGGGCATCCGCGAGGCCGAGCGCAACCAGCAGCTCAGCGAGATCCAGTCCCGCGCACATGATATCGTGCAGGCTACCGTTACCCGCGTGGATACCGAGAAGGGCATCGTTGCGCTGGATCTGGGCAAGGGCGGCGAGGCTGTTCTGCCCCGCAACGAGCAGGTGCCCGGCGAGGTGTACACCGAGGGCGAGACCCTGCAGGTCTACATCGTGGATGTGGTCAGCACCGAGCGCGGTCCCCGCGTGATGATCAGCCGCACCCATCCCGGCCTTGTCAAGCGCCTGTTTGAGCTGGAAGTGCCCGAGATCTTTGACGGCACTGTGGAGGTAAAGGCCATCAGCCGCGAAGCCGGTGCCCGCACCAAGATGGCTGTCTGGTCCAAGGACCCCAACGTCAACCCTGTTTCTGCCTGCATCGGCGAGCACGGTGCCCGTGTGGCTGCTGTTGTGGAAAAGCTGGGCGGTGAGAAGATCGATATCGTCAAGTGGAGCGAGGATATCTCGGAGTTCATCTCCGCAGCCCTGAGCCCCGCCAAGGTGGTCAAGGTGGAGCTGCTGCCCGGCGAGACCCGCTCCTGCCGTGTCACCGTGCCCGACCAGCAGCTGAGTCTGGCCATCGGCAACAAGGGTCAGAACGCCCGCCTGTGCGCCCGCCTGACCGGCTACAACATTGATATCCGTCCCGAGAGCGGCTACTACGGCGAGGACGAAGAGCCCAAGAAGGACGCAGCAGACGCTGAATAAGCCCGGCACCATCTGCCGAAGGAGGGAAACCGGATGGCACAAAAAAAGATCCCTGCCCGCCAGTGCATCGGCTGCATGACCAGCCGCCCCAAAAAGGAGCTGGTGCGCGTGGTGCGCGCACCCAGCGGGGAGATCAGCATTGATCTGGTAGGCAAAAAGCCGGGGCGCGGCGCATATCTCTGCCCTGACCCGGACTGCCTGACCAAGGCAAAAAAGAAAAAGGCGCTGGAGCGCTGCTTTGAGCAGCCGGTCCCCGCCGAGGTATACGACGCGCTGGCTGTACAGCTGGCCGCAGCCGCAAAGGAGGCAGCAGCCGATGGCAAAAAAGAATAACACCCCCGCAAAACCCAAGCTGCCCCCGGAGGAGGCGCTGTATCAGGCCGTGAGCCTGTGCCGCAAGGCCGGTGCGCTGACCATGGGCTTTGATGCCGTGGAGGAAGCCTGCGTCAAAAGCAAGGCATGGCTGGTGATGACCGCATCGGACATCAGCCCTAAGACTTTGCAGCGTTTGAACTACGCCGTAGGGGACTTGGTGGACGTGTTCACCATGCCGCTGACGCAGGATAAGCTGGCCGATATCAGCCACAAGCCCGTGGCTGTTTACGCGGTGACCGACCGCAACCTCGCAAAGCTCTGCTTCGACCGCCTGTCGGACTGCGGAGCAATCAAAAATGAGGAGGATATGAGCGAATGATCGTAAAATATAAAGTGAGTGACTTTGCAAAGGATCTGAACCTTTCTGCAAAGAAGGTGCTGGACGAGCTGGCTGCTATGGGCAGCACCGGCAAGAAGAACAGCTCCAATCTGGAGGAAAACGAGCTGAACTACCTGCTGGAGAAGTTCAGCAAGGACAACAGCGTGGCAAATCTGGACGAGTTTCTGAACAGCGCCAAGGCTCCCAAGGAGGAGCCCAAGGCTGAGAAGAAGGCTGAGCAGAAGGCCGAAAAGAAGGCTGAGAAGAAGCCCGAGGCTCCCAAGGCTGACAAAAAGCCCCAGCAGCCCGCCGCAAAGGCCGAGCAGCCCAAGGCAAACAACAATAATAATAACAATAACGGCAAGCACGGCGACAAGAAGCCCGAGCAGCACAAGAAGCGCGAGGAAAAGACCGTTTCCTTCAGCGAGCTGGCACGCGAGACCGGCGCAAAGGCCACCGCTGCCCCCGCACAGGCAGTCTCTGTCCGCCGCGAGGACAATCAGGTCACTGTGGATACCCGCACTGTGGATATGAACGTGGATCGCTTCGATGCACGTTACGATGATCTGGCCTCTACCAAGAACACCGAGAACCGCCGCAAGCCCACCCCGCAGGGCAACAAGCAGAAGTTCACCCAGCGCGGTCAGCGCCAGCGCCAGCAGTTCCAGAAGGGCAAGCGCGAGACTGAGTTTGAGCGTCTGCAGCGCATCCAGCTGGAAAAGGCCCGCAACGCCCAGCTGAAGGTGATGATCCCTGACGAGATCACCGTGGGCGAGCTGGCTGCCCGCCTGAAACAGCAGGCCGGTAAGGTCATTGCCAAGTTCATGCAGATGGGCGAGATGCACGCCATCAACGACGTGATCGATTTCGACACCGCAGCTCTGCTGGCAGAGGAATTCCACGCAAAGGTCGAGCACGAGGTGCACGTCACCATCGAGGAGCGCCTGTTCACGCAGGAAGAGGATGCACAGGAAGATCTGGTGGAGCGTCCTCCGGTGGTCTGTGTCATGGGTCACGTTGACCATGGCAAGACCAGTATTCTGGATGCCATCCGTAAGACCAACGTCACCGCAGGCGAGGCCGGCGGTATTACGCAGGCCATCGGTGCATATCAGGTCAAGGTCAACGACAGCCTCATCACCTTCCTGGATACCCCGGGCCACGAGGCATTCACCTCCATGCGTGCCCGCGGTGCCAACATGACCGATATTGCAGTTCTGGTGGTTGCTGCCGACGACGGCATCATGCCCCAGACCATCGAGTCCATCAACCACGCCAAGGCTGCAAATGTCAAGCTCATCGTGGCAATGAACAAGATGGATAAGCCCACCGCAAACCCCGAGCGCGTGATGGAAGGCCTGACCAAGTACGGCATCATCACCGAGGACTGGGGCGGCGATGTAGCCTGCATCCCGGTGTCTGCCCTGACCGGCATGGGCATCAACGACCTGCTGGAACGCATTGCTCTGGAAGCTGAGGTCATGGAGCTGAAGGCAAACCCCAACCGCCGCGCCAAGGGTGCGGTCGTCGAGGCCCGTCTGGACAAGGGCCAGGGCCCCATTGCCACCATTCTGGTGCAGAACGGCACTCTGCACGCCGGCGACGTCATCATTGCCGGTACCGCTGTGGGCCGCGTGCGCACCATGCGCAGCGACAAGGGTCAACTGCTCACCGATGCCGGCCCCTCTACCCCTGTGGAGATCACCGGCTTGACCGCAGTACCGGAAGCAGGCGACCTGTTCGAGGCTGTTGAGGACGAGCGTCTGGCCCGTGAGCTGGCCGAACAGCGCGTTGCTGCCGCCAAGGAAAAGCAGTTCTCCTCCTTCCAGAAGGTCACGCTGGATAACCTGTTCAGCCAGATGGCACAGAACGACATGAAGGAGCTGGCCATCGTCGTCAAGGCGGATGTGCAGGGTTCTGCCGAGGCCGTCAAGCAGAGCCTTGAGAAGATCTCCAACGAGGAGGTCCGCGTCCGCGTCATCCACGCCGGTGTCGGTGCCATCAGCAAGTCCGACGTCGATCTGGCCGACGCCTCCAACGCTATCATCATCGGCTTCAACGTCCGCCCCGACAATGTGGCGAAGGAAGAGGCTGCGGCCACCAAGGTCGAGATGCGGATGTACCGCGTCATCTACGACGCCATCAACGACGTCACCGACGCTATGAAGGGTATGCTGGCTCCCAAGTTCCGCGAGGTGTCTCTGGGCGAGCTGCAGGTCCGTCAGGTCTACAAGATCAGCAACGTCGGCACCGTCGCAGGCTGCCGCGTTACCAGCGGCAAGATCACCCGCGACAGCAAGGTGCGCGTCGTCCGTGACGGCATCGTCATCACCGAGGACGAGATCGCATCGCTGAAGCGCTTCAAGGACGACGCCAAGGAAGTGGCCGAGGGTTACGAGTGCGGCGTCACTCTGGCAAAGTTTGCCGACGTCAAGGAAGGCGACGTCTACGAGGCCTTCAAGATGGAAGAATACCGCGACTAAGAGTTGAAGGTACTGTTATCACCGCCCATCGGGCGGTGATAACAGACTTTTTAGAGGAGAAACTATGTCTCAGAAAAATATGGGCCGTCTGGCGCAGGACATGAAGCGTGAGCTCATCGCCATCATCGGACGGCTGAAAGACCCGCGGCTGGAGGGCGGTCTGCTGACCGTCACCCGGCTGGATGTGACGCCCGACCTGGACGTGGCGAAGGTCTATGTGAGCGTGATGGGCCGTGAGGACGGCCCCAAGCCCGCTATCGAGGCCCTGAACCGCGCCGCAGGCCATGTGCGCACCGAAGTGAGCAAGAAAATGCACATCCGCAAGGCACCCCGCTTCATCTTTGTGGAGGACGACGGTGCCGCCTATGCAGCCCACATCAATGAGCTGCTCCGCACGCTGAATGTGAACGGCGATGCTGAGGACTCTCAGCCCGCCGAGACCGAGGAATAAATCCAGCGCTGCGGAAAGGATGGATCCATCAAATGACAGAACAGCTCAATGTGCAGCAGATGGCCGAGCGCCTCTGTGCTGCGGACAACATTCTGGTCCTGTGTCATAAAAACCCGGACGGCGACACCATCGGCTGCGGCAGCGCCCTCTGCCACGCGCTCAAGGCGCTGGGCAAGACGGCGGCTGTCCTCTGCTCCGATGCAGTGCCCTCCCGCTACAGCTTTACCGCGCCGGTGCTGTTCCGGGGCGGCTTCGAGCCGAAGACCGTCGTGGCCGTGGACGTTGCCAGCGTGCAGCTCTTCGGCGAAAACAACGGCGTGCCCCAGTATACCCGCCACATCGATCTCTGCATCGACCACCACGCGGGCAACAGCGGCTATGCGGACTTCACCCTGCTGGACGGCAGCGCGGCTGCAGCGGCAGAGCTTTTGTATGAGGTCATCTGCGAGATGGGCGTGGAGATCACCCCCCTCATCGCCAACTGCCTTTACACCGGCCTTGCTACCGACACCGGCTGCTTCCGCTTCTCGTCCACCACGGCCAACACCCACCTTGTGGCGGCGAAGCTCATTCTGGCGGGCGCGCAGCTGGAAGAGCTGAACACTCTGCTCTTTGACACCAAGCCCCGGGAGCGGATGGAGGCCGAGCGCATCGCCCGCAACCATCTGGAATATCATCTGGACGACCGCTGCGCTCTGATGTACCTCACCCGCGACGAGATCGAGCAGAGCGGCGTGGACCCTGCGGATCTGGAGGAGCTGACCAGCCTGCCCATCAGCATCGAGGGCGTCAAAGTAGGGCTGCTGCTCCGCCAGCAGCCCGGCGGCAGCTACCGCATCAGCGTGCGCACCGCCAAGGGCGTGGACGCCTGCGCCATCGCGCGGCGTCTGGGCGGCGGCGGCCACACCCGCGCGGCGGGCTGTGAGCTGCTGGGCAACCTGGACAACACCAAGAGCGCCATTCTGGCCGAGGTGGAGGCGGAGCTGGATGCTCCCCAGACGCCCGACGGACAGGAGGAAGCCTGATGCAGGGAATCCTCATTGTGGATAAGCCCACGGACTGGACCAGTTTTGATGTGATTGCAAAGCTGCGGGGCATTCTGGGCACCCGGAAGCTGGGCCACAGCGGTACGCTGGACCCCAGGGCTACCGGCGTGCTGCCGGTCTTCTGCGGCGGGGCCAGCAAGGCGGTGGACTTACAGCTGGACCACACCAAGGCCTACCGCGCCACCCTCAAACTGGGTGCGCGCACCGATACCGGCGATGTGACCGGTACCGTGCTGGAAACAGCCCCGGTGACTGCCGGGGAAAAAGAGCTGCTGGAGGTGCTGCCCCGCTTTGTGGGGCCCCGGATGCAGACGCCGCCCATGTACTCGGCGGTCAAGATCAACGGCCAGCCGCTCTACAAACTGGCGCGGCAGGGCATGGAGGTGGAGCGGAAAGCCCGCCCCATTGAGATCCTGTCCATCCAGTACGAGGGCAGCCCGGCGGAGAATGAGTACACCCTGACGGTCAAATGTTCCAAGGGCACCTATATCCGGGTGCTGCTGGAGGAGATCGCGGAGGCCATGGGCCAGAAAGGCACCATGAGCGCCCTGCGCCGCGTTGCGGCCGGGGTCTACACCGAGGCCGACGCCCACAGCCTGGAAGAGATCCAGGCCGCCAAAAACGCGGGCCCCGAGGCCCTGCAGGCCCTGATGCTGCCGGTGGAGAGTGTGTTCACCTCTCTGCCGCTGCTGGTGGCGGGCGAGCGGGTGGAGCAGCACCTGTACAATGGCTGCCCTACCAGCCGCTACCCCGCTGCGGATGGCCGCTACCGGGTGCGGAACGCGCAGGGCCAGTTCCTCGGCCTTGCCAACATCACCGGGGGCGTGCTCCGGGTGGAAAAGCTCTTTGTGGAGCGAAACTGAAGGGAAAGGAATGATGCCAATGCAGATCTATTCACAGCTTGTGCCGCTTGCGCTGGGCAATGCAAACGGCAGTGCCGTGGCCATGGGCTTTTTTGACGGCATCCACATTGGCCACCGCGCCGTCATCGAGGGGGCGGTCCAGTGGGCAAGAGCCCACGGGGCATCCCCGGCGGTATTCACGTTCAAATTGCCCACCGAAAACAAGATGAAAGGCAAGCGCCTCCTCTCCACCGAGGATAAACATGCCCTCATCGAACGTCTGGGCGTGGAGCATTATCTCTGCCCGGATTTTGAGGAGATCAAGGCCATGACGCCCGAGCAGTTCGTGCTGGGCATCGTGCGGGACTGCAACGCCAAAGCGCTTTTCTGCGGCGAAAACTTTACCTTTGGGGCCAAAGCCGCCGGAAACCCGGAACTGCTGCGCAAGCTCTGCGCCCCGCTGGGGGTGGAAGTGGTGGTGCTGCCCATGGCCCGGTTTGAGGAAAAACCGGTCTCTTCCACCCGCATCCGCACGGCGCTGGAGGGCGGCGACATCCCGGCGGCAAACGCCATGCTGGGGATGCCCTACGCGATCCGCTTTGCGGTGCACCACGGGGCTGGTCTGGGCCGGACGCTGGGGGTGCCCACCATCAACCAGCTCTACCCGCAGGGGTTCCAGCTGCCGCGTTTCGGCATCTATATCACCCGGACCAAGATCAGGGATACCTGGTACCCCTCGGCCACCGGCCTGGGCACCCGGCCCACCGTCAACGACGATCTTTCCAAGGTGACCTGCGAGACGTTCATCCCGGGCTTCTCGGGCGACCTGTATGGCACCGACCCGGTGGTGGAGTTTTACGCCTACCTCAGCCCCAGCAAAAAGTTTGATACACTGGACGAGCTGCGGGACTGCATCAACCATGCAGCCCGGCGGGCCCAGGAGTATTTCCAGTAAATGAAAAAACACCGTTCGGCTGAACGGTGTTTTTTGTTTGCAGAAAAGGGAAATACCGCAATACTCAATCGAAGAATCTGCCCTTGAGCACGTTTTCGATCACGGCCTGTTTCAGGGCGGGAGAGAGGGTGCTGTCCGCCTCCATGGCGGCAAGCAGCGATTCTTTCGTTTCCGTCTGGGCGGCGCACCGGGTGATGGCGTGGTCCGCATCGGCATCCAGCACCAGCAGGGCGGGGGAGTCGGGCGTCCAGCGCTGCCATCTGGTGGAGCCGGAAAGCAGCTTTTTGCCGTTGGGGTCGCCGCTGGTGATGAAGTTTTTCAGATAGGCGCGCAGCTGTTCCGCCATGGCCTGATAGCCTGCGCCGGAGAGGTCGGCCCAGCCGAAGTAGGGGTTGCTGCCAGACAGCATCGGGAGGGCGATGCCCCGGAACGAGCCCAGCAGCGGGATCTGTGTTTTGCTGGCGGAAGAGCCGTACTCGATCTGCCCCAGGTAGAGCGGCGCGTCGCTCCGGGCCGCAATCACCTCCGCACTGCCACGGGTGCTGAAGACCCGGCAGAGGGCTGAACCATAGGTGGCGGCAAACTGCTTGGCTGCTTCCAGCTCGTCGGCGGAAAAGCGTTTGGCCTCCTCGCTGGAAAACCAGCTGTCCCACCGGGCGGCGGCGTTGAATTCATCGGCCCCGGTCAGCAGCAGGGTAGGAATTTCGCTGTACTGAGCCGCTGGATATCCGCCCTCGGGCAGGGTAATGCCGTCCGCATAGAGATGGGGGAAGACGCTCATCCGTAAACCGGCATTTGCCATCAGCGGAGCCAGACGGGCGGCATCCACGCCACAGAGCCAGCTGCGGACCGCAGGGTCTTCCGTCAGCAGCCAGCGCCGCGCGGCTACTTCGGTCAGAGCCTTGCCGTCCTGCACGGCCAGCGGTGCCAGAGCAGCGGCAAGCGTTTCAGCACTCGTGTTCTCATCCGCGCAGGTCATGCCGCCGGAAATAGAGATGGCTTTCTGGAACCGGCCCACAAACAGGGGACTGGCCAGCAGGGCCATTCCGTCCCGCCCGCCGGCTGCAAAGCCGAGGACCGTGATGTTCTGCGGGTCGCCGCCGAACGATGCGATATTGTCCCGCACCCAGTCCAGCGCCTTGGCCATGTCCAGCAGGGCAAAATTGCCCGTTTCCTCCGGGCCGGAGCAGAACGCGGGCAGGCAGTTGAAGCCGAACAGCCCCAGCCGGTATTCCAGCCCCACGAAGACACAGCCCAGCTGCTCGGCCAGAAATCCTCCCGGAAGCTCCCGCGCGGAGCCGATCTGATTGCCGCCGCTGTGCAGGTAGACGATGACGGGCCGTTTGCTGGCCTTTTCCGTGGTGTAAACGTCTAATTTGAGGCAGTCTTCGGTGCCCAGGGCGCAGGTGCTGTACTGATACGCCGCCGCGCCGGGGACGGTGCAGTCTTTGGCGTCGGCCCAGGGGGCGGGGTCCTGCGGGGCTGTCCAGCGGGCGTCCCCGGCGGTGGAAGCGCCGTAAGGGATGCCATACCAGACGAGATGCCCCTCCTGCCGGATGCCCTGCACCGGGCCGTGCTGAGTTTGGCATACCGTGCCGATGGGGGCTGCAGCGGCGGCTGCGGGCAGCGAAAAGCCCGGCAGGCTGGCGGCTGCGGCGGCCACGGCTCCAGATTTGAGAAAACTGCGGCGGGAAAACTTGGGTGCTTGCATCGTAAAATCCCTCTCTTGTAAAATACACCTAAATTATAACAGCCCGGGTTTGAAATGCAATGACCGGGCAGCGACAAAATTGTAAAAAATTTTCTTGCGTTTTGCACGGCTTTCTGTTATACTAGCACTGTTACCGCGGCACGGGGCTGGGAGTATGCCCGTTTGGGAGTACCGTTTCCCGCAATCTGTACTGACGGCAAATAAAATTTTAATAAAGAGGTACTGTACTATGAACAAGCAGGAAGTTATGGCCAAAGTCGCTCTGACCGAGAAGGACACTGGCTCCCCCGAGGTTCAGGTCG
>ENA-ORLU01001031-ORLU01001031.1-human-gut-metagenome-genome-assembly--contig:-NODE-1031-length-22815-cov-5.389744_pt1 | contig 22815 bp, 15 predicted proteins | sample MGYA00243009_ERZ508833 | MGnify/ENA primary metagenome ERZ508833 (study PRJEB26277, sample SAMN04329763) | human gut metagenome | biome: human-associated habitat | host: Homo sapiens | place: USA...
GTGTTCACCGCTTCCTTGCATTTAGAATCACTGCCTAAGCCAGTCCGTTCAATTTTGCCATTGCCTGGAAGCATCTGGCTTTCCAAACGGAATACACCAATCATGCCACTTTTTCCTCTGGATACGGTATAAATCTGCCCCGGGTTACACATTCCATCCGGTATCAGCTTACCACCACCCTGTTCTGGTACGGAAACATAATGTTCTGACATATCTTCTAGATCTATATAAGAGAAGTTTACATCATAAAATTCCATACCGCCCAGTTTCTTCAATTGCTCCTTGACACGACGACGCATTTCCAATGCAATCTGAATAATTTCTTCCAGTTCTTCTTTGGTAAACTCACCATTTGGGTACATCAACTTCAGATAACCGTCTATCATACGACGAACCGCAATTGTATCACGCTGATTCAGATTTCTCCCCAAGCGGAAGTAGTGATCAAGTGCATCTCCATATTGCTCCTTGCGAAGCTCTCGGATGAACTCTGCCAAATAGTCACTGATAAAACCGTAATCATCGGTAAAATGCTCCGGTCTGAACTTCGGTATCTCCCATCCTGGAAGATAACAGTGCATACGATCAAGAAATGCTGTATCTGTTCCCATTTCCTGCGGGAAAGGTGCAAACAGACTGGATGTTTTCAACAGCACGTCCACACTCTGATTGATATTTCCCACAAATACCATGGACGCAGTAGCAGCTTTTTCTTCTTTGCCACGGGCAAAAGAGCCGGATGCCATGTAATCCTTCATAATCTGAATGCCATCTTTATCTTTAAACTTGATACCAGCCACTTCATCAAAGGCTACACAGTCCCATAAGCCGACCAGTCCGACCGTTTTGCGTCCCATATTGTAAAACAGGTTTGCAACCGTCGTCTGTCCACCGGAGATTAAAATACTGTTCGGTGAAATCTCTTTGTAAAGATGAGATTTACCGGTACTTCTCGGTCCCAACTCACAAAGATTAAAGTTATTTTCAACTAATGGAATCATACGGGTCAAAAGTAACCATTTCTCACGGTATGTAAATTCATCTGGCTCCATGCCGATAGAACGAAGAAGGATATCCAACCATTCATCTTTCGTAAAAGCTTTTCGTCCCTGCTTCAGTTCATCAATATCAATGTGCGGCATCTGGATCGGTGTCAGCTTACGGATACTGATTGGTGAAATATCTTTCTGCTTTTTCTGTTTGGAACGAAGTGGATTTCCATCAATGTCCTCAATACCAAAATTATTGTCGCCTTCAACCTCATAATCCAGCTGAACAATACACCAGATACCGCCGCAGAGCAGGCGATCAAATTTTTCTGGATATTCATCGGCAATCGGTACATTACCAATGCCCAAATTAGAAAACTCTGCAAAAAAGCAATCTTTTTTCATATCCAGTCGAACAGTCACCATATCAATGATTGTGTGACTGCCTTTTTTACGCAGCTGAGACAGAATTTTCTGTGATTCATCCGGGCGTACAAAGTTGTCAGCAAGAATACGCTTCACATTCTGTACGCCTTTCTCTATAACCGTCTCATCATCTGAACTGCAATACTGTCCCAACAGGAACTCAAGAACATACACTGGGACATTCGCCCCTTCTTTAATTTTCTTTGTCAGGTCTTTCCGAACAATCTTACCGTCAAAGTTCTGACGGAGCTTGTTCTTTATTTCTTCACGGGTACTTTCACCCTCTGCAAATTGCTCCATCTTTCTCTCCTCCTGCGGCATTAACTAAAAAAATCAAACTCGTCCACCGCAAAGGCGATGTCAATCTGGAATGGCTCCCGCTGTGGCATCTGTAATCCCTGTTCATCTGCAATTACCAGATAATAAGTAGCTGTATTGCTGTATTTTAGAGATTTTAGATTAAACTGACAACGGAAAGTTCTTTCTGCACCGTTATCGCTGGTCTTATCTGCAATAATCTTCTGAATATCACTAATCTGTTTGCCGTCCTCATCTGTAAAATAAACTTGATAGGTTGCTGCTTCACGATTTGTACTGACCGCATCTTTTTGATAGAAGTTCAACGAAAAAATCATATTGCTGATCTTACGGTTTGCGGACAGTAAATTGACCGTTACCGGCTTGGTATCATATTTCTGCTTATTTCGCCTATATTCCATAGAATCATTGCGGAGATAATGATACTCAATCACCGGAACAACCATTTCCTGTAAACTGATACCACCATGCACAAAATTCATACCGCCGCCATTCATTTTGATACGAATACTTTCTCTCGGTGCAAATCCATCGAATTCCGTATTTCCGCCCAAGAATTTTACAGGCATCAAGTAATCTGGTTGCGCATCTTTCTGCATAATTGCATATCTTCTACCATACTCCACACATCGCTTGATACTTTCTTTTTTAGTAATATCAGAGTTTGTTACATCCACATCAAAAAAGCCTCTTTTATCTACTTTGTCCTCTTCCTTCAAAGGACTGTATGTATAAAGAAATCCATGATCTGCCGTAATTAGAATATTCGTTCCACCAAATTCATTTACGATAATACGCACAAGATTCTTCAATTCTGAAATCGCCTTGTCACAGGCAGCAAAAACAGCAGTATCCGAAGTGTGGCTGGCTTCATCTATGGTATCGTGGTAAATATAGACCACATCCATCCCTTTCACCAAAGCACTTCTTTCCGCGCGTTTCATAGCAATGATGTCATTATACTTTAAAGCCACGCTTGCCGAATCTTCTGTTTTCAGAACCTTATCCCTATAAGTACTTGCCGTAGACTGTCCATCTGCCAAAACCGTCAAAATATCGTTCCGAACCTCTACTGTCAGTTCTTTGTGCGGCAACAAAGCTGCCATACCAAACTTTGTAGTAGAAGGAAAGATGCTCTGCATACTGCTGATAGAAACCTTACTTTGCGTTTCTCGCTGAAGCTGATCTGCCATCGTAGCCGCCACTTCATAACGCATGGCATCTGAGATAATTACAAATACTTTCGTATCCGAGGTTTGGATACGGGAACGGTAAAAATCCTCCTGTTGCGGTACTTCCAGAACTTTACCGTAAGTTGCCAGTTCATCCGCACATACATCCGACCAGTTGTTGCCCAACTCACCTAAGAACCAGTGCGTATAAAGTCCTTCCACCTTATCGACAACATGCTTGAACAAATCATCCAGCAGAATATTGGAAGTCTCCAAACTCTTTTGAAAACTAAGATGGAACAAACGGTAATAAGTGTCCATCTGATAGTAACTCTCAGTATATTCTTTCCAGATACTTTTCGCTTCTGCGGTATGGAATCCGGCAGAATGTTCCTTAAAGAAACTTTGCATATTCGCCACTTGTAAGATACCGTCATAAAAATTCTCAAATGGCTCATACCATACACAAGTTCTACGTTTTTCAACGGTATTCGTAATGGTATCCACATCAATAATATGGTCACTGATCTCTGTCATTAGCTTTGTCAGAATTACTTCGTTAATACACGGAAAGCACTCTGTTCCTACCAAATCTTCTACTGTCAGCTTTTCAAAACGCTGATACAGACGAGCTTCATCCTCAACATAACGTGCCACATCATATAATTGCGGAATGTTGTCACTATGAAGCCATTCAGAAATAAAATCATAGCAATATGCCTGATGGGGTATGGAAATAAAACTGTCCAGTCCGGCAAAATATTCCTGCCGCATGGTACGGGTCGCTGCAGTTAAAAGTAGATAAATTGCCAACTGCCCAAGATCTGGTTCTTCCACCACAAATCCACATCCCTGACGAACCATCGCCCAAAAAGCTGCGTCTGCATGATATTTTACAAAATCCTGATAAACCGTATTATTATTCAAATCCAGTCCCGCCTGGAACACACTACGGAGAATCATATTAGGCTGTGCATCTTTCAATCCACAGATTGCCGCCATGACAGCCATGTGTAACTGTGCCGGTGTTTCCGGAACTTTATTCTGTGTGCTGACTTTCAAACGACGGTCTTTCGCATTGAAATAAGCACGATAATTTTTAACCTGTTTCCTCATTGCCGGATTTGATATAAGTCCCATCTCATCCATCCAAATAGAAATCAGATCCGCCCGAAACTCTTCGCTGTAAAGCTCCACATCCAGAAGCCAGTTATCATCTGGGCGGTTATAGACACACGGACTGTAAACCAGATAATTTGTGCTCAAATCATCTACTGAAAGCAGTTTTTTTACAGAAAACGCATTATTTCCAGTCAGTGCAATCACCTTTGCATTTTCTAAAACCACTTCATCCAATTTATCCTCAAATTCCTTATCTTCATCGTACCAGAAAATGATACGACGCTGATAAAACTCAGGAAGAGGTGCAGCAAACCTGCGATTTAAATCTTGTATTATTTTGTCTGTATCCATGCTGTCCTCCTACCTTATAATTTTCCAATTTGCTTTTCGTTTTGTTCCGCCCTGTACCAATCTACCTTTTTCCTGTAAAGAAGCGAACATTCGAGAAACCGTTCTTTTCGATATACCCATTTTTTCCGCATAATATGCCTGTGTTGCAGACGGATTCTTCTCTATAATCTGCAACAATTTTTCTATCTGCGTCTGTTCCTTATTAAGCGGCACTTCAGCGCCATTAGTACCATCATCAGCGCCACATTTAACGCCATTAGCGCCATTTTTAGTGTCATTGGCGTTAATTATGGCGTTATTGGTATCAACCTGACCTCGATAAATATTGATACGCAAATCAACTTCGCCACCAATAAACTCCGGCTCCTGCAGTCCGGCAGCTTTTACTTTGTCTATAATTCTCGGAATACCGCTTCCCCAATGCTCAATCAGATTCATGTAAGCAAACGCATGGGCAAGGGCTTCATTTCTGATTTTGGAATAGCCTTCTTTCATACGTTCCATAGTTTGTCCCATTGGCAGCTTTCCTGGAGAAGTGATTTCCAATCGGTTGTCATATACCGCAACCTGTATTGTACCATGATCCAGATAACTACGATGTACCATGGCATTAATAATCAACTCACGAATAGCATCCGGTGGAATCTCATAAATATCCTGTCGATAAATTCCCACAATGGTAGCACCCAAATGAATATTTCTCAGAACAAACTGAAATGCTTCATCTATCTGCTCCCAAAGCGGACCGGTATATTCTCTACGATCAACAAATACCGCTTTCGTTGTGCCTTTGAACACGCCACATTGCGTTGCAACATGAAGTCCTCCATTGCCTGTCAAAATAGCAAAGGCATTGGATGGATAATCTTTTCCATCACGCTCAATCAAAACCCCCCAGGAACGTAACTGCTGTCTGCCGACATCTTTGATGGATGCTTTCTGTTCCTCAGTATGTGCGTTTTTGACTGCCTGTTCTTTCATTGCTTTGCAAAGAGCATCAATATCTTCATCCGTGATATTCAGCCCCGTACACAAAGCTTGATCGTAGTAGCGGTTGCTCCCCTCAAACAGCAGCTCCTTTACCATATACTCGTCAGCAAGGCGGGTAGTTCCGGCAACACGGACATATACACCACCATCTCTGCCAAGGGCTTTGATATAATATGGGCGCTGTCTGCCCTCAGAAACCTCTACCACAATGACCGTCTTGCCATCAACCGTCTGTAAAGTAATATCTGGGATGATTGCCGGTTCACAGCTGTCTGATACGGCATTGGCAATGGCATCCATTTTCTTGAACACATCTTCTTTGTCAAAGCCGACAACCTCTCTAGTTTTATCGGCAATTCCGAAAATGATTTTTCCTCCGGTTCCATTTGCAAAGGCAACCACAGATTTCATATATTTGATGCTTTTCTCCGGCAGGTTCTCTTTAAACTCTACATTCTTCGATTCGCCTGCAAGAATTTCTTCTATGGTCATCATAACACCTCGCTCTCAATTTGCTACGCAGTACATAGCTTTTAGAATATTATATTACCCTTATTCCTTTTCCCTTTGCTATCCTTATAAGCCTTTGATACTCTAATGAATTTTTGTCTACTGAATTTCCGCAAATAATCACAGCAGGATTTATGAATGGAATACAATCACCTTTTTCTTCGCCATCTGTATTCACTTTTTCTCTCTCATAAATCAATCTCCATTCTTCCTCAAAGCTATAGCTTAGTTTTTCCTTCGTAGTACATGTCAGCTGATACTTCGGTTCAGTTTCATCATTGAATTCAAGTAAATCCTTATGATTTAGACAAATATCCTTATATTTATCTCTATTGTCTACATACCTTACCGGCATAATACTCATTCCTTCAGTATGTTTAATTGTTTCCAAAACATCAAAGAAACTATAAACCAAACAAATACCACTGAAATTATTCGCATATTGCGCCCACATCTTACTATTGTTATATCTTTCCGTAAAACAAGCGATCATCCACATATTTCGCATTTCATTTATTTTTTCTGCAAATCTCGGATTTTCTATAATATCGTCAATATTGATAAACTCTTTGACTACTTTTTCTGCGTTTAAAATCGGATGATTTTTTTTAATGATATATTCACTAATCTCTTCAAAATCAAATACAGGAGTGCAATCACTTTTATCATCATACGACGACGGCCATCTCATAAAAATAGTTTCATTTTCCAAACTATTAAGCTCATTTGAATTTAAAGATCTATATCTATAAAGAGGTTTGAAAACTCCTGCCACATCGGGGATACGCTTATATAATTCCATTATCGCATCCACACATGCTTCTGTATCTTTATGTATATACTTTTCTGCGTTAGCCTTTATCCGCAATTCTAATTGTTTACGAGTCATTTCACTCTCCTTACTTTATTTTAGCCAAAACATCCTGGAAAATTGCATAATTCTTCTTCACACCATCGTCCAGATCAATGGAGATCATCTGGTCGGCAAGATGATGAATCTTTTCCTCATAGGTTCTGATTTCAGTATCCTGTGCCTGCAAGGTGGTCAGCTTTCTGTTCAGCTTCACTCGCTCACCAGTGGAAGCATTGGCAATCCGCTGCTCCAAATCGGCAATAGCAGTGCGATAACGTGCCTGCTGTTCATGTACATAATCGGTACGGATACGGGCAATGGTGTCCGGCTGATAGCGGTGCATATAAATCAGAGCCTTAAAACCGTTCTTCTTGCCGCTATCAAACAACCAGTAAATCGGGCGTTTCTGATAAATCTTGCAATGGTCAGAATAGAAATCACTCAGGAAATAATTCCGAATTACATCTTTCGGCTGACCTTTGCCACCCAGTGCATCGGCAATGAATTTCAGATTTTCGTCCAGTGTATCTGCACCGTAAACGGTTTTCACAAACTCCACGAACAGACCAACAATATCATCCTCGAAGTATTCATCGTCGCAAATCGGGATAATGTTATCCTTATTCGCAGCAAAAGAAGCATACTTGCTGGCATTCCATTCGCCGCCTGCATAAGCAAGACCATTTTCATCCAAAGAGTAACGACCGAACATACAGCCAACCGCATAAGAAATGAAAGAGCGAATATCTCTGCCAAGGTCAGCCTTACGGACAGTGACATCCTTATCCTCAACTTCCGATGTTAACTCATCCTGTAAGCCATAAATATCAATGAAAATGCGGTTCAATTCTTCCTCGTTAGATTTCAGCTGGTTGAAGCGTCCATTACATTCAGTCTGCCACTGGTCAAAGGCTTCGGCAATGGTAGGAACTTTGCAAAGAAGCGGATGGTGCTGGAAGTCCCATGAAGTTTCAAATGAATCCCAATCCTGATTAGCAGCTTGAATATTGTTATCTACCAATTCACTCACTTTATTATTGTGTGTAATGTTTCCAGGTATAGCCACTACTGATTCTATTGGATAGCTCAAAGTCGGATTTAGCATATTTAATATATAGTTAAACACACATGAGTTCATATAGCCCATTAGCTCATGCCACAGATGATATGACTCTATTGTTGCTGTATTTGATGCAACATCCGCCAAAACTCTGTTACCAATATATTTACAACTAAATCTATCGCTTCCTGTCAGTGGCCAAGCTAATGCTGTACGAAAATAATTACTTGTATTGCGCAAACGATAAGTTGAAGGACTAATTTTTGCCTTAATATCTTGTGCATTATTTTCTAAATTTATGACATATTCAATATTGCCATACCATTTACAATATCCACCACCCTTATTATATAAAAACCATTTATATCTACCGTTCTCCATTTCTTTTAGACATGGTGTTCGATAAGCTGTCTTTGTTATAGAAACCTCATACCAAAGTCTTAAAAACAGATCATTATTGCCTGTTTTTATACCACAATCAAACACATCCAGTGCTTTTATTGGTGATAGTGTTTCAAACATCTTTGCAATATTTTCGGAACACCAATAGACGATTGGATGACCTGGAATTGCAAAATATTTTTCTTCGTTAGAAGCTATGACAGTATTTTTGAAAAAAAGATTTTCCTTCTCTTCTGAGCCATTACCTTCTAATATTCGTTTGTATGTTCCCTTATAGTCTCGAATTCTACCATTTCTAACAATAAAAGCTACTGTTTGAACGATTGTTCCAACATCCGCATCAAAAGCCCTTGAGCCTAAATGAACCAAACTGTTTATTTGTCTACGTAACAAATCATTTCTGAGTTTTTCAAAGCTTGATAAGAACATCCATGATTGCATTGTAATCATACTTTGAAATCCGTTAGGTTTAACAAGTGTCATTAAATGTGCAATAAAGACTGCAAATAAGTCTCCTTTAGACGTGAAATAATTCGTTTTAACATAATCATTCAGTTTAACAGAACAATCTGCTAACGCTCGATAAGGGGGATTAGTTACAGCAATATCATATTTCTGTGCCAATGCTTCTGCCACCTGCACTAATGGCAGTAATTCTCTCAGTGCCGTTTCACGAGACATATTTATATCTTCCGTAATCTCAGCAAAACGGTCATACAGAGCAGACCAATCCTGCGGTGTTACTGTCAGAATAGAGCCGTATTCCTTTGCATCATGCAGCTCCTTGATGATGGTGTCCATAGCCGCTGTGAGTTTCGCATCCCCATTGCAGAAATAGTCCACGGCAAATTCATCTACATGATTGCTCTCTACAATAGCATACACATGGGGCTGAATGCCACGGCTGAAGAAGCGTCGGTCATACTGACGGGCTTTCATCATTACCGCAAAGTAAGCCAGCTGTGTTGCACGGTCATCAATATCCAGACCATAAATATTGTTCTCTACAATGCTTGCCACTGCTTCACGGGTGGTATAACCGTAAGATTCATATATCTTCATCAGCACATCAAACATATACGCAAGAATATGACCGGAACCGGAACATGGATCAATAACTTTCAGCTGATCCGGTGTCAGCGCGGCGTATTCCTTGCGAATCTCGGCAAGCTGTGCCTGCACTTCCGGCTCCTGCTCGGCTTCTTCCAGATAGTAGTGCCATTTGGTATCTTCCGGATCACGGTTTCCGGCAGCATAGGCAGACTGTTCTTCCTCGGTAGGAAGAAGCTGCTCTTTCACATCCGGATGTCCCTCCAGCCATAAACGACCAAGACTGTTCTCTACCATGTAGCGAACAATCCAGTCTGGTGTGAAAAGCTGAGTTGCTGCGGGGATGTTTTCTTTTGTGATTTTCACATTCTTTTTCAGTGCTGCGAAAACGTCATCCTTTTTCTCACTGTTATAATACTGATACAGCCAGCCGATGATCTGGACAGCATCCTTCCAGTCATCCTCCGGTATCAACTCGATCATCTGCTGAATGACACTGCCTTCACGGAGCAGATTGTCCGGCAGAAGAAGCTCGGTGTAGTCCGCAATCTTCTGGAACATTCCCGGCAGAATCTTATTCAAGGCGTTACACTGCACGATCAGCAGATATTTATACAGTTCTTCGGTCTTTTCGGCATCTTTCAGTTCATAGACCTTTTCCATATCCAATCCATCCAAATCCAGATGAATGGCTTCGGTTATAATCTGCGGCTTAAAGTTGTTTTCCTCGTCCGTGAATACACGCACATGGGAAGGAATGTAACCGTTGACTTCCATAAATCGTAGAGCAGAGAAGCGGTTGAACCAAGTGTAGGCAACCTCCTCCATGACCTGTTTATATCCTTTATCGTTAATCTCGGCAATCAAAGCCTGACGTTGTTTCTTTTCATCAGCGGTGAGGACTTTGCCGCCAACGCTGTCCGCATTGGCATCCTCAATGTTGTCCTCTGTGATACCGTATTCCACACCTTTCAGGGAAACACGGGCGATCAGCTCTGTTCTTGCCCAGACAGCAAATTTTTTAATCGCATTCTTATCCATACTCGTCTCCTTAATTCAGCTTGATCTCGTCGCAACTCTTCAGCAACTGTTTCAGCTGAGAACGAATCTTTTCTACATAATCATCAATGTCCGCCTCCGTCTGTAAGGTCTTTGCCTGGAATACAACCTGGCGGTTATAGGCACAAACCACTTTCTTCTTTGCCGGAGTCGCTTCTTTTCCCGGCTGTGTCGGCTGTACTGGTGGCTTCGGTGCAGGCGGAGCCAGAACAGACTCGATATTGCTGACCGTATCATCCTTGTACTGACACATCGGCAGGAACATAGCATCCAAAAGAGCAAGGCTCTTTAATTCTGCGATTTTTTCCTTGCACTGGCTGAAATATATATCCGATTTTTCAATCAGATGGGATGCTTTGGAATCACCATTTGCGACAGTGTGAGTTGCTTCCATACACTGACGAACCGTTTCCAGAACCTCAGCACGTTTTTCTTCCAGCATCTTGTCATGGGCGGTACGAACCGTATCCATCAACGGATTCAGTTCACGAATCCGGTTATAGTTAAACTTGCTTCCGGTCTGAACCATCGTAATCAAACGAATGGTATTCAGTGCCTTATGTGCTTCCTCATTTTCTACAATCCGGTCAAGGTCATCATGCAGAGATTTTTCAAACTGCACTGCCTGATCGAATACTGTCACCTGGGTCTTGAAGAAGTTTTCAATGCCATTGCTCATGGCTTCCTTGTTATCAAAGAGAGCATCTTCTTTTTTCAGCACACGCTCAATCAGGGCAATATTGTCTTTCTTCTGAGAAAGTACATCATCCATCAGATGAATGGCTTCCTGCACTAATGCACGATCTGGGTATTTATGTCCGTCATAACGGGCATCCAGAGAAGCATAGTAATCACGCTGTTCACCGAATTTTTCAGTCACAAAGCGAATCAGACCATCTTCATCGTCCGGTACATCCATAACATCGAAATAATCCCGAAGCATTGATTTCACATCACGCATCATCGTTGCGGAAATGGTTTTACGCTTACTGATAGAAGTCTTTCCGATCTCACTCTTTTTGCGGAGCATATCCGGCAACTTCGGGTCATCCGGCTGAATGGTATTGCCTGCATACTTGATGGTTACTTTCTGGGAATAAATCAGCTGTGCCGCAACCGCAGCAATATCGATTTCTTTCCATCCATACGGAATCGCACTGTATTTGCTTTGCACATCTGCCATAGAAGTCGGCAGCTTTTTCGCATCCTGCATTTCCAGATATTCTTCCATGGCAGAAGCAGCATCACGGTTCGGTTCCATGCCCGGAAGTGCTGTTACCGCACCTGTCAGAATCGCAATAATATCTGCATCACTGCCTACATTATCTGTAATCAAGTCGAGCTTGCTATACACATGGGCAACCAGATATTCAAGTGACTGGTCAATCTTGCTCTTGGCATTTCCGGCTTTGATTTCCAGATGCTCACCGTCTACATAGAACTGCGCCCCTTCAATAGCATTTTGCAATTCGCTCATGGCACTCAGCTCATATTTTCCGGCTTCGTCCTGCTGGTCACTGATAATTTTCTGCACAGTTTTTGGAAGCTGGCTTACATTTCTCTGCTTTACATACTTGCGAATCTTCATGGCTAATTCCAGAGATTCATAATAAGGCGTATCAGCCAGAACCACGATTGCTTCATTACCTTTGGACTCCGCCATCAGACGGTAATCTGTTTTTTCAATAGCATCGGTAGCAACGGTCAGGAAACGCAGACGCATACCACCTGTTGCCACTCCAACTGTAATGCCGTCCACCATCTGATCGAAAGCAAAGTCATATTTTCCATAACGGAACTTCTTGGTTGTGAAAATATCACCGTAAATCATCTGAGCAATACGCTCCACGATAGAAGCAGTATCCACATTGGTATCTCTAATTTCACGCTGAATGTCCTGTTCTTCGTCAGTCAGGAAGTTATAAGTATCACCGGTTCTGCCGATATAGTTCTGGCTCATCAGACGATCAAGGCAGCCACGAACAGCTTCGCGCATGATAATCTTATCTACACGAATATCGTCTGCCATAAGGATTACGATATTGTCCAGATTGGAAGGAATATCATCAATATATCGAATCAGATACAGAAGTTTCAGTACATCCACATCCTGCTGCTCGATGCCATCACCGTTGTCGGCAGCTTTTTGGCAACGTTCAATTACACGACGAATTGAACCATCCAGAAAAGTATGTACGGTATCATAAAAACGGAAGAACGGAACAAGTGCATACTCATCCTTCTCCTGAATTTTCTGTGCAGCTTCCTGGAAACCGGACAGCATGGAACGCTCACCACCGGACAGGTGCTTGCCGGAATTTCCGTGCTTGCGGATTTCAGCAAATACCTTCTGCATAATAATAAACTGATACGGCACGAACGGGAAGTTCTCAGTAAATTCCCTCGGACCGGAATAGCCTTTAATATCCAGAATAGAGCCATTGAAGCTGAACAGGTTACGCAGGACAGAATCATTCTGCTCATAAACGGTTTCCAAATCCATTGTTGCTTCCGGTTTCTTTTTCAGAATACGCTTCTGGATGACTTCATCCACGGAGGAAGAAGATAAGCTCAGTCTTGTTTTGAAACGAGCCTGGATACGGGAGAACTCATCGGCACGAACTTTGATGATTTCATCAATGGCTTCCTGTCCGGTGCAGATTACCCAAATCTTACCCTCGCATTCACTTCCTATTTTCTCAGTCAGAGACTGGAGGTTCAAAAGCATATCGGTATCCGTACCAACATACTGACCAACCTCGTCAATCATAAACAGCAGACGGAAGTTGGCTGGCTTTGTATCCACATAGGCTTTCATATCTTCCACAAGCTGTGCAATAGAAATTTCTGTTGCGGTTTTATCATTGAACCACGTCTTGGCATCGTCCTCACTCATATCCAGAACTTCCATCAATGTCGGGATGATGAACTTGCCATTGAAAGCAAAAGCACGGCGCATTTCAAGCCAAGGCTTTCCTTTCTTTTCTTCAAAAACTCTGCGGAACTCCTCGGTCTTTCCCTGCTGATCAATATAACGCTCCATCATGGCAACTTTCAGGTTCTCACCGTAAAATCCCAGATGGTTGTAGAACATTTTGGCAAATACACGAAGAACCGCAGTCTTATCTTTATTGCTGAATCCCTCAATATCAATATTGAACAGAATTGTCTCGGTCTGTCCCTTTGTGGCACGATCAATCAGCATAAAAGTTGCCGGGTCATCCTCAAACTTTTTACGGAAACACTCCACACTGCGAATGCCTTTTACCTCTTTATTTTCCAAAAGATAGGAAAGCATTTTCAGAAAGTGAGATTTACCACTTCCAAAGAAACCAGAAATCCAAACCCCCATATCAGCCGTAGGCTGGTCAAAGGCATCTCCATAATAGTTGAAGAAAGTGATGAAGTGTTTCTTCAATTCTCTGGTAATGACATATTCATTTAACTCCTGCTCGATTACATCATCAGCAGCCTGATCTACTTTAATTACACCATTGATTTTGCGGTTGATGTCATCCGCAAACATATCTCGAATCATCATGGCTTTATCCCCCTTAATCTATGACATTGAATGCCCGGTAATAATCATTTGGTGTCAGACGATTGAACAGTTTTACATGACGACCATCAAACTCACCCGGATACATAACCAAAATCGGAACATCCGAAAAATACGGTTGCAAGGCTTCCAATAACGTATGGATTCTCATAAACGGGAACACCTCGCCCACACCTGTCAGCATCAGCACATCACCCGGTTCGTGTGGCTCATACTGGATTTTATCAATGAACTCTCCATTACCGATTGCGGAGTTAAGCTGCTCCAGAAGATAAGCACTTCCGTCAGCTTCTTCCATATCGGGAATCTCATCTGTAATGTCCATATCATCGCAGATAGAGAGAAATGTTTTATATAAATTACAAACGATCAAATGGCAATCTAAGGACTGATCAGTTTCCAGCTGATTCACAAAATGACGGACAACCATTTCATTCTCCGGTTCATAACAGAAGATTCTGATATTCACCTCATTGCTGAGTCCTTTGCCTTCCAGGAACTCCGGTTCCTGAATCAATGCCCGAACTTTGTCCAGGCGTTCTTTTATGTCACTCATTGGCTACCTCCTAAGAAAAGCAATTAAACGCTGGCAGTATCGCCGTGTCGCCATTGCTTCTGATGGCATTCTCCAAAACAGGATGCAGCCATACTGGATTCAAATGATCTGTCCCCCGGTCGTCGAGATATTCTGTTTCAACAAGCACTCTGGCAATAATCTGTTTTAACTTTGTTATTGTAGTATCGCTCCAGGAAGCCACGGTATCATTCTGCTCCTGCAAGCGCATAAAAAATGTATTCAAATCTATCTTACCAAAAGACGTGTCCCTTAATCTGTACTTCTCGCCAATGACGGTCAGCATAAATTCCCAGACCAGTCGGCTTTGCTTCATTAACGCATACAGACAAATCTGTTTTGCTACATCTGTTGGTTGTGACGCAATCGCAGAAACCAGAGAATCATCTTCCAGAGCATGAAGCCGTTTGATGCAGGCTTTCGCCATGCGTGTAATAGATTTTTCCGTTGGATACTGGAAAAGATTCTGCTCTACAATTTCTTTAACAATTGCATCATCGGAATTTCCTTCTACCATTAGCTTTGCGGTAGAACGCATTTCGTAGAAAAGGAACGGCTCTCTGGTCAAAGACGCAATATAAGGATAAGAATGATCCATGTTCCCGTACCTCCTTACTGCTCCTCTTTTTTATCAGGAACAAATTCCATGATATCTCCCACATCACAATTCAAAGCAGAACATATCTTTGACAGAATCTCTGTACTTACATTTTCATCTTTTGATAATCGAGACATCGTTGTTGTACTAACTCCTGTCATTGCACGCAAATCTTTCTTCATCATTTCTTTATCAATTAACAATTTCCACAATTTCTTGTAACTAACTGCCATTTTTTCACCTCAATCTTATTTGCTTGAAATATCTGTTCACATGGTATTTATCATCATATCACAAAAATGCGTTTCAAACAATCTGGTCTATCAAAAATCATAATTCAATTCTGAAATATCGCATTTAAAATCACAAGAAACACATCTTAACAAGACAAGCTGAAAGTACAAATGCCACTATATATCCGATTCCACAGAAAAATTTTATCTCGTTTATTTTCTCTGATTGCAATTTTATTCTTTTTTTCAGTTTTTGCACTTCCTTCTCAGCTTTCTTTCTATTCTGTTCCGCCTGATACTTTAATGAGTGTAATTGTTTTTCTGCTTGTTTTTGTTTTCTATATGCCTCATCAACAGCTTGCACAGATGATTTATTAACCTGTTATCTGCAATTTAGCGTTCTGGTCCCGAACGTCTTTTATTTCTTCTTCGAGCTGCTCTTGCTCGCTCCTGCTCTTCAATCCGTTTCTGTTCCTCAAATCGTCGTTGTTCTTCTGAAGCGATTGATTCAGCTTCTGCGTTTCGGACAGTTCGGTTGTCAAACGATGAATTTCGTCGTTTAATTTCCGAATTTCGTCTTGCATTTCGTGATTCTCGAAGAATAGCTTCTGTTTTTCCATTTTCAGCTTGTGTGTCCTTTCCTGAAATTTCTGGATAAACTCGTTCATCTTCTGATTTCTCGCCTGTAACTCGTCTCTCTCTTCCGTCACTAGCTCCAGTGAAGCCGCCTGCTCCTTCGCAAGCTGCTTCCACTTGTCGGTGGTATCCGGCAAGCTCTTCATCTGCTCCGTTTGTTCGTTCTGCTTCGGCTCGTACCCTTTCGTAATTTCCATTAAATTCATTCTCTAGTCCCTCCTTGCTGATATCAAGATGAAATGTTTTTGACAGATTGCTGTCTCGCACTTTCTTTCCATCCTGATTCTGAAATGTGATGTGCTTCCGTTTATCTGTCCAGTTTACGTTCCATCCAAACTGTTTCATTTTTTCTATAAACTTTTCTTTGCTGATACAATTTTCCAGTGCCTTTAATACCGCCATTGCACAGTCCGCTACAAAACTTTCCTTTACCTGTTGACGGAACAAGTTATATTTACCTTTGCTCCATGCAATGACTTCCCCTTTTTCAATCTGGCTTCCATCAAAGTGCTTTCCTTTCTCGGCAACTGTCAGTCCACGTTCTCGGCACATCTGATTGGTAAGCTGTTTCATACGTTCCAGATCTTTTCTGGTGTTATGCAGCTTTCTCCCATCTTCATAACTCACTGAATTAGTAACCAGATGGCAGTGGATATGATCTTTATCCTTATGCACAGCCACTAAGGTCTGGAATCCACTGAACCAATTTTCTGCAAACTCTTTTCCAAATTCTAATGCCTGCTCCGGAGTAATCTGCTCGTCCTTATGCCAGGAAATAACGTCGTGATCATACATTCTCCCAGAATCTTTATTCCACACTTTTTTTTCCTCTAAAAATGTTCTGTATACCAGATCATAATTGATCTCGTCATAACAGTACGGGCCTGTTACACAGGTAAATAATTCGTTGATCTTGTCCTGTCGCAAAACATATTCGATGCAGTTTCTCATTGCTCCATGTGTATTTGTCCGCTTATTAATCGTCTTATTAATAGCCATATCTTTCCACTCTCCTTCCGGTACTTAAGAATATTTTTATTGAGGAAATACAGCGTACTGTCATTTGGAACTTCTCCATCTGTATGCAGCTTTCTTGCAATCTGATTGATATTTGTAGTAGCTCCCCGGAGCTGACTGAGAATATCTGCAAACATCTGGTTCAATCTTTTCAGTTCTTCCACTTCCTCTGTAGAAGCTATCTTCAAGTCTGCAATTGCTTTTATCACAACTTCCTGCTGTGTTCTTCCGGATTCCTTTACTTTGCTTTGAAGCAACTCATATTCCTCTTTATTCATCCGTATAGTTACTGTATGATTTCGTTTTCTCATAGGCTTTTATTTCCTTTCTCTGCTTGATTTCTGCTCTATATTTACAACCACAGCGTTATGTCTAAATTAACAGAGGATTCCATAAGGGGATGTGTAACGTTCCCCTTTGGTAGATGCAAGACAACGTCTTAGCCAATCCGTGGCAATCTGAGAAGAAGTATCCAGTGGATATTTCTAACACAGAATTACCACCATTGGCGTGCCGGGGTTCCAAGGGGCGGAGCCCTCTGGCAAGTTTAGGAACAGCCCAAAGGCTGGCTCCGGTGCAGAGTGGCTTGCCACTTTGCGAAACTTGCCTGTCATCTTCCCACTACTAAACCGATACTAGCCAAGCAACATTTCCACACTGCATTATCAACCCTAAATGGAGATGACAGTGGTTTTGTGGTGCAGGGACAGACTGTGGAAGAAATAGAAAAGCTCCCATTTCGATAGATTTTCTCTTTCTGAAACAGACTGTTCATGCATCACTCCGATGCGAAGTATCGGACAATCATGTGCCGTATCCGGCACTCTATTCTTTTCTTCGCCTTGCTTGTTCAATCCACCCATCTGCCAACGCTTTTCTGTTATATTTTCCTGTTATTTCTGTCTTTCTTTTTCTGGATCTCTTTCCATTTCTGCTAAAAGACATAAAAATAGCAGTCATAAACATTTCTCCAATTCATAATGTCTGAAATGTCACCACTGCCATTGTCTTTTTCTGCTATTCTGTTTTTGTAAAGCTATTCCTTACTGTCAGTCTGTTTTCCTGTTACTGCTATTTCATAACTATCTAAAAACTGTCTGCAAAATCCAGTGCTGCATCCATATCAGCTTCTTTCTCCCAGTCCAGATTATCTTCTGCAATCTCTCCATCCGTTTTCTCCATTGTTAGTGTTCTGTCCGGCAGATTAATTTCTCCTACCGATTCTTTTACAAACGGTACAAGCATTTCCATCAGATTCTTCGCTATAGCCATCGGGGCAGATTCTTTCACTCCATCCCGGACAGCTGTTTCCACTCTTTCCAGAAAAGCATCTTCCTTTTCTCTGGTTTCCAGATACGGATCTGCTTCATTCCTGTACTCTCTGGAAAAATAATCGTTTAAAGCAACTACAACTGCTCTGGTGTACGATTTATATTTTTCCCTGTCCATCGTCTGCAAATATTCCCATGCCTGCCTGTCCTGTTCATCACAAAGATTCAAACGGATATTTGTATTGATGATTTTCCGTTCTTTTCTCATACAAGCATCCCTCCGTTTCTCTGGATTTTCCTTACGGTCATTGCTTCATAGCCTTTCGCTGTGGCACAGATGTCCCGTACAATTGTCACCCGGCTCTTGTCATATTCTCCAAAATTCTGGATCATACAACCGCCACCGCCGACCACATACAGACGCATCAGTTCTGGATTATATTCCCGTTCTCTCAGCTTATGGAAGATTTCTTTCGTATAATCTCCGGCAGCTTTACGAATGACTGTCAGATATTTCTCACCAATATCTGCTGTCCCGGTACGGATCACCTGCTCAATCACCAGATCGTCCACCACTGTTCCCAGTTCTTTCAGCAGGGATTCCCTTACAGCAAGCACACACTGATGCGTTCCATATTTCTCTGTAAAGCATTTCTTCTCTAATGGACGGGAATTGTTGATATACATGATGTTCATAGTTCCGTTTCCAATATCCACCAGCATGTTGATGCCTTTAAAATCCTGTAAGCGATAAAAGGCTGCTGCAAATCCCTGTGGGTAAATATCAGCTCCTGCGAACTCTACATGATACTCTTTATTGCGGAATGTAAAATCTACACATTCATTCTGGAGAAGATATTTCTGAAAGTCTTCTTTCTGTGTAGCTACCCAGGTAAGGGGAAGTCCGGCTGCGATATGTACCGTTGCCCGGTTCATACCTTTCCCATCCAGTTCCCTTGCGATAGCTGCCAGTGTCAGCACATAATAGTCCTCATCCTGCGTTTTCTCTGCACAGAACTCCTTGTGTTCCTCTCCGATCTGGTAATACATGCCATTGTAAACAAGAAGATTATTCTGAAAGATTGGCTCCTTATCATATCTGGCTACACCGGATGGAAAGCATCTGGTGGCTGTTTTCATGTTTCCATACCCATGATCAATCCCGATCACCATAACTATCTCATTATTGTTGTTTTTCATCATTCTCATAATCATACCTCATACTTTCTTAACTTTTATTTTTGGCTTTCTCCCAAATTCGGGAAAAACTTATATTTGTATCAGCTAAAATGTTGATACATAAAAGGGCAGTCAGTGTAAAAAAAGCAAAATTTTATGTACTCTGGCAGCTATCTTTGTTATTTCTCCTGCTCCGGTAACATTTCTTTTTGCTTATTTTGCCCTAAATGCCCTTAATTCCCTGATTCATATTTAATTGTAACTGTTTATAATCTGTATCTGTTTCTTCAAAAGGTATTCTTTCTTCTGGATCTACAGGACAAAAATCTTCTTCCTTAACTGCAATATCCTGATAATAGAACTCACCATTGTACTGCTTCAGAAGGAAACCTTTATCTGTCATATTCCTGAAAAAGTTGGATTTACCATGCCCCTGTCTGCCATTCTCTTTGCAGTATTCCTCATACATATGGAACACTTCACTTCGTTTCAGACGTTTTCCTTTGGCACGCACCAATGACTCATCAATAAAAGCACAGATACTATCTGACGTCCGTTGCACTTCTCTTACACATTCTTTGCTGTGTTCGCTCTCCGTGAACTTTCCCTGTTCGTACAGATTTTTCAATGCAATCATCGCCATATGAATTGCATAATCGGATTCTGCCTGTACCTTTTCCTTTAAGTGCAGATCTTTTTCACCACTTTTTACTACCCGGTTCATATCAAGGATCAATAATCTACGGTAAAAAGCATCTGACTTATCCTCAAGATTCTGGGGCATTTCATTGGTAGAAAAAAGTAGCTTTGCATAAGAGTGGAAATGAATTGCATCCTGTCCTTTTTTCTCATAAATCAGTGTGTCCTCACCGACTGCTTTCTTTAATACATCTGTGTTCTCCATTGCTTTGCAGGGAATATCCGCACAGGCATTTAACAGCTTTCCATACATTCCAGTCGCATAGAATCGTTTATTTAAATCCTGTAAAGAAATGCTGGACATATTGGTGATTCCAACTACATGCTGGATCAGCGATACTGCCACAGACTTTCCGGTTCCACCATTTCCTTTCAGTGTAAGGAATTTCTGAAACTGCGTATCCTGTGTCATGCAGTATCCAAAATACTCCCAGAATGTCTGCTGTTCTTCTTTGTTAGGAAGAGACGATGCAAGATACTTTTTGATATTTTCTCCACCCTGCAATACCTGCTCCCTGTCCTCCGGATAATAGGGAAATGGTATCTGATTGATTGTCAGATAATCCGGATTGTGTTCCAGCATTTCACCCGTAACCGGATCATAATATCCATTTTTGAAATTAATCCACCGCACAGGCTGTTTATTTAGTTCATATGCCTCTCGGTGAACTTTTGGCTGTGTGATCAGTAGATTATAGATTCTTTTGATCACTCCACTCTGTACCTGATCTCGATAGATCAGCTTCTGGATACGGTATTTCATTCTTACCCCATCATGGTCTTCCAGGAAAACACCATGCTCATAATAATACGGTGTGATTCCCACCACAAAAAACTGAACATTCTCCACCAGGTAATCTACAATCTCCATATCCCGGACACCTTTCACATTCCCTTTTGCATCAAATAAGTGAAAACGGCTCAGTTCCGGTTCTTCTTTCGGATCTCGCTCAAACCGAAGAATATACTGTTCCAGTAATTTCTCAACTTCTTTCTGATTATCCAGTTTGCCAAGGTACTCCTTCTCTTTGAACAACTGCCAGCCTGCTTTTCCGTCAAGACCAGCGTCTTTGAAAAATGTCAGTAACTTATCATTTACCCACTTCACCGTACAGGCAGCCACATAATGATAGGCACTCTGACAGCTTCCAGTAAACTGAATAGATCTCATTTCCTCTATAAATGAATCTGCACTGAAATAATATCCGTCATCTTCCTGCACCAGACAGATTGCCTGATATCCTGACATTACAATATTCAACGCTATATCCTGATTGTCCACCAGAAAGATATAGGTCTGTGCTGTCCCTTCTGGATTGGTTTCCATATAATGCTTCAAAAACTTCTTGTTCAAACTTATCACTTCCTTTCAGGCAAAGAAAAAGACGCAAGCCATATCTTATGACTCACGCCTTACTTCGCTCACAATATTCTATTTTTATCAGTTACCTGCCAGATTAGTTACTGCCAATCCTTATACATAAATCAATTCTTTCAGGATAATCTCTTCTGCAATCGCTCTGTGCTGATTGGCAGCTCTTACCCATGCCATCTGATCTTTCTCCTTATCCGGCAGTGGTTCTTTTTCTTCCAACTGTTTCAGAATCACTTCTTCCCGTTCCCTGGCTGCCTTGTCCACTTCCAGAAGATGCTCTCCAATCGTATCCTGCAGAAGCATCACCTGATAGGTTGAATTTCGATGGTTCTTCAGATAATCTCTGCGTAAGAATCCATATTTGCCAAGCTGCTCCATCTGCTCACCGGATTTATAGGTGAGGTTCGGAATCAGGTATCCATTTACATTTGTATAAGTCAGTTTCATATCCCTATGACCTCTCTTTCGTTTAAACTGTTGTCTGTAACAGAACCAACTGTTCATGTTACGTCATTGCTACAAATCTTTCTTTCCATATCATTTTGAATCCAACCCGGGCAGATTTTCTTCAAAATCATGGTGAAAGTGCTTCGTTTCTGTGTTGGGAAAATGAACGGAAACACTTGATTTTACTGACTTTCTTCAATGTAACCTTATTATAACGTCCTCCCCCCATCCCACCTCTTCATTGGGATACTCCTCATACCCCGGCAATGGTCTGGCGCCTTTTCGGAGATAGGCTTTTACTTTTTCCCCATAGAGGTAGGGATCGTTTCCATTTACAATCCCCCATTGCATTAACAATGCTGCGGATCCGCTGACAAAGGGTGTTGCAAAGGAAGTCCCTGTTACTGTTCTGTAACCACCACCGGGTACGGGGGCAACTATGTTCACTCCGGGTGCCACCAGATCAGGTTTCAGATATGGCAGCATTCTGCTGCCCCTTCCGGAAAAATCCGCATAAGAGTCAACCAGCGAATCATATGCTCCAACTGCAATAACCCGCCGGGCTGTGGCAGGTATGGTCAAAGTCCCATATGCCCTTGGTTCATAAAACCCAGTTCCTCTGTTCAGGGTATTTCCACCTGGCAGCCACAGGTAATATTCCCCTCCTTTGACCTTCTTTCCACTTAAGATGATTTTCCAGTCTCCACTGTCCACATAAGTTTTCCCAGGAAGGAAATCTATGTAGATTTCCTGTGTCAGATGATAGGGTCCAGGTTTGCCATAATAGATTAAAAGATCTGTATTTCCCAGTCTGTACCTCTGAGGACCAAGCTTTTCGTCTAAGGGGCCGATCCGGTTTCCGGATGGATTTTCAATATAAATACTCATCTCATCCTCATAAGATTTCCATAACTGCACATATAAT
>ENA-ORLU01001036-ORLU01001036.1-human-gut-metagenome-genome-assembly--contig:-NODE-1036-length-22727-cov-3.579603_pt1 | contig 22727 bp, 14 predicted proteins | sample MGYA00243009_ERZ508833 | MGnify/ENA primary metagenome ERZ508833 (study PRJEB26277, sample SAMN04329763) | human gut metagenome | biome: human-associated habitat | host: Homo sapiens | place: USA...
ATGGCTGATGTTTTTCCCTGGTCTGGCAATTTTTATAACTGTAGTAATTTTCAATTTGTGGGGCGATAATCTGAGAGATGTGTTGGACCCCCGTAATGATATGGAAAACTAAGAGTTTTTAAACATTTGACACTCGGAAAATGTTGGAGATAAAAATATTATTGCCTATAAGGCAGAAACTAATGTTAATTTAAGAAACGGAGAGTGCAGAAATGAAAAAAATGTTGAAAATGACAGCAGCAGCTTCTATGGTTGGTTTATTAGCTTTGGCAGCAGCAGGCTGTGGCGGTGGCGAAAAGAAAGCTACTGTATCTGCTGACAAGGTAAAATTTGGCGTAACTAACTTTGCTGATAGTTTGGATCCTACTGATAACTATTGCAGCTGGGCTGTTAGCCGCTATGGCTTAGGTGAAACTTTAGTAAGATTTGATGACCAAATGAACGCAGTGCCTTGGTTGGCAGATAAATGGTCTATTTCCGATGACAAGCTGACCTGGACATTCCATATTAATGACAAGGCTTGCTTCTCTAATGGTGATAAGCTGACTGCGGAAATTGCTAAAGAGTCTATTGAGAGAACCTTTAAGCTGAACAGCCGTGCCCAAGCTATGTTCCAATATGATGAAATTAAGGCAGATGGCCAAAACCTGATTATCAAGACTAAGACACCAGTGCCTACCTTGCCTGGCATGATGGGTGAACCTTTATTTATTATTATTAATACTAAGGTTGCTGACCGTGACTTTAGAAAAGAAGGCCCGATTTGTACTGGCCCCTATGCTGTAAAATCTTATACTAAAGCTAAAGCAGAGATGGTTGCTAATACCAACTATTGGGCAGGGCAAGTTCCCTTTAAAACTATGGAGATTAATACTATCGATGATCCTAATACTCGTGCAATGGCACTTCAAAAAGGTGAAATCGACTTTGCTATTAATATAGGTGCTGGTGATCTGCAGTTGTTCAAAAATAAGGATAAGTTCAATATTTCTGAAATTTCCTCTTTGCGTACTGTTTTGGCTCAAATGAATATGAACGAGGGCAAACCTCTACATGATCCCAAAGTACGTGCTGCTCTAATTCAATGCTTAGACCGTGAAACCTATAATAATGTGCTTTTAAAAGGAACCTTTGTTCCGGGCAAAGCACCTATTTCTCCCTCCTTAGACTATGGTTTCGACCAACTTAAAGATCCTAATGCTTATAATCCTGAAAATGCTAAAAAGCTTTTGTCTGAAGCTGGATGGAAGGATAGCGATGGTGACGGCTATGTAGATAAGAACGGTAAAAATCTGGAAATTGATTTTGTATACTATAGTGGCCGTGCAGAGCTCCCCTTATACGCAGAGGCTACTCAGGCGGATGCTAAGAAAATTGGTATTAAAGTTAATATGAAGAATGTTGACTACAATGTTTTGGATCCTATGCGTAACAGAGGTGAGTACGACCTGATTATTTCCAATATTCTTGTTGCCAACACTGGCGATCCGGAAGTATTTATGAACAGATACTTCAAAACCAATGTCAATGGCAGTCAGCCTGAAAATGCAACTGGCTACAGCAATCCTGAATATGATGCACTTTCTGATAAGTTGGGTGTAGAATTTGATCCTGCAAAACGTCGCCAATATATCATCGAAATGCAGCAAATACTGCTTAATGACAGTGTAGCTCTGTTCTTTGGCTATCCCAAAACCAATATGGTATCTAAAAAAGGCATCGAAGGAGCTAATATCTATCCGACAGACTATTATTGGGTAACTAAGGATATTAAACCTGCTAAATAATTTCAGAAACTATACTTAGAAAACAGCTAGGCGCACTTTTAAGGTGCGCCCTATGCTTGTTATCTTATTGATTATTAAAAGAGGAAAGAACCTGATGCTACTTAAAGTAAATAATTTAGACATCAGCTATGGTGATAAGCTTACTGTAGCAGGTGCAAATTTAGAATTAGATAGAGGCGAAATCCTGTCCATAGTAGGCGAATCCGGCAGTGGTAAGACTACTGTCATTCGTGCTATTATGGGGTGCTTGCCTGGTGCTGGGCATGTAAGCGGCGGCAGCATTATGTTTGATGGTAAAAATATCCTTGCAAATAGCCATGAGGATTGGCGCCAGATGTACGGCAAGGAAATGTCTATGATTTTTCAGGACAGTGGCAATATGATTAATCCCATTCGTCGTATCGGTGAACAGTTCATCGACTATATTCAGACCCATGCTCCGGAAAAAAGCAAGTCTCAGGCCAACGAAATGGCTATTGGTATGCTTACTAACGTCCATTTGCCAAACCCTGAGAATATTATGAATTGCTATCCCTTTGAGCTTTCTGGTGGTATGCGACAGAGAGTAGGTATTGCTATGGCTATGATTTTTAGCCCCAAGCTCCTTTTGGCAGACGAGCCTACCTCAGCCTTAGATGTAACTACTCAGGCTCAAATTATCCGTCAGATTGTAGATGTACGTATTGAATATATCGCTGCGGTGATTATTGTTACGCTTATTTTAGGCGTTGCTTCCTATGTATGTTATAAAATAATGGTTATGCAGGGTGGCAAGGTTGTGGAATGTGGACGCAGAGAGGATATTATCGGAAATCCTCAGCATGAATATACTAAGCAGCTTTTACGTGCAGTGCCTGTAATAGGAGGTAAATGCTATTATGAATAATACGAAACCTGCCTATGAACGTAACAATCTGATTTTGGAGATTAACCATCTTACGAAAAAGTTTCCCGTAGATGGCGGCAAAATGCTGACGGCCTGCAATGATATAACGCTGCGTGCCTATGAGGGCAAGACTTTGGGCATAATTGGCGAGTCTGGCTGCGGCAAATCAACTCTTGTCCGCACTCTGCTGCGTATTCATCCTGCAACATCAGGTGAGGTTATTTTCGAAGGTCATGATTTGCTGAAGTCCAAAGGGGAACAGCTGCGTCAGGACAGACGCAAAATCCAAATGGTTTTTCAGGATCCTACAGCAGCCTTTAATCCCAAAATGCTGGTAAAGGACATTTTGACAGAGCCCTTAAAAAATTATGGCCTTATTAAAAACAGTGAGGTAGACGCCAAAGCTGCAGAGCTTTTGGAGATGGTTGAGCTGCCTGTTGAATTTAAGGACCGCTATCCTCATAGTATGTCCGGCGGTCAGCGTCAGCGTCTTGGTATTGCCAGAGCCTTGTCCTTAGAGCCTAGAATTATAGTTTGTGACGAAGCTACCTCTGCCTTGGACGTATCCGTACAGGAAACAGTTTGTGAGCTTTTATGCAAACTGCAGAAGGAAAAGAATATTACCTATCTTTTTATTGCCCATGATTTAGGCTTGGTAGATTTGATGTGCCATCAGGTGGCAGTAATGTATTTAGGTAATGTAGTAGAGTGGATGGAAACAGGTCGCATTGCTGAGCATTGCAAACATCCGTATACTCAGGCACTTTTGCGTGCAGTTTTTAAGGTTGATTTTAAGGCTGGCGAGAAAATTGAGCCCTTGGAGGGTGAAATACCCAGTCCTCTCGATTTGCCTGAGGGCTGTCCTTTTGCAAGTCGCTGTCCAAAATGCAGTGAACGCTGCTTAAAGGAAAAGCCAGGGCTTAAGGAAGTGGAACACGGTCATTGGGTAGCTTGTCATTTAGTCAAGTAAAGATACCTTGTTGTCTAAACGTATACAAAAAATAATATGTCAAAGTATGGTGCTGCGTGTCTGGTGATTGCTGTTTGAACGCAGCACCTTTTGATTTTAAAGAGTTTAAGTATATCTGTTTTAAGAGACAAGGATGGAATGAACTACGGCAGAGAATATTTTTTTGATAATTTTCAGACAATATTATTGATGAACAATTACTCATATGTTATAATATAGTTAAGGTAATTCTTTAGAGGATATAATTGCCTTTATATATTTTTCTGATATAAATGAACAGTTACTCATATGATAAATAAAATGTAAAGGTGGTATTAGCATGAAAAAAGAAATTAGAGATTTAGAAGATTTACGCAATAGCTCTGGTGAAGTTCGCAGTATGCATACCAAAGATTTTGCTGATGACTATAGCAATCATCCTGAAGGCTGTACCTGTGGTCATTGTGGCAAGGACCATAGTCACAAAGGTATGAGCCATGTACCTGTTCATACTCACGAGGGTATGACTCAGGAGCACAGTCATGGAGATGCGTGTGGTGCTGTGGATTGCTGCTGTGGCAATGACGATAAGGGCAGTGATGAGGAGGACGACTCGGACCATCATCACGAGGAGAGCTGTGGCTGCGGCCATGATCATCACGAGCATCATCGCGAGGTCGTCTGCGGTCACGACCATCACGAGGACAGTTTCTGCTGCGGTCACGAGCATCATCACGAGGAGAGCTGTGGCTGCGGCCATGATCATCACGAGCATCATAACGAGGATAGTTGCAGCTGCGGCCATGATCATCACGAGCATCATCATGAGGAGAGCTGTGGCTGCGGCCACGACCATCACGAGCATAACCATCATGTATCAGGGCATCCGGACAACTGTCAATGTGAGCGTTGTCATCCCCACGAGGACTACTGCGATGTTTGTGGCAAAAGTCTTGCCTTGTGCACCTGCGTCATGCCTGATGCTGATAAGCTGAAGCGTGTTTATATTTTGAAAAATCTTGGCTGCGCTAACTGTGCTGCTAAAATGGAGCATAAAATTAAGGAGCTTCCTGGTGTTACCTACGCTAATATCAGCTTCGTAACTAAGCAGCTGCGTCTTTCTGCTGCAGACCACGAGGCTGTACTGCCTTTGATTAGGGAAATATGTTCTTCTATTGAATCTGACGTAGAGGTAATTCCCCGCAATGAAAAGCCTGCTTCCCACAAGGATATCCGAGGAGAGCATCGTGTATATATGGTGCAGCATTTGGATTGTGCCAACTGCGGTGCTAAAATTGAACGTGCTCTGAATCAAATGGCAGAGGTAGACGAGGCTGTTCTGACATTTACAACTAAAAAGCTGAAGGTTAAGGCTGCCTCCTATGAGGGATTGCTTGAAAAAATGCAGGCTGTTACTGACAGCGTCGAAGAAGGTGTCGTTTTAATAGAGCTGTCTAAAAGTACAAATACTGCTGCTCATAACAAAAGTCAGAATGCCAGCCTTGTAGAAAAGCTGGGTGACAAGCTGCAGCTTATAGAAATTATCCTAGGCGGTGTTGTTTTCATAGGGACGGAATGGCTTGGACTTATTCCAGAAGCGTACCACCTGTACTGTCTTGTTTTTGCCTACGTTCTTTTAGGCGGTCGCATTGTTTGGACTGCGGTGAAGAATATTGCTAAAGGTCATGTGTTTGATGAAAACTTCCTGATGACTGTTGCTACCCTGGGTGCTTTTGCTATTAAGGCCTGGGAGGAAGCAGTGGGCGTTATGTTCTTTTATCGCGTAGGCGAATTTTTCGAGCAGCGTGCTGTAGAAAAGAGCCGCGGTCAGATTATGGAAGCCGTTGATATGCGTCCTCAGGTTGTGAATCTGCTTATGGGCGACAAGGTGGAGGTTATTGGTGCAGAGGAAGCTCATGTTGGCGATATTCTTCTTGTTCGTGCAGGCGACAGAATTCCTCTGGACGGTATAGTTATTGACGGTGAAAGCCTTGTGGATACATCTCCTGTAACTGGCGAGCCTGTGCCTGTTAAGAAGCAATACGGTGATGAGGTTGTTTCTGGCTGCGTAAATACCTCAGGTATGCTGAAAATCCGCGTGGAGAAGGTTTTGGAAGAATCCATGGTAACCAAGATTTTGGACAGCGTAGAAAATGCTGCAGCCAGCAAGCCTGCTATTGATCGTTTTATTACTCGTTTCGCTAGAGTTTATACCCCCTTTGTAGTAGCTGCTGCTGTACTGACTGCAGTAATTCCTTCTCTGATTACTGGCGAATGGGAAAAGTGGATTTATACAGCACTTACTTTTTTGGTCATCAGCTGTCCCTGTGCTCTTGTACTTAGTGTGCCTCTGGCATTTTTCTCCGGCATTGGTGCTGGCTCCAAGTACGGCATTCTCTTTAAGGGCGGTGTAGCTATGGAGGCACTGAAAAATGTTGCAGCCGTAGTTATGGATAAAACTGGTACTATAACCAAGGGTAATTTTGTTCTGCAGGAAATCAAGCCTAATGGTGTCAATGAAGATGAATTGCTGTGCTTGTGTGCAGGTGCGGAGCAGGTTTCTACTCATCCGATTGCGGTGTCCATTGTGGCTGCTGCCAAAGAAAGAGGACTGAAGCTTGTTCGTCCAGACTTTTTTGAGGAATTTGCAGGTGAGGGTCTGGTTGCTGAAATTGCAGGTAAAACTGTGCTTTGTGGTAATACAAAGCTGATGCAGCGTTATGAAATTAGCTGTGCAGGCTATAAGGAAGCTATATATGGCAGTGAGGTACTTGTGGCTGTTGACGGCAAGTATTATGGACAGCTTTTAATTAACGATACTCTTAAAGAGGATGCTAAAGCAGCTGTTTCCGCTTTGAAGAATCAAGGTCTTGTTACTGCTATGCTGACTGGTGATGCTGAGTGTGAGGCTAATGCCGTAGCTGCTGCGGCAGGAGTCGATGAGGTGCGTGCTAAGCTGCTGCCTCAGGATAAGCTGAATGCTTTGAATGAGCTGCGTAATAAGTATGGCTCTGTAATGTTTGTAGGCGATGGCATTAATGATGCTCCTGTATTGGCTGGTGCTAATGTTGGTGCTGCCATGGGCAGTGGTGCTGATGCTGCTATTGAGGCTGCTGACGTAGTGTTTATGAATTCTGAAATGAAATCCATTCCCCAGGCCATTGCCATTGCCAAGGCTACCGGTGCTATTGCTTGGCAGAACGTTGTCTTTGCTTTAGCTGTAAAGGTAATTATCATGATTGCCGGTCTTATGGGCTATGCTTCTATGTGGGCTGCGGTTTTTGCTGATACTGGCGTTTCTCTGCTGTGTGTGTTAAACTCTATTCGTATACTGTATAAGAAGGTATAAAATATAGTACCGAAAGCGAGGTATCGAAAATGGGATTATTTGGTTTTGAGTCTAAAGATGAAAAGGTAAGGAAAGCAGTGGTGGATAGTCTGCCGCTATATTTTACAGCCTTTGTTGATTTTGACTATACCATAGTAGATGGCAGTATTTACGCCTGGTGCAGGCGTGATAATTTAAACGACGCCTATGAGCTAGTTTTGCATAATTTAAAGCAATGTGCAGTAAATCAAAATGCAGATGCTGTTATTGACGCTAAAATCTCTATTTCTGTCGGCAATGACAGCTGTATGGAAGGAACAGGATATCCCTTTTACGTTGTAAATGGAACAGGTGTAGCTGTCATAAGAAAATAATAGAGAAGCCTTAATATAATGAGCTTCTCAATAAATATTGCTTGCATTTTTAGGGCAGAGGAATTCAGTGTAATGCTGTTGTTCTTCTGCTCTTTTTCTATTTACTTGTATGGAATAAATTCGATAGCCATGTCTAACTAAATCTTCTAGTTAGCTTAAGAATTTTAAAATTTTACTTGACAAATACAGGATAGGTAGAGTAAACTCATAACATAAGTTAGATGCAACTAACTAGATTGAAGTGGATGTATGAAAGGTATGAGGTAAAGATGATGCCGCTATTAATGGCCAAGCCTGGCGAGGTGAATACAATTACCGCAGTACGCGGCAAAAATGAAATTAAACGCCATTTGGAAAATATGGGTTTTATTGAAGGTGCCAGCATTACCGTCATTACAGAATTTGATGGTAATCTGATTGTTAACGTAAAGGATGCACGTGTGGCTTTAAGCAAGAACATGGCGTCCAAGATATATATTTAGTTTAGGAGGGGTCAGATGAAAACCTTAAAGGAAGTACAGGCTGGCGAGTCTGTAGTAGTAAAAAAGCTTAACGGCGAGGGAGCTTTAAAACGCAGAATAATGGATATGGGTATAACAAAAGGTGTAGAAATTCTGGTTCGCAAGCTGGCTCCTTTAGGTGACCCTATGGAGGTTACTGTACGAGGCTACGAGTTGACATTGCGTAAGAATGAAGCAGAAAGCATAGTTGTGGAGTGAGGTGCATAAAATGAATGAAGTAAAGATTGCTTTAGTAGGCAACCCTAATTGCGGCAAAACCACAATGTTTAATGAGCTGACAGGCTCTAACCAATACGTAGGCAACTGGCCTGGCGTAACTGTAGAAAAGAAAGAAGGCAAGCTTAAAGGTAGCGGTGAGGTAACTATTACAGACTTACCTGGCATTTACTCTCTTTCTCCCTATACTCTTGAAGAAGTAATTTCCCGTAATTACCTTTTGGACAATAAGTTAGATGGTATTTTAAACCTTGTAGACGGATCTAATATTGAGCGTAATCTGTATTTGACTACACAGCTTATGGAAATGGGTATGCCTATAACCATTGCCCTGAATATGATGGATATTGTCCGCAAGAATGGTGATAAGATTGATGCGGTAAAGCTGTCTGAGGTGTTGGGCTGCTCAATTGTGGAAACATCAGCCTTAAATGGCGAAGGTACTAAGGATGCTGCGGCTAAGGCTATTGGTAATGCAGGCAAGGCAGCTCCCAAGCCGATTGTATTCCCCGTTGAGGTAGAAGAGGCACTGGCTCAGATTCATCGCTTAATGGGAAATAGAGTTGCAGGCGCAAGTCAGCGCTGGCTTTTAGTAAAGCTTTTTGAACGAGACCAAGAGGTTTATAAAACTCTTAAGGTCAGCGAAGCAGAGCAAAAGGCTCTGGATGATATTATTACTATCTGTGAGGAGCAGCTGGACGACGACAGCGAAAGCATTATTACCAATGCACGTTACGAATATATTGGTCAGCTCATGAGTAAAGCTGTGAAAAAAGGCAGCGTTGGTATGACTACCTCCGATAAAGTTGACCGCATCGTTACTAATCGCTTTTTAGCACTGCCAATTTTTGCGGCAGTAATGTTCCTTGTTTATTACATTGCTGTAGAAACAGTTGGCACTATTGTAACTGATTTTACGAACGATACTCTCTTTGGTGAATGGATTATGCCATGGGCTCAGGCACAGCTGGAAGCGGCAGGCGCAGCTGATTGGATTGTGTCATTGGTAGTTGATGGTATTATTGGCGGTGTTGGCGCTCCCATTGGCTTTGCACCCCAAATGGCTATTGTCTTCCTACTGCTGAGCTTTTTAGAGGACTGCGGTTATATGGCCCGCGTGGCCTTTATTATGGACCGCTTTTTCCGTCAGTTTGGTATGAGCGGCAAAAGCTTTATTCCCCTCTTGATTTCTTCTGGCTGCGGCGTTCCTGGTATCATGGCAACCCGAACTATTGAGAACGAAAAGGACCGTCGTCTGACTATCATGACCACCACCTTTATTCCCTGTGGTGCTAAGCTTCCTGTTATTGCGCTGCTTTCCGGCGCTATTATGGGCGGCGCCTGGTATATGGCTCCTATCATGTACTTTATTGGTTTCTTTGCTGTAGTGACATCCTGCATTATCTTGAAGAAATCCGATCTTTTCGCAGGTGACCCTGCTCCCTTCGTTATGGAGATGCCTCCTTATCATATGCCTCTTGCTAAGAATGTTCTGATTCATACCTGGGAGCGCGTAGCTGGTTTCCTGAAAAAAGCTGGTACGGTAATTTTCCTGTGCTGTGTAGTAATGTGGTTCCTGGCAAGCTGGGGTATGGCTGATGGCAGTCTGGCAATGGTAGAGGATGTTGAAAATAGCTTTATGGCTATTATCGGTGGTGCTATTGCTCCTATCTTTGCTCCCTTGGGCTTAAGCAGCTGGCAGTCAGTCGCAGCAGCATTCTCTGGTTTTGTGGCTAAGGAAGCAGTTGTCAGCACTATGGCAATTCTTTCTGGCTTGGCCGAAGCTACTGAGGAGGAGCCTGATTTGTGGAACGCAGTAATGGCCATGTTCCCCAGTGCTGTGGCAGCCTTCTCCTTCCTGGTGTTCAATCTGCTGAACTCTCCCTGCTTGGCAGCTGTTGCTACCATGAGCAGAGAAATGAACAGCAGCAAGTGGATCTGGGCTACCCTTTGCTTCCAGAATTTATACGCTTACAGCGTTTGTTTGATGATTTACCAGCTGGGCCGCGTCTTTGTAGGCGGTGAAGCCTTTGATGCTGGTACTGCAGTGGCTGTAATAATGCTGGTAGGCTTTATTTATCTGCTTGTCCGTCCTGCCAAAAAAGGCAGTGTTAATGTTTTGAGTGTTGAAGCTCGCTAAGAGTCATAGTCCGGCAGCTCTCATCCCTCCAAGAGAGCTGCCAGTACACTCGTTATAGAAAAGAGGTATATTATGGCAACTTGGATTGTTGGTTTAGTAATTATTGCAGCAGTATATTTTGCCGCAAAAAGTGTTTTGGCAACCCATAAAAGTGGTGGCTGTACAGGCTGCAGCTCCTGCTCCGGTGGCTGTAGTCATTGCACACAGCTAAAGGGTTTAGATGCTAAAAAGTAATTAATTTTTCAGGTTCGTTAGCAACCTCCAAGCAAAAATACCCTGAAAACAATTACTTGAAAATACATACACATACAGATTTACCCAGATTTCAGACAAATTCCTTCCAAATTGAAAGTAGGGTGAAAGGGCTGCCGCTGTCTATAAAGATGGCGGCAGTCTTTTTGTATTTATTTTGTCAGGCTGACTATAAAACTGTTGACACTGGTCTATTAAATTGTTAAGATATAACGTATAACAATATAATTTAATGGCTAAGAACGGAAGGGTTGTCCTTGACACCGGCAAAGAGAAGCAGCGTAGTGGTGAAAGCTGTTGCGGAAAAGGATTACTGTAGTCCGGGAGCTGCTGTGCTGAAATAGTAGTAGGTGCAGACGCATTGCACACGTTACGTGTTTGAGTGCCTCATAAATATTACAGTACCAGTTTAGCTGCAGTAGGTATGAGGAAGATAGGTGGTACCGCGTTTATACGTCCTGTTCATTATAAACAGGACGTTTTTTTATTGCTCAGCTGGTCTGAGATTAAATAAGCTAATTATCATTATTATTTTAGGAGGAATAGAAATGGCAGAAGAGCATAACATTCCTAAGGTTTATGACCCTGCTTCTGTTGAGAAGAAGTGGTATGAATTCTGGGAGAAAAATCGTTTATTCCATGCGGAGGTTGAAGAGGGCAAGGAAGCCTTCAGTATTGTAATTCCCCCTCCGAATATTACTGGTCAGCTGCATATGGGCCATGCACTGGATAACACTCTGCAGGATATCCTGATCCGTTGGCACCGTATGATGGGTCACAATACCCTTTGGATGCCTGGTTATGACCATGCAGGTCTGGCAACTCAAATCAAGGTTGAAGAAGTAATTAAAAAAGAAGAGGGCAAAACCCGTTATGACCTGGGTCGTGAAGAATTCCTGAAACGCGTTTGGGAGTGGAAGGACCAATACGGCGACCGCATCATTAATCAGCTGAAGCATTTAGGCGTTTCCTGCGATTGGGAGCGTAAACGCTTTACCATGGATGAAGGCTGCTCCAAGGCTGTACGTGAGGTTTTCTGTGCTCTGTACGAAAAAGGCCTTATCTATAAAGGCACCCGTATTACCAACTGGTGCGTAAACTGCAACACTGCACTGAGCGATATTGAGGTTGAGCATAAGGATGATCCGGGTCATCTGTGGTATATCCAATACCCAGTTGTTGAAGAAGAAGGTACTTACCTGACAATTGCTACCACTCGTCCTGAAACCATGCTGGGCGATACTGCTGTAGCTGTAAATCCTGCTGATCCCCGCTATGGTCATCTGGTTGGCAAAACTCTGCGTCTGCCTCTGACTGACCGCGTTATTCCTATTATTGCTGACGACTACGTAGATCTGGAGTTTGGTACTGGTGCAGTTAAAATTACTCCGTCCCATGACCCCAATGACTACGAAATGGGTATTCGTCACAACCTGCCCAGCATTGTTGTTATCGGCATGAATGGTCTCATGACTGCTGAAGCTGGCAAATACGAAGGCCAAACTCGTGAAGAATGCCGTAAAAATATCGTAAATGACCTGAAAGAACAGGGCTATCTGATTAAAATTGAAGAGCATGCTCACGCTGTTGGTCACTGCCAACGCTGCGGCAGCGTAGTAGAGCCTTTGGTATCTACCCAATGGTTTGTAAAAATGGAGCCTTTGGTTAAGGCTGCTGTTGATTGTGTTGAGGACGGTCGTACTCAATTCGTTCCTGAACGCTTCACCAAAACCTATACTGGTTGGATGGACAACATTCGTGACTGGTGTATTTCCCGTCAAATCTGGTGGGGTCACCGTATCCCTGTTTGGTACTGTGATGACTGCGGCGAAATGCATGCATCCCGTACTGATTTGACTGCCTGCCCCAAATGCGGCAGCACCAATATTCATCAAGATGAGGACGCACTGGACACCTGGTTCTCTAGTGCTCTGTGGCCCTTCTCCACTATGGGTTGGCCCGACAATGATCCGCTTCTGAAGCAATTCTATCCTACTAGCGTTCTGGTAACTGGCTACGATATTATTTTCTTCTGGGTAGCAAGAATGCTTATCATGGGTATGGAATTTATGAAGGAAATTCCCTTCGAGAAGGTATTCATCCATGGTCTGGTTCGCGACAGCCAAGGCCGCAAGATGTCCAAATCTCTGGGCAATGGCATTGATCCTCTGGAAGTTATTGAAAAATACGGCGCTGATACCCTGCGCTTTATGCTGATTACCGGCAATACCCCGGGCAACGATATGCGCTTCTACTGGGAGCGTGTTGAAGCTACCCGTAACTTTGCCAACAAGATTTGGAACGCATCCCGCTTTGCTCTTATGAACATGGAGGGCTACGATCCTGATGCTAAGCTGGCTCCTTACACTCTGGCTGACAAATGGATTCTGTCCCGTCTGCAGCACACCTCCAAGAACGTTACTGAGATGCTGGGCAAGTTTGAGTTGGGTGAAGCTGGCCGTATGATTTACGACTTTATCTGGGGCGAAGTATGTGACTGGTATATTGAGCTCGCTAAACCTCGTCTGTACAATAAAGAAAATCCTGAAGAGCGTGCAACCGCTCAGCATGTATTGGCTAAGGTTCTGACCAGTGCTATGCAGCTGCTCCATCCCTATATGCCTTTCATCACCGAGGAAATTTATCAATGCTTGCCGCATCAGGCTTCCAGCATTATGATTTCCAAGTGGCCTGAAGCTGAAGAAGCCCTGATGGACGATGAAGCAGAACGTCTTATGGGCGCAATTATGGAAAGCATCAAGGCTATCCGTAACATGCGTGCAGAAGTAAATGTACCGCCCGGAAAGAAAGTTCCTGCAATTATGCTGGCTGCAGCAGACCTGAAGGCTGGCGTAGAGGCTAATGCTAACTACGTACATCTGATGGGCGCAATCAGCGAGCTGACTGTTCTGGAAGATACTGCTGCTAAACCAGAAAACGCTATGGCTGCAGTTGTAAGCGGCATTGAGGTATATCTGCCTCTGGCTGGTCTCATTGATGTTGAAAAAGAAAACCAACGTCTGAACAAAGAGCTGACCGCTATCGAAAAAGAGCTGAGCCGCGTAGAAGGCAAGCTTGGCAACGAAGGCTTCTTGGCAAAAGCTCCTGAGGCTGTAATTGTTAAAGAAAAAGCTAAAGCAGAAGAACTGAATGGCAAAAAAGCAGCTATTCTGGAACGTCTGGAATACCTGAAGACCTTATAATTTTAGAACTGTTTATGGAGCAATTTGGTGCCTGCATTTGTGGGCGCTTAAATTGCTCCTGTACTTTTCCATTATAAATGGAGGATGAATTATGAATTATGTAGAAAGCCTTTCCTATTTGGAAAACCTGGGCAAGTTTGGCATTCAGCTGGGTATGGAAAGAATAGAAGGTCTGCTGAGAGAGCTTGGTAATCCTGAGCAGAAAATTAAAACTATCCACGTAACCGGTACTAATGGCAAGGGCTCTGTAACCAGCATGATTACCAATATTTTGTTGGCTGCAAACCTTAAGGTTGGTAAATTTACCTCTCCCCATTTGGTGAGATATAATGAAAGAATTTGCTTGAATGGCGAAGAAATTAGCGACGAAGCCTTTGCTACTACTATTACCGCTGTCAAGGCAGCTGCTGACAGCATCGTGAAAAAAGGCGTCTGCGATCAGCCTACTCAATTTGAGATTTTGACTGCTGCAGCGTTCCTGTATTTCTGCCTGGAAAAGGTAGATTACGCTGTAATTGAAGTTGGTATGGGTGGTTTATGGGACTCTACCAATGTTATTACTCCTGTTGTATCTGTAATCACCAATGTTTCTCTTGATCATACTGACCGCTGCGGTGACAGCGTAGAACGTATTGCTATGCAAAAAGCTGGTATTATCAAGGAAAAGGTACCTCTGGTTACTGCTGCTGAGGGAGATAATGCTTTAGGGCCCATTGTTACTATGGCTATGTTCAAGGAAGCGCCTGTATATCTTTACGGCAAGGCATTTTATGGCACAGAGGTAGAAAGCTCCATGGACGGTCAAAAGTTTACCCTTCATGCAGGTGATTTTTATGCTTCCGATTATGAAATTAAGCTTCCTGGTGAGCACCAGATTAAAAACACCAGCGTAGCAATTGTTGCTGCTAAGCTGGTGTCTAAGCAGGATGATAGAATTAATGAGCTGGCACTGCATCTTGGTGTTGCCAATACCCTTTGGCCTGGTCGCTTGGAGCGTGTAAGCCAAAAACCGGATCTTATTCTGGACGGTGCTCATAATCCTGATGGCGCTAAAGCACTGCGCAGTGCTCTTGATAAGTATTATCCTGGCCAAAAGGTTCACTTTGTCTTTGGTATGATGGGCGACAAGGATATGAGCGGTGTTATCAAAACCCTCATTCACAATGACGATGTAGTTTACACTGTTCGTGCTGATGGTGGCTCACGTGCTGCTGAGGCTGAGGCGCTGGCTGAATTGGTTGGTGCCAATGCAATTCCTATGAACAGCCTGGCAGAGGCTTATCATAAAGCTGCTGACCAAGCTGGCAAAGATGGCATCATTTGCGTTTGCGGCAGCTTGTATTTAGTTGGCGAGTTTAAGAAGGTTCTTCTGGAAGAAGAGCGTAATAAACTTAACTGACACAGTATAGCACCATGTACTATATCGGAATAAGCACTAAATAATTTTGCGAATTTTAAAGAGAGTTATAGCTTTTGCTGTAACTCTCTTTTTTGTGTTATTTACAGCAGTGTAAAAAATATAAAATCTAAAGAGGGGAGAACAGCACACCTCGTAATAGAAAAAGGAACATTCGGAGATGAGAACCTGTGGAAAACAAGTAATGTATTGGAGAACCTTGTAATCGGCGGCGACCATGTAAAGAATTACGGAGCAACACAGCCAGATAATGCATCTAATTTGCATCTGAATCATGCAAAAACTGAAATCAAGGGTGGAACATTTAATTCTCTTATAATTGGCGGCAGCCTTGCTAATCAGTATTATCCTGGAGTAGGCTCAAATGTTTTAATAACTACCGTAGGTACTGCAGAAACTATTATTACTGGTGGTACATTTAACAAAGCTATCGTAGCTGGTGGCGTAGCTATGGGTACTAATGCTGTATCAAATGTAGATAAAGCTTTTTTGAATATTTCTAACGCTAAAGGTGATGCAGATATCTTTACAGGTGGTATGGTAAGATATGGAGATGCAAGGGGTACAGTGGGCGCAACAGTAAATGAGTCCATTGTTACTATTAAAAACTCTACAGTGGGAAATATATATAATACCAGAGGCTTTGCGCTATGGGATGATAACACTGGTTGGCATTTCGGTGCTGAAAAAGATTGCACTAATGGCACTAATGGCACTAATGGCTCTAATGCTAATGCTAATGGTTTTGCAGAAGGCACTTTTACTAAGTTAAAGCTTGTTAATACTACTGCTAAAATAGTTGATGTAACTGAAGGTTCTGTTGAGCTGAGGGTAGAGGGCGAAAAAGGCGCTACTTCTATTGGCAAATTAGTTGTTGGTAATAATGGTGCAACTACTGTTACTGCTTCTGCTGACGGCGATGCCAACGATGCAGCTGCAGCTAAAGGCGATTATAGCAATCTTAATATTCAAATTGGCGGTCAAAATATTATTACCAAAACAGATGAAGACGGTAAATATGAGATTTTTAATGGTGTAACCGAAATTAAGATTGAGGAAGGCGAGATTGCCGGCGCTGTATACATTGATAAGGACGGCGTTGCTCATCAATCTGTCAATGTAGGTAATACTGGTATTGCTGAAATGTCTTCTCTGGCTCTTATGACCTGGCGTCAGGAAAACAACGATATGAATAAACGTCTTGGTGAGCTGCGTAACAGCAATGGTGAGCATGGTATTTGGACCAGAATGACTCGTGGCGAGAGCAAGTACAACAGCATTAAGAACCAATACAATGCATATCAAATTGGCTATGATGAGAAGGTTGGTTCTGACAAAGCATGGACCGTTGGTGCTGCATTGACCTATACTGAAGGCAAGAGCACTTTTGTTAAGGGCAGTGGTGAAAACACACATAAAGGCTTTGCTATTTATGGCAGCAAGCTGAACGAAGATGGCAGCTTCATCGATTTGATTGCTAAGTATTCTCGTCTGGAAAATGAATTTGAAATTGGCAAGGCACAAGGTGACTATGATACCAATGGCTACAGCATCAGTGCTGAATATGGCAAACGTCTGGCACAGGGCAATGGTTTCTGGATTGAACCTCAGGTAGAGCTGACATATGGTTTAGTTGAAGATGCTAACTACATTGTTGGTAGAAGACATGTAGCTCAAGACGATATCGAGAGCCTTGTTGGTCGTGTAGGCTTTAGCCTGGGCAAGGATATTAAACAAGGTAATGTTTATGTACGTGCATCTTATCTCTATGACTTTGACGGTGAAACCAAGGCTGTTGTGAGCAAGTTAGGATTGCAGGAAACCTTTGAGCAAGATCTTGGCGGTGGCTGGTTCGAGGTAGGCGTAGGCACTAACTACAACTTGAGCGATGCAACCTATCTGTACTTCGACGTAGAAAAAACCTACGGCGGTGATGTTGCTACTCCGTGGCAGTGGAACGCAGGCGTTCGTTATAGTTTCTAAGTGCTGTTGTAGGGATGCAAACCTCTCAGTCAGCTACGCTGACAGCTCTCCTTAAAAGGAGAGCCTAAAGTGCAATCGAAGAGCAAGCCTCTCCTTTCAAGGAGAGGTGTCAGCGAATAAAATGAGCTGACGGAGAGGTGAATTCTAGTTTTTTAGAATTTTGGCACATTTTCCTGCATCTGAGAACATAGGCGTACTGATGAAGAAGTGTTCTGTTGAACAGAGAGGCAACGCACTATCTGCTGCTCTCACAGGACACCCCCAGTCAACTCACTGCTTTCGCTGACCGAGGGGTATGTTTAAAATCATCCCAACCTTTCAAGGGCGTCACGGCTGTGGCGCTCTTGATTTTTATGCAATTTATCTCGTAAGGAAGTATAAATGATATCCATGTACATTGCTTAGGGTTAAGAAAAAATCTAATTTATGCTCTGATTATACCGCGTTGTTCAGTATGGTCAGAGCATATATTTTTTGAAGTGGATGTGTGCGTAGCACAATAAGCAAATGTACTCGATGTACATTTGCTTGACTGGGGGGGGGGACGAAGTGCTATACTTTCCTTGAAGAATATTTTTGCTTAAAACGAAACAGTTGGTGTTGTGAATATATCAATACAAATTTTTTTGGTTATAATGTTTGTAACAGAAATAGGCTTCTTAACGGTTGAGTGCCGTTAAAATAAAAATTGCATACTGTAGGTTTGGTGTTAAAAATGATGAAAGGTTGTGAGTTTTATGAAAAAACATGTACTCAAGAAAAGTATGGTCCTAGGCTCCTTGATGGCGTTTGTCATTACTGGCAGTGCGTTGGCAGCTAATGTTAATGTTGCTAAGGGTGAAACTAAAAATTATGAGTCTGGTATCAAAGTTGGCACAAACGAAAGCTTTACAAACGCAGGTACAGTAATTGCTGGTGATAGAATTACTGTAGATGGTGGCCATTTTAAAAATACTGGTACAATTAAAACAGGTATTTTGGATGTCTATAGTAATACGAATGATAACGCAACTATTGCTGGAATAATAGATGTAGATAAGTTTATATATTGTGGTGCCGAAGATGCTCTATATTCTAGAGGCCTAGAAGCAGATATAGATGCTTATGAACTCTCTATTATTGGTTCAAAAAAGGAAACAGGTTTACTTGTAAAAGATAAAAATGTGTTAGAGCATGTAGACAATGTTATTATTGAAACCAATGGTGCTAAAACAGGACTTATTTTAGAAGGAAATCTAGCTATTACTTCCCATATTACTTTAACAGGCGATGTTCAATCAGGCGATGCTAGAGTAGAGGTTTACGATAATTCTGAAGTTACTTTAAAAAAAGTAACCAATGATTCTAGCAAAGGTAAAATTCAAGTAAATGGTAGCAGTACGGTTTCTGTTGCTGAATTAAAGGTTGAGTCTGGAAAAGAGTTGACCTTACAAACTAATGGTTCAGAAGATTCTGGTGGTAAGTTTGTCCTTGGAAACATTGATTTAGCTGAAAATGGTAAGCTATATGCGTGTACTGATAATAAATGGGCAAAACCCAAAATGGAAATTGGTGGAGTTATTAATATCAAGTTAGCTAAAGATGCTGTGGTTGATTTTGGCGGTATGAAAAATCCTGACTGGAATGGTGAGCGAATTAATGTGGCTGCAGATTCCTTTATTGTTCGCGTTGCGGATACTACCAGCGAATCTAAGGTATATATTTCCAGTACCAGTGAAATTGTAAAAAATGCTGATAAAATTGTAATTATAGCTGATGGTGCAAATAACACTGGCAATGCGGCAGAAGACTTAAAAAATGCTGGTTCTGTATTGGAATTTACTACAGAAACTAACAGCGATAGCTCCCGTCCTACTACTTCTGCTGGCGTAGGTGCTACCGTTGAACAAGAGGAAAGCTCTATTTTTGATGGAGCAAGAGGTTCTATTGCCGAAGAAGGTAAGATAAATAATATTGAAATTAAGAGAAACACTAACGTATATGGCATTTTAGATACTACTACTAATGCACTTATGACCTGGCGTCAGGAAAACAATGATATGAATAAACGTCTTGGCGAGCTTCGTGACAGCAATGGTCAGCATGGTGTTTGGGTTCGTATGGTACGTGGTCAGGCTGATTACAACAGCATTGATAACCAGTATAATACATATCAATTAGGCTATGATGAGAAGTTAAGCACAAATCCTGAATGGACTGTTGGTGCAGCTGTAAGCTATACTGATGGTTCCAGCGATTTTGCTAGTGGCAGTGGCGAAAATACTCACAAGAGCATTGCTTTCTACGGCAGCAAATTAAGTGAAGACGGCAGCTTTGTTGACTTAATTGCTAAATATGGCCGTTTAGAGCATGAATTTAATGTTGCTGAAGATACTTTAAGTGGTGAATATGCAACTAATGGTTATAGCGTAAGTGCTGAATATGGCAAACGTTTTGAGAAAGAAAACGGCTTCTGGATTGAGCCTCAAGTTGAGTTGACTTATGGCAGAGTAACTGAGGCTGATTATGTTAATAAGCAAGGCAATAAAGTTGTACAAGAGGATATGGACAGTCTTGTTGGTCGGCTTGGCTTCCGTTTAGGCAGAGATATCAAGCAAGGCAATGTATATGTACGTGCTTCCTATCTGTACGATTTTGACGGTGAAACAGCTGTAAGCTTTACTGATTCTGAAGGACATAAGAGAGTGATGGAAGCTGACCTTGGCGGTGGCTGGTTCGAGGTAGGCGTAGGCACTAACTACAATCTGAGTGATGCAACTTATCTGTACTTCGACGTAGAAAAAACCTACGGCGGTGATGTTGCTACTCCGTGGCAGTGGAACGCAGGCGTTCGTTATAGTTTCTAAGTGCTGTTGTAGGGATGCAAACCTCTCAGTCAGCTACGCTGACAGCTCTCCTTAAAAGGAGAGCCTAAAGTGCAATCGAAGAGCAAGCCTCTCCTTTCAAGGAGAGGTGTCAGCGAATAAAATGAGCTGACGGAGAGGTGAATTCTAGTTTTTTAGAATTTTGTCACGTTCTCCAGCGTCTGAGAACATAGGCGTACTGATGAAGAAGCATTCTGTTGAATAGAGAGGCAATGCACTATCTGCTGCGTTTACAGCTCCTAGACGTACAAAAAACTAAATCATCCCAACATTTCAAGGGCGTTATGGCTTCGGCTGTGGCGCTCTTGTTTTATTACTTGTAAAAGCTGATGGATAGTGGTATAATACAAAAAATTGAATATATGATTGCTATTAATATGGCGGTTGTGGTTTAAAGATTAAGTAGTACTTTTACCTGAAACGGTAGTTGTACTGCTTTTTTTGTTTTATGTGATGGTTAAAAATATTAATTTAGATCTGTGTGAAAGTTACTATAAAGGAGCGGATCAGGTGATTAGTGGGGAGAAGAAACAAAGGTATATCAAAACAATAAGAGAATTTTGTTTGATGGATGATGTGTTTTTATCAGCAGTATTTGATGAGGATATTGAGCTTACGGAAATGTTATTGCAGGTAATTTTAGAAAATGATAAAATTAAGGTGAAAACTTCCAAAGCTCAATATGGAATTAAAAATCTTGAGGGACATTCTGCCGTGCTAGATATTTTTGCTAAGGGTTCTGATGGCCAAAGCTTTAATGTTGAGGTGCAAAGGGTCAATAAGGGAGATTTGCTTCAACGGGCACGCTATTATTTAGGATTGATTGATTCTAAAATATTTAAAGCTGGTGATGATTATAAACATCTTAATGATACTTATATTATATTTATAACTGAGCAGGATGCTTTAGGATATGACTTGCCAATATATCACATTAAAAGAATCATTGCAGAAAATGGAGCAGATGTTGCCGATGGTTCCCATATAATTTACGTGAATGCTGCTAGACAGAATAAAGAAACTGCATTAGGCAGATTGATGCACGATTTTTTTTGTAGGAATGCAGCAGAAATGTTAAACCATAAATTAGCTGTTAAAGTTGGCTATATGAAGGAAAAAGGAGGCGTGAGTAAAATGTGTGAATTGATGCAAAAGCTGGCTGATAAAGAGGCAGAAGAAAGAGTTCATGAAGAAAAAGTAAGAATTGTTGAAAGATTTTTAAAAGCCGGTGCTACTGTAGACTTGATTATTGCTGGGACAAATTTATCTCGTGATGAAGTTGAGGCAATAGCTAAGCGAATTGCCTAATATTAAGTAGAACTAGTTTTATACTCTGATTATATTGAGAGTTTCAGTATGATCAGAGTGTTTTTTTTGCAAATGGATGCGCTCTGTTTGTGATGTCTGGCTGTTATGCAATCTTCAATAGTGTAAAATTGTTCGCTTTTTCATATTTCACAAATTGTTTGCAAAAGTGTACGCTTTTTTGACTTTTTGACATTTGACAAAGACATTGAGTATCAAGTAAAATACTAGTAACATCACTCATTAATTGAGAAATATTTTGTTTAGACGTATGTCAACTGGAGGAAAATGTATTATGAATAAGACTTTGATTGGTGTAATTGCTGCCATTGTGATTGTGGTAGGTATGATTTTCAGCAGTTATAATGGACTTGTAGCTATGAACGAGAATGTTACCGGCAAATGGGCTCAGGTAGAAAACCAGCTCCAACGCCGCAATGATTTGATTCCTAACCTGGTAAACACTGTTAAGGGCTATGCTGCTCATGAATCTCAGGTATTCAAAGATGTTGCTGATGCCAGAGCTAAGCTGGGCGGTGCTTCCACTGTTGCTGAAGCTAGCAAGGCTAATGGCGAGCTGAGCAATGCTTTAGGCCGTTTGCTGATGGTTGCAGAGCAATATCCTGACCTTAAGGCTAACTCTAACTTTACTCAACTGCAGGACGAGCTTGCAGGTACTGAGAACCGTATTGCTGTAGCCCGTAAGGATTACAACTCCGCAGTTCAATCTTACAATGCAAAAATTAAATCCTTGCCTGCTTCCTTGTACGCTGGTGCCTTTGGCTTTACCGCTAGAGATTATTTTAAGGCTGACGAGGTTGCACAGAAGGTTCCTACTGTTAAATTCTAATAAAAAGCAAGCTTTGGCCGGCGGCCCTAATGGCCTTGCCGGCCTTAATTTTAGGCTGATTATTTTGGATAACGGAGCGTATTTATGATGAAACGTTGGTTAACTTTATTGATGCTGCTGGTGCAGACTGTGTTTGCTGTTTGTGCTGATGCTGCTCCTGCTATTCCTCCCAAGCCTGCCGCTGGAACGGGAGTTTATGTACAGGACTATGCTGGCATTATTCGCGAAAGCGATAAAAAGCTGATGCTGCAGCTAGGCCAGGAGCTGGACAATAAAACAACTGCTCAGGTTGCGGTGCTTACTATTCCTTCGTTGGAAGGCGAGTCTTTGGAGGACTATTCTCTTGAGGTTTTGCGTACTTGGGGTATTGGTCAGAAGGGAAAGGATAATGGTGTGCTTATTCTGATTGCAGCTAAGGACCGAAAGTCTCGCATAGAGGTTGGTTATGGTCTGGAGGGCGTGCTTCCTGACGGATTGACTGGCCGTATTCAGGACAGGTATATGCTGCCATATTTCCGCAAAGGAGATTACAGTAAGGGTATATTGCAGGGCTATGCGGCGACTGCAGGTACTATTGCTAAGGCTGAAGGTGTTGAGCTTAATGGCGTCCAAACCAGCAGACCTCAGCAGCAGTCCTCTGGCTGGAATTTGC
>ENA-ORLU01001050-ORLU01001050.1-human-gut-metagenome-genome-assembly--contig:-NODE-1050-length-22562-cov-2.786480_pt1 | contig 22562 bp, 18 predicted proteins | sample MGYA00243009_ERZ508833 | MGnify/ENA primary metagenome ERZ508833 (study PRJEB26277, sample SAMN04329763) | human gut metagenome | biome: human-associated habitat | host: Homo sapiens | place: USA...
TTTAATTAAATCCTTGTTATCTCTTAAAATATAATCAGCAGATCTTCCAACAATTACACAACTTTCAGTGTTAGCAATTTCTTTTATGACATTAGTTTGTTTGATAATAGAATCACCATTTGCTTCTAATGATAAGAAATCATTATATAATTTATCAGTATCGTTATAATTTTCTACTAAAGAATGTTTAATTGCAAAATCTTTAATTTCTTCTTTTCCATAGAATGCAATTCCAAGTTGTTTTGCAACATTTCTTGCAATTTCTTTACCATTTGTACCATGTTCACGAGATATTGAAATAACTAGATTATCTTTGTAAACAGTAGGTTCTAAAACTGCAATTTTTTGTTTGTAAGCATTTTTCAATATGAAAGCTGAAATTATAGCAGTAAGAATTTCAGAAATAGGGAATGTCCACCAAACTAAATTTATAACATTATCAGATAATGTAAATAAATATGCGATAGGAAATACAAATATAACTAATCTTAATAATGAAATTATAAGAGGTTTACATGCATATCTAAGTGCTTGTAAAACACCTTGAACAGCAATAGAAAATCCCATAAATACAAATCCAATACTTGAAATTCTAAGTGCTGTTGAACAAACATCAATAATTTGAGTTGTAGATCCACCAGATAATCCGAATAATTTTGATAATGGATTAGCAAAGATTTCAAATAATGCAGTGATTATTAAAGTGACAATTGCAGTATCTATAATTCCATATTTAATACAATCATCAGCTCTTTTTTTATCTTTCATACCATAATTAAATGATAATATTGTAATAATAGTATTAGATAATCCAAAACATGCAAGTACAGCAATATTTTGAATTTTATAATATATACCAAAAGATCCTACCAATATTGTTGGATCGGCTTTTGCTGTTCCTAGTATAGCATTCATTCCAGCCATCATAACAGAAAGTAATGATTGCATAATTGCAGCAGAAAGACCTATACTATAAATTCCTCTTATTAGACCTAAATCAGGTTTTATGTATTTTAAATTTTTATCAATTTCTTTATTTACAGTGTAATGAAATATTATTGCGACAAATAAAGATAAAAATTGTCCAATTACTGTTGCCCAAGCAGCACCAGCAACACCCATATTTAATGGGAAAATAAAAATATAATCTAATACAATATTTGCAATTGCACCAGATATTTGTGCTATTGCAGATAAATTAGTTTTTCCAGTTGCTTGTAAAAATCTTTCATATGCTGTATATGCAATAGAACCAAGTGAAAAACAACAGCAAATTTTTAAATATGTTGTTCCTATAGAAATTATTTCTTCATTACCAGCAGAAAATAAAGAAATGAACCATTTTGACCCAAACATTCCAAATAAAAAGAATAATATAAAAATGCAAATACTAATAAAAATACCATTACCAGCAACTTTATTCACTTGTTCTTTATTATTTTCTCCTAGATTTTTAGAAAGTAATGTGTTTAGCCCAATTCCTGTACCAACACCAATAGCAATAATTAAAATTTGAATGGGAAATGCTAATGTTAAAGCTTGATTTGCAATAGCACCTTGTTCACCCATGTTTGTAACAAATATGCTATCTACAACATTGTATAATGCTTGTAGAACCATGGAAATAATCATAGGTAATCCCATTTTCCAGAAAAGTTTTTTCATTGGCATGTCAGCCATTTTGTTTTGTTTAACGTTTTCCATAACGTCCTCCTTTTATAAAATATTATTGTAGCTCTTATATACTAGGAAGTTCAGAGATCATTACTAGCACATAAAAAAAGCGGAAACCCAATTTGCTGGATTTCCGCTATATATCTTAGCTACTCGCAGGCGTTATTATAGCATAAAAAATTTTGAAATGTAATACCTAAATTAAAAAAATTTAAAATTATTGAAAATAAAAAATCATTATGATATATTTAAAAAGATAAAATATTATAAAAAAAGAGGTATAAAATGAAGGTAGAATTATTATGTAGTTGTGAAAAAGAAGAATTAGAAAAAAGAATTCAAAAAGTAGCTGCAGCAGGAAAATTATCAAGATTTAAAGGAAATGTTTTCGAAGTATTAGAAAATTGTAATGACTATGAAAAAAATTTAAAATTAATAAAAAGAATTATTTCAATGGGGCATAAATCAATTATTGAACATGATTATTTAGTATTTGCCATATCAAATGTAACGCCAATTATTGAACAAACAATTATTGGAAATAGATTAACTTCATTTACAATAAAATCTAGAAGAGAAGTAGATTTTCGTACTGCTGGATTTTATACACCAGAATTTAGAGATTCAAATTTAAATATACATCCACAAAATGAACAATTAAAAGAGAAATACCAAAAACATATGCAATATTTATTTAATACATATGGCGAATTAGTAGACAAAGGAATTGACGTAGAAGATGCAAGATTTATATTACCATATTGTTTTCATAGTAATATAATAATGGGATTAGATGCAAGAGAATTAGAAAAGATGGTTGAATCTTTTATATATGGAAGATTAAGTAGAATACAGGAATTAAATGAATTTGGAAAAATCTTATATGAAATTATAAAAGAAAAAGTGCCATATTTAACAGAATGTATAGAAAATTCAAAAATGAATAGTGATAATCAATTTGAATATTTAGAAAAAATGATTAAAAAACCAGAAATAAAAATATTAGAAAAGCCAGAACTTTTAAGTTATACACCAAATGCAGATGATGTTGTACTAAAAAGTAATATAATGTATCATTATCAATGTTCAGAAAAAATGGCTGATGAGATATTAAAAGAATTAGTAGAAAAAGATGAAAATGCAAAAGAAAAAATGATGCAAAATATTCTTCATAAAGAAGAAAAAAGAGAATTAGAACAAGTAAGTTTTAGTTTTCAAATTCCAATTTCATTATCAATATTAACACATTTAACAAGACATAGAATGCATCCATTGCTAATACCAGAATTTGTACCATTATGGGATATGAAAAATTATATAACACCAGAAACAATAAAGAAAAAAGCAAATGATATATATCAAAAAGCAGTTAATGAAAATATAAAAATGTTTGATGCGTTTAAAGAACAAGGAATTGCAGAAGAAGATTTAATATATTTTTATATTGGGGCACAAATGTTAAATGTTGTAACAACAATGAATGCTAGAAATTTACAATGGGTTTCAAGAATGCGTTGTTGTAATAAGGCACAATGGCAAATTAGATTTATTGCTCAAGAAATGGTAAGACAAGTAAAACAGGTAGCACCATTAATTGGAAAAGGACTTGGACCAACATGTATAACAGATAAATATTGTGGTGAAGGAAAAGAATCATGTGGATTAATTGACAAAATTAATGCGAAATGATAAAGTAAAAGTGTAACTAAAGAGAAGGGGGAAAATTAGTGGAAAATACAATAAGAGAATCTATTTCAGAAACTTTAGATGTTTTAAAACATCTTCCAGATTCGATAATAAGTAAAATACCAGACAAATTTTTGAATTATTTAAAAGAAAATTCAGATAAGGAATACAAAACGAATATAAATTATTCTAATGAGAATTGGATAGATACATTATCAGAAGATACTATTCAAATGCTATCCATTATATATAGAGATTATATTGTAGATTCAGAAACAAGGGGAAAACTAATTGAAGAAGAAAATGCAATAATAAAGAAGGAAAAAGAAAAATATGATATAGACAAGATATTTAAGAAAAAAGAAAAAGTGGATAATCAAGTTAATAGTGAAAATGAAGGAAATCAGTCACTTGTAATATATGAAGAATTGCCATGGTATAAAAAGTTTTTTGAAAAAATAATGAAATTTATAAAAAAAGGGGGATAAATAAATATGTTACAAGAAGATATAAACAAGTTAACTATTCATATTAATGAAAAAGAAAAAAATAAAGATTATAATTTGAATATAATAGTGAGTGAATTTGATAGTATTCTTTCATCATGTACAAGTAAAGATGATGTTCTTTCTTTAAAGAGTTTTTGTGATACAATAAAAGGAAGTACTCGAATTGGCAGTTTTTTATATGATGATTTTATTCAAAAAGTTAATGAAAGAGAAAAGAGGTTTTTAAAAACTGAATCTTCAAAAGAAGTTGGTTCTAAAAATAAAGAAAGAGCAAAATATGTTATTGATAAAGATGGTAAAGAGAGAGCTGTTGGAGCTTATAATGGTGCAAGATATATTAAAGTTGATTTAAGGAAAAATAGAGAGTTATATATAGCATGTGCAAGAATGCAAGCGTCTTTAACAATTTTAGAAGCTAAAAATACTGATAGAGATATATCAAAATTTAATGAAAGATTTTCAAGAAAGTTTAACGAGGCACTATTAGCATGTAAAGATGACGAAGATTTTCAAAGTTTTCAAAATTTTTTAAAACAAATGAGTCAACTTGGAGATGCTGGAAATCTAGCATATGAGCAATTTTATGGTAAAATTCCTTCAAAAGGCAAAGCACAGGACACAAGAAAAACAATATCAAAAGAAGAACAAGAAGTAGATAAGAGGTTAGAAGAATATAAAGAAGCTTATGGAGGCAATATAATAGATACAAGTGTATTAAAAAGAATCTATTATAAAGGACAGGTATCATTATCTAATGCAATAGCTGCTAAAAATACACCAATTGATAAAATAGCGAGATTGAAAAAATATCAAAAAGATACACCAGAAGTAATAGAAAGTTTAGAGCAAGAATTATAATTAATAGTTAATAGATTTAAAATTAAATAAATTTTTTTAGCGAATCCAAAAAATATATGTTTTTGGATTCAATTTTTGTATAAAAAGAATTCACTTTAGCTTTTAAAAAAATTCTCAAAAAAAGAGGGAATTATGTAAAATTCGTCGAATAATATATATGTACGAAAAACGGAAATGATGATTTTTAGCAATAATAAGAAAGTATAGGAGTGGAGGAAAATGGCACGTTATAGTGAAGAAATTATAGAACAAGTAAGACAAAACAACGATGTTGTAGATGTAATATCACAATATGTCCATTTAACTCGAAAAGGAAGAAATTATTTTGGACTATGTCCATTTCATAATGAAAAATCTCCATCATTTTCAGTATCACCAGACAGGCAAATATTTCACTGTTTTGGGTGTGGAGTTGGAGGAAATGTATATTCATTTCTGATGAAAATAGAAGGAATAGGGTTCAAAGAAGCAGTTGAACAATTAGCAGAAAAAGCAAATATACAATTACCAACAATAGAAAATGCAGAAGATACAGCAAGAGAAGAATTAAAAGCCAAAATATATAAAATAAATCAATTTACAGCAGAATATTATCATCAAAATTTGTACAAGCCAACAGCAAAAATGGCACAAGAATATGTAAAAAAAAGAAAACTAACACAATCAACATTAGAAACATATAAAATAGGATTTTCAGGAAGATTTGATGAATTATATAAACAATTAAAAGCACAAGGTTTTAATGAAAAAGAAATGTTAGAATCAGGGCTAGTCATTAGAAATGATAGAGGACAATATATAGACATGTATAGAAATAGACTAATGATTCCAATATGTGATATTAGAGGAAAAGTAATAGCATTTGGAGGAAGAGTTTTAGATGATTCAAAACCAAAATATATAAATTCACCAGAAAATGTTGTATATAGTAAAGGAAGACATTTATTTGGGCTAAATATTGCAAAAACAGAATGTAGTAAAAGACTATTAATAGTAGAAGGATATATGGATGTCATATCATTACACCAAAGAGGTGTAAAAAATGTAGTAGCAGCATTAGGAACAGCATTAACAGAACAACAAGGTTGGTTGTTAAGAAAAAGTACAGAACAAGTTATACTTGGATTTGATGCAGATGGAGCTGGACAAACAGCGGTAGCAAGATCAATGGAAATACTACAAAAAATGGGATGTGACATGAGAGTATTGCAAATAGAAGGAGCAAAAGACCCAGATGAATTCATTGTAAAATTTGGAGAAGGTAGATTCAAATTAGCAATGGATAATGCAATATCATTAGTCGAATTTAAAGTAAAAAATCTAAAAAAAGATATTAATTTAGAGAATACATCAGATAAAATAAAATTCTTAAACGAAATTGCAAAAATACTAGCAAAAGTAGACAATACAATGGAAAGAGAAATATACATAGAAAAAATAGCAGGTGGTTATAATATTTCAAAAGAAGCAATTTATGCAGAAGTAAATAAATTAATTTATACTAACTCAAAAGCAGACAATTTATTACAAGGAAAAGCAGTAAAAACGCAAATTGCTAAAAAAATAGAAAATGAAGAAAATATTATAGATGAAGATTTAAAAAACAGGGAAGATACAATAATAGCATTATTACTTGATGCAAATCAAAAAATCTTTCAAAAAATAAAAGAAAAAATCAAACCACAAGATTTTAAAGATGAAACAAATAGAAAAATTGCAGAAAAATTATATGAAGAATTAGAGAAACAAGATACAAATGTTAATAAATTGATAGATGAATTTGATGAACAAACTCAAAATCATATCACTAAGGTAATGGCAACAGATTATGAAATAGAAAATATTGATAAAGCTGTTGATGATATATTATTAAAATACGAAAGAGAAAGACTAGAAAGTCAGAAAAAAGATATATTAAAAAAATTAGAAAATGAACAAGATGGGGAAACAAAAAAAGAATTAAGTAAAGAGCTAAGTAATATAATAATTGCATTAGCTAAAATTAAGTAGGGGTGAATTTTCGTGAGTAAGAAAATTGGAGAAGAAATGGAAAATCAAGAGAAATTAGAAGAAATGAAAGATGTAAAAGTAGAAAAGAAAGATGAAAAATTAGATGCAGAAAAGGTTCAAGAAATTGTAAAAAAAGCTAAGGCAAAAGGAAAAATAACATATGAAGAATTAGCCAAAGAACTAGAAAATACAAATCCAGATCAAATAGATAAAGTTTTTGATGCATTTGAAGAAATGGGAGTTAATATTTTAAATGATGATTTTGAAGATGAGCCAGACATTGACGACTTAAAAGAAGTTGAAAATTTAAAATTAGATGAAATAACAGAAACAAGTTATGAAGGAATAAGTGTTGATGATCCAGTAAGAATGTATTTAAGAGAAATTGGAAAAATACCATTATTATCTTATGACAAAGAACTTGAATTAGCCAAAAGAATATTAGAAGGTGATGAAGAAGCAAAACAAGAATTAGCAGAAGCAAACCTTAGATTAGTAGTAAGTATTGCTAAAAAATATGTTGGAAGAGGAATGTTATTCTTAGACTTAATACAAGAAGGAAACATGGGATTAATAAAAGCAGTAGAAAAATTTGATTATACGAAAGGATTTAAGTTTAGTACTTATGCAACATGGTGGATTAGACAAGCTATTACAAGAGCTATTGCTGACCAAGCACGTACAATAAGAATTCCAGTACACATGGTAGAAACAATAAATAGATTAATTCGTACATCAAGACACTTATTACAACAATTGGGTAGAGAGCCAACGCCAGAAGAAATAGCTAAAGAAATGGATATGTCAGTTGAAAAAGTAATGGAAATTCAAAAAATTGCACAAGATCCAGTTTCATTAGAAACACCAATTGGTGAAGAAGACGATAGTCATTTAGGTGACTTTATTCAAGATGAAGATTCACCAGCACCACAAGATGCAGCATCATATACATTATTAAGAGAACAATTGGAAGAAGTAATGAAAACATTAACACCAAGAGAAGCAAAAGTTTTAAGATTAAGATTTGGACTTGATGATGGAAAAGCAAGAACACTTGAAGAAGTAGGAAAAGAATTTGATGTAACAAGAGAAAGAATTCGTCAGATTGAAGCTAAAGCTTTGAGAAAACTTCGTCATCCAAGTAGAAGCAAAAAATTAAGAGATTATATGAATTAATATAAAAAAGGATGCTCCGTAAAGGAGCATCCTCTTTTATATTTTAATTATTGCCCCAAATGGCATCCCAAAGTTCATCACCCAAAACACATTTGAGAAAGTTCTCCTGTGCTTCTTTTATTTTTGTAGCTTCTTTTGCTTGTTTTTCGAGTTCGGGAATTTCGAACTCGATTACGTGTTTTTCAATTTTCTCGATTTTTTTTGCAGGAAACTTCATAGAATAATAAAGCCGATGCTTTCCCAAATTCTTAGAAGACCGTGCGATGCCGTATTTGTACAAAAGGCACAAATCAATTGCAGATTCAAGTTCAGGCGAATTGAAATTGATGTTATCTTTAACACCAACAATGATATACCCATCGCCCTTGATAACCCAAGTTGCGATTTCTTTGGCGTGGTTTTCGACTAATTTTTTCCGTTCAGCATGGCTGAGAGAAGAGAAATAAGCGGCCAAGTTTTGCATCATCATAAGATATACCTCTCATTTTATAAAATTATGAAGCGGATTGGCTTCACACAATTTCTTATTATAACATAGAAGTCTTTTATTTTCAATAGAATTAATAAAAAAATATATTAAGTAACATACTTAATGATTTGTAGGAATGGTGTAATATAACAGTTCTAATATTTTTCTAAAAATAAGAAAAATAGACTCAACTAAATTTATGCTTTAGAATTATTGATAAAAAAAGCCTTTATTGTTATAATTCATTTATAAATAAAATCATTAAGTATTGTGCTTAATGAACAAAGGAGAATCAACCTTAACATGAAATAGTGGAATAAGTAGTAATGCAAATCAATCAAGAATACAAAATGAATTAGCACAATATAAAGAACAAATGGAATTATATCTAGCAGAAAAAAAGGTCGAAGTCTTTTAAAAATTGAGATCCCAAAGACAGTAAAAAGCATTGGAGATTCATGTTTTTCAGATAATACGTCTTCATTAGAAGAGATATTGATAAAGAATAAAGAGGACTCTATTACTGGGGCACCATGGGGAGCTGCAAAAGGAATGAAAGTTGTTCAATGGAAAAAATAATATAAGAAAATATTATTTTTGACACAAATATATAAAATACTAGTTGACCGTAGAGGCTGTTCCAAATGGAACAGCCTCTTTTCTATGCATAAAAATAAGAAAAATTTATTTCAAAATTCAATTGCAAATAAACACAAAATGTGATAGCATAGAGCAAGACGAAAAGAGAGAAAAAGAAGGTGAAAAAAGTGCCAGAAACAGAGCAAAAACATAAAAGCAGAAAAATAGGAGATTTATTTAGTGATTATAAAACAAATAGTAATATAGAAGATGCAGAAATAGCAAGAATGAATTTACTAAAAAAGATAAACACATTAGAAATAGAAATGCAAGCAAAAGAATATATAGAAATAAAAGAAATATGGTACTTTGAAAAATTCTTAAGACAAAGATTTCAATTTGAGCAAGTGCATATAAAAATAAAATATGCAGATGGTGTAAGAAAAAAGTCATTAGCAGATGATTGGGAATTTATTGTATGTTTAATGGCACATAAATATCCTTTAATGAAACCATTATTATTATTAAAAAGTCAAATTGAAGTAACAGAAAATCAAATAAATGTATATATGAAAATACAAGGTGCAGATTTTCTAAAAGCAAGAAAATTAGATAGAGAACTAGAAAGTGTAATAGAAAACATATTTGGAAAGAAATATATAGTAAACATAGAAGAAAGAATAAATGCAGAAGAAGTATTAAAACAAAAAGAAAAAGCAAAACAAGTACAACAAAAAGCAATAGAAAATGTAATGAGAGAAGCAATGGAAGCACAAAGAATGGCAACAGAAAAACAAGCACAAAATAGTGGAGAAAATATGCAAAATAATCATCAACAACAGAGCCATCAAAATCCATCAGCACAAAATTATGAACAATATCCAGCAAGTGAAATGCCACCAATACCAGAAGGTGTATATAATGATGCAGATTATGCAATGCCAACAGATGCAGATATGGGATATATACCAGAAATGCCAGAAAATGAAGAACCTTCAAATATAATCTTTGGTAAGCCATCAAGAGCAAAAGAAACACTATTCAAAATAAAAGACATAACATCAAATGATAGTAGAGTAACAATTGAAGGAAGAATAGTAAGTTGTGAATGTAAAGAAACAAAAACAGGAAAAGGAATGTTAATCTTTGAAATATATGATGGAACAGGAATAATGAATTGTAAAGCATTTGCAAAAGATATAACAGAAGGAAATGAAGTATCAGAGAAAATCCAATCTGCAAAAGCAATAAAAGTAACAGGAAAATCAGGAATGGATGCTTATGCAGGTGATTTAACAGTAATGGCAAATATTATAATAGAAATTTCAGATGAAGGAATGCCACAATTACCAGAAGAAGACACAAGTTCACCATTAATATTAGGAAACTCAATGAATATATCAGATCCATTAGTAAAAATAACAGACTTAAATGCAGAATCTGGAAATGTATGTATAGATGGTGAAATACTTGGAATGGAAGACAAAGAAACAAAAACAGGAAAAGTAATATTAAGTATAAATATATATGATGGAACAAGTACAATGACATGTAAAGCATTTTTACCAGGAAAAAATGCAAAAAACATTGTAAAAAGATTAGGAAAAACAAAAGCAGTAAAATTAGCAGGAAGAGCGCAAATGGATGCTTTTTCAAATGAATTAACAATAATGGCAAATACAATAGTTGAATCAACTCCATTACCAAAAACAACAAGAGAAGATAAAGCAGAAGTAAAAAGAGTAGAATTACACATGCACACCAAAATGAGTGCAATGGATGCAATGACATCAGCAACAGACTTAATAAAAAGAGCAATGAGTTGGGGAATGAAATCAATAGCAATAACAGACCATGGAGTAGTACAAGCATTTCCAGAAGCATATCATTTATTGGGAAGAGATAACCCAGAAATGAAAGTAATATATGGTGTAGAAGCATATTTAGTACCAGATAAAGAAAAATCAGTAAAAAATCCAAGAGGACAAGTACTAAATGATGCAACATATTGTGTATTAGACTTAGAAACAACAGGAATTTCAATAACAACAGAAAAAATTACTGAAGTTGGAATAATGAAAGTAAAAAATGGTGAAGTAATAGATGAATTTGAAATATTTGTAAATCCAGAAAAGCCAATACCACAAAGAGTTGTAGAAGTTACAAACATAACTGATGAAATGGTAAAAGATGCAGAAACAATAGATAAAGTATTTCCAAAAATCTTAGAATTTGTAGGAGATTCAATAATAGTTGCACATAATGCAAGCTTTGATGTTGGATTTTTAAAACACAATGCAAAATTACTAGGATATGAATTCAATAATACATATATAGACACATTACCACTTGCAAAAGATTTATTCCCAGATTTGAAAAAATATAAATTAGGAAAAATTGCAGATAGTTTAGGAATTGAAGTAGATGTAGCACATAGAGCTTTAGCAGATGTTGATACAACAGTAAAAGTATTTAATGTAATGTTGAAAAAATTAAAAGACAAAGGAATAAATACAGTTGATGAAGTAGATTCAGCAACAAAAGACCCTGAAGCTCAAAAAGAAGAATTTAAAAAGCAAAGATCATATCATGCAATAATATTAGCTAAAAATTATGTAGGATTAAGAAATCTATATAAATTAGTATCAATTTCACATTTAAACTATTTTTATAAAAATCCAAGAATATTAAAAAGTATATATAAAAAATATTCAGAAGGATTAATATTAGGAAGTGCTTGCGAAGCGGGAGAATTATATCAAGCAATAGAATTAGGAAAATCTGATGAAGAAATAGAAAATATTGCAAGAGATTATGATTATTTAGAAATTCAACCAATAGGAAATAATGAATTCTTAGTAAGAAATGGTGTTGTACCAGATAGAGAATATTTAAAAGATATAAATCGTAAGATTGTAGAATTAGGAGAAAAACTAGGAAAACTAGTAGTAGCAACATGTGATGTTCATTTTATGGATCCACAAGATGAGATTTATAGAAGAATATTAGAAGCAGGACAAGGATATAAAGATGCAGATGAGCAAGCACCTTTATATTTAAGAACAACAGAAGAAATGCTTAAAGAATTTGAATATTTAGGTGAAGAAAAAGCTTATGAAGTTGTAGTAACAAATACAAATAAAGTATCAGATATGTGTGATAGAATAGACCCAATATCACCAGAAAAATGTCCACCACATATTCCAGGATGTGAGGAAGATATCAAAAATATTGCATATAAAAAAGCACATGAATTATATGGTGATCCATTGCCAGAAATAGTTCAAACAAGACTAGATAAAGAATTAAATTCTATTATAAGCAATGGATATTCAGTAATGTATATTATTGCACAAAGACTAGTATGGAAATCAAATGAAGATGGATATATAGTAGGTTCAAGAGGATCAGTAGGATCATCACTTGTAGCATTTATGACAGGTATAACAGAAGTAAACTCATTACAGCCACATTATAGATGTCCAAAATGCAAATATTCAGATTTTACAGACTATGGATATGGAAATGGATTTGATCTTCCAGATAAAATGTGTCCTAAATGTGGTCATAGGTTAGATAAAGATGGTATGGATATTCCATTTGAAACATTCTTAGGATTTAATGGAGATAAAGAGCCAGATATCGATTTAAACTTCTCTGGTGAATATCAAGCAAAAGCTCATAGATATTCAGAAGTAATATTTGGTAAGGGAACAACTTTTAATGCTGGAACAGTTGGTACAGTAGCTGATAAAACAGCATTTGGATATGTAAAAAAATATTATGAAGAAAGAAATATTCCAATAAATAAAGCAGAGATAGCAAGATTATCAGTAGGATGTCAAGGAATAAAAAGAACAACAGGACAGCATCCAGGAGGAATCATAGTAGTTCCAAAAGGAAGAGAAATATATGAATTTACACCAGTACAACATCCAGCAGATGACCCAAATTCAGATATAATAACAACACACTTTGATTACCACTCAATAGATGGAAACTTGTTAAAACTTGATATACTAGGACACGATGATCCGACGGTAATACGTATGCTTCAAGATATAACAGGAATAGCTCCAACAGAAGTGCCATTAGATGATAAAGAAACAATGTCAATCTTTTCATCAACAAAAGCATTAGGAGTAACACCTGAACAAATACATTCAGAAGTAGGAACTTATGGAATACCTGAATATGGTACAAAATTTGCTAGAGGAATGCTTTTAGACACACACCCAACAACATTTGATGAATTAATAAGAATATCTGGACTATCACATGGTACAGATGTATGGTTAGGAAATGCACAATCATTAATAGAACAAGGAATTGTAACATTACAACAAGCAATATGTTGTCGTGATGATATAATGATATATTTAATGAAAAAAGGACTTCCACCAGATAAATCATTCAAAATAATGGAAGCTGTTCGTAAGGGTAAAGTTGCAAAAGGAAAAGAACCAAAGTGGAAAGATGAATATATACCTTTAATGTTAGAACATGATGTTCCAGAATGGTATATAAAATCTTGTGAAAAAATAAAATACATGTTTCCTAAAGCACATGCGGCAGCTTATGTAACAAACGCATTTAGAATTGCATGGTTTAAAGTTCATATTCCATTAGCATATTATGCAGCATTTTTTACAATAAGAGCAAAAGCTTTTGATGCAGAAGTTATGATTAATGGAAAAGAAAAAGTAAAAAATAAAATGAAAGAAATTGAAATGATGGGAAATAATGCTACTCCAAAAGATAAAGATATGTATGATGATTTGGAACTAGTATTAGAAATGTATGAAAGAGGACTTAGATTTTTACCAATTGATTTGTATAAATCACATGCTACAAAATTTCAAGTTGAAGGAGATTCGTTAAGACCACCATTAAATAGTATAGCAGGATTAGGAAATGTTGCAGCAGAAGGAATTATGAAAGCTAGGCAAGAAGAAAAATTTATGTCTATAGATGATTTAAAGATTCGTTCAAAAGTTGGTGATTCTGTTACAGAATTGTTGAGACAATTTGGTTGCCTTGAGGGAATGAGTCAAAGTAATCAATTGAGTTTGTTTGGATAAAAATTAAAACCCCCCAGAAATCTTAACAAGATTTCTAGGGGAAAAACTTTAAAAAATGCTTTTTATATGTAAAAAACTCGCCCAGTGTGCAAATGCACTAACTGGGCGAGTAGAGCTTAAGTGAAATTACTTGTTAGATTGCTTTAGATGTAATAGTGAGAACCACTCACGGTCAAACCATGGAGATGTCCGTCCTTTTCCTTCCAAAGCTTAGCAATGTAACTGGAGATAATTTCTCCAGAGTTCCGAGCAGGAAATCCTGCAAACTGGTACTTAAGTGCACCATCATGGATGTTCTTCTCAACTTCAGTGTATTCGCCATTGGAGTCAGGGAAGACTACATCATAGTTTTTCTGGGTGCCGAAACTTCTCCCAATCACACCAACCTCATGAACGTTTGTTACCAAACGTCCATAGAAGAGATGACGAGGAGCCTTGGGCTCGTTGAAAATGGTGTAGTTGTTACCATTCATATCGGTTACAACCCAAGCATTGTCGGATTGTACAGCCGACTGAATACGGATAACACCAGAAGTCTGAAGATCTGTGACCACCACGGAGAGATCACCATGTACATCAGCAGGAGAAGATTTGACGAAGACGTCTTTATCTTCACTGCCAATGAAACCTTTCACAAAAATGAGATCGTTTTTCAAAGAAAAGTAGCTCATAAGAAATGCTCCTTTTTATAAATGAGTGTGTTTAAACGTACAAATATATAATATCATATTTGTATATATTTGTCAAGTTATGTAAAGTATAAAATGAAAATTATTAAATGAAAATCCTAAACAACCCTTGACATCTAGGCAATTTGAAGCTATAATGAAAATATCAAAGAAGTGGAGGACACAATATTAATGGAAAAAAACATGTTTTCAATTAATGAAAATCAATATAAAGAAATGACAGATGAAAAATTAATAGAGAATATAAAGCAAGATGATAATATAGCATTAAACTGCTTATTGGAAAGATATAATGATGTGGTAAACATGAAAGCAAATAAATTTTTCATGGTAGGGGCAGAAAGAGAAGACATGGTACAAGAGGGAATGATTGGACTTTATAAAGCAGTAAAATCATTTGATACAGAAAAACAAAACTCATTTAAAACATTTGCAAATATGTGTATAGAAAGACAATTAATAACAGCAGTCAAAAATTCAAATAGACAAAAACACATACCATTAAACTCATCAATATCTTTAAATTCAGCAGCATATGAAGATAATGATGATATGGACAAGCTTGAAATAGTAGATTTAAAAGCAGAAGATGATCCATCAGATATAATAGCAAATCAAGAATATTCAAAAACAATAGAAAGAAAGATAAAAGAAAATTTAAGTGAATATGAATTATCAGTTTTATACGAATATGAAAAAGGACATTCATATGCAGATATAGCAGAAAAATTAAAAACAAAAGTAAAATCTGTAGATACAGCAATACAAAGAATAAAGAAAAAAGCAAATAAAATAAAAGAAAGCATAGATTCATAACTTAATAAAATGTTAAGAAAAAAGTCGAAAAACAAAGAAAAAAGTAGCAAGAAGTACTTGCTATTTTTTTTATTTTCTTATAAAATATTATCTAAATGTGCAATAAAAATTCGGAGGAAAAAAATATATGAACTTAAGTGAAGAAGAGCTTCCAAAAGCATTACAAAAACATGCTAAAGAAGAAAATATAAATACCAATAAAAAAGAAAAAAATAAAAAATCAAAAAAAATATGGTTAAGAATATTAATAGCATTAATCATATTAGGAATACTAGGGACATCAACATTAGCATTTTTATTATATGGACCATATTCAGGATTTAGAGATTGGCTAATAACAAGTGCAATGACAACGATGAGACACCAGTATTTAGCAACATGGTTTTATGATGATGACACTATACAAGAAGTGCTAGAAAATAATAAGGTACACGAAACAAATGAGAACACAGATGCTTCAATGATTGTTATGGTTAATAATGAAAACACAAATAATAATATTCAATATGCTAATGAATATGAAAGACAGATATTAGAAAAAGATCCAGAACATGAAGATTATAAAATAATAAAAATAGAAGGAAAAGGTTATGATGGATATATGGCAGTAATATATGATCCATCAAGAATAAAAACAGTATATACAAGTAAATTAGGAAAAACAGGTGAATATTTGACTAAGATGGCTCAAGATAATAATGCACTAATTGCAATAAATGGAGGAGGATTTGAAGATCCAAATTATGTGGGAAATGGAGCAATACCCCTTGGAATAACATTTTCAAAAGGAAAATTAATAACATCAGAAACATATAGAGGACAAGGAGGATTAATAGGATTTACACAAGATGATAAATTAGTGCTTGGAAAAATGACTGTAGAGCAAGCAAAGAAACAAAAAGTTCGTGATGGAGTAACATTTGGACCATTTTTAATAGTAAATGGAAAACCATCATCAGTATCTGGAAATGGTGGTTGGGGAACAGCACCAAGAACAGCAATAGCACAAAGACAAGATGGAATTGTATTGTTTTTAGTTGTAGATGGAAGAACAGTAACAAGGCCTGGTGCAACAATGAAAGATTTAATAGAAATATTTGAAAGATATGGAGCTTATAATGCGTCAAATCTAGATGGAGGAACATCTAGTGCAATGGTAGTAAATAATAAAATAATAAATGATCCAGTTGATCAATCAGGATCACATAGAACAAGATATATTTCAACAGCATTTATATTAACAAAAGAAGATAATCAATAAGTAAAAATGGAGGATATAATGGGATTTGTAGTTGCAGTTGATGGACCTGCCGGAAGTGGAAAAGGGACAATAACAAAAAAAATAGCAAAAGAAATGAATTTAACAAGTATAGATACAGGAGCAATGTACAGAAGCGTTACACTTGCAATGTTAAATAAAAGTATAGCATTAGATGATTTTGAAAAAATATCAAAACTTTTAGATGAAATAAAAATAGAATTTAAAAAAATAGATGGAGTTCAAAAAGTATATTTAAATGGTGAAGATGTATCATTAGAAATCAGAACAAAACCTGTTAATGAAAATGTATCACCAGTTTCAACAATAAAAATAGTAAGAGAAAGATTAGCAAAACTTCAAAGAGAAATGGCAGAAACAATAGATGTTATAATGGAAGGAAGAGATATTGGAACAAATGTATTTCCAAATGCTAATGTAAAAATTTATTTAGATGCAACACCAGAAGAAAGAGCTAGAAGAAGATATTTACAAAATAAAGAAAATGGAATTGAAATGCCATATGAAGAAATACTTGAAAGTGTAAAAAATAGAGATTTTATTGATAGTACAAGAGAAATAGCACCATTAAAAAAAGCAGATGATGCAATATATGTTGATTCAAGCAACATGACAATTGATGAAGTTGTAGCAAGCATAGAAAAAATAATAAGTGAAAAAAGAAAATAGAATAGGAGTTATAGCATGAAAGAAGAATTTTTAAATTTATTAAGAAGTGTAAAAAGAGAAGGAATTGATGATTTAATAAGATTTATTGAAAATACAGATTTTTTTACAGCACCTGCAAGTACAAGATTTCATGGAGACCATGCTGGTGGACTTGTAGAACATAGCATGAAAGTATATGAAATATTGCAAGAAAAAGTAAAAAATGCTCCAATAGCATTAAATATACCACCAGAAACTTTGATAATAGTACCACTATTACATGATTTGTGTAAAGCTAATTTTTATAAAATAGATTATAGAAATGCCAAAAATGCCTTAGGAGTATGGGAAAAAGTACCATATTATACAGTTGAAGATACTATACCATATGGACATGGTGAAAAATCTGTTATGATGATAACAGAATACATGAAATTAACAAGTGAAGAAAAGTATGCGATTCGTTGGCATATGGGATTTACAGAGCCAAAAGAACAATATGGAACAATAGGATTAGCATACACTAAATATCCTTTAGCATTGCTTATGTTTGAAGCTGATTTGGAAGCAACATATTTCTTTAATACATAATTAAAAATCGCCAGATAGGCGATTTTTTTATAAAAAAAGTCACTTTAATTTAAAGTGACTTCATATATTAAATTATTTTGCTAAACATTTATCAAGTTCTTCACAAATTGCTTTTTTATCCATTTTTTGACCAATGAAAACAAGTTTAACCATTCTATCTCCAACTTCTTCATCCCAGTCTCTTTCTAAATCAGAATTAGCTTTTCTAAATGCTTGTTGATCTTTTAATGGGAAAGTAGCAATCCATTCACCAGCTTCATAAACTCCAGTTTGTTTTCCAGCTTGTTCAAAAACATATGACATTTCATCATCATTCTCAAACCAAACAATACCTTTACATCTAATTATATTTCTTGGTAAGGAATTAACAAAGTTATGGAATTTTGATTCAACTAAAGGTTTTCTTCTATAATATACAAAAGTTCCAATTCCATATTCTTCTGTTTCACCTTCTTCAGCTTCTTCCTCAGTTTTATCTAATTCTTGAGCCCAACCAGCTGAAAGTGAAGCTTTTTCGAAATTAAAAGCTTTTGTATCCATAATTTCTCTAAAATCAACATCTGAATAATTTGTTTCTATTATTTTTGCACTTGGTTGTAATTTTTTTACAACAGCTTTAACTTTTGCAAGTTCATCTTTAGAAAGTTCATCAACTTTGTTTAAAATCAAAGTATTACAGAATTCAATTTGTTGAATTAATAAATTTTCAATATCTTCATCATCAATTTCTTCTTTTTCAAGTTCTTCACCACAATTAAATTCATCTCTTAATCTTAAAGCATCAACAACAGAAACAACATTATCTAATCTGCAAATTTTAGGTAATCCATATTGCTTTGTAGAATCTTGTAAAACAGTTATTGTTTGAGCAATTGGAATAGGTTCACAAATTCCACTAGCTTCTATTAATATATAATCAAAATTTCCCGTTTTTACCAAATCGACAATTTGTTGCATTAAATCAACCTTTAAAGTACAACAAATACAACCATTTTGTAAAGGAACAAGACTATCATTTGTTTCGGTAACAACACCACCTTTTCCTATTAAAGATGCATCTATATTTACTTCTCCAATATCATTAACAATTACAGCAACTTTGTAACCTTCTTGATTATTTAAAATATGATTTATAAGAGATGTCTTTCCAGCTCCTAAATATCCTGTTAATAATGTAATTGGTACAGTTTTCATTTAAAATTCCTCCTTTTTTGGCTTAAACCATTATATTTCGCTTGAATTATATCACTTTTTATATATAAATGCTATACTTTTTTTAGAATTTATGATATAATATTTACATAATTTTGTAAAGAAAGGATGTATGGCATGACAATCGAGACCCTTCGGATTATTCACCAATCATATCAAGAAGCATTAGAAAAATCTGCAAATCTGCTGGAAATTGCAGAAAACCTTTATGAAATCTTGAATGAAATCGAAATTAGCAATGAGGAGGATGCAATAATTTTTGATTCTTTTTTGGACGGTTTAAGAGGCTGTATCCAAAACAGACGTAAAACTTTTGAGATTACAAATCTTTCGATATACATTATTATAACAATGATGTATATTGTTCTTTGGCTAAATAGCACAAAGAACATGCATATTGATATTAAATGGAAAGCACGGTGTAAGGCTTTGGAAAGTGAGCTTACAAAGCTTATCAGAAAGTCTAATAGTAACCTTTCCGCAAATATTAGAGATAGATTTGGTCTGAAAGGAATTGTCCAAAACGATTTAAAAGAAAAGGAAATTGAAGAAATTATCTATATAATTTTTGATTGCACATCTGGTATTTTGGCAGGAAAAAATCGTAAAATGAAAAAAGAATTTGCCGAATGGGTAAAAGGAAACAAAAACATTATGCCCATGGACAAATCTATTGTAGAGCAAATTCTTACAATTCCTTTTGCAATTGATTTCGTAAAAGACTATATTCAGGAGCCAAAAGCAAACGGATATAAATCTCTGCAATTTACTATGACTGTTCAGATGTATTCTGAAGTACTTCCTGGTTGCCAACTTGAAATTCAATTCAAGAGTCGTAAAATGGAAGAAGAAGCAGAATACGGAAAAGCATCACATGATGCCTACAAATTGACAGGAGGCTTATCAGAAGAAGAACTTTCTGAAGTTGACAAATATATTAACAAAGTATTTACAGCTGAAGACTTTACCAAAATTCATATTGTTGGTTTTACTGGATATAAGAGTAAAGAAGAAGATATCAACGGTATTCACTTTGCAAAAGAATTTGCCGATAGAAGAATTTCTACAACACTAGTTCCGTCAAACTAAAATCCTTAAAATTCCTAGGAATAAATTTCCTGGGAATTTTTTTCGATATCTATTGACATTATTTTTTGATATTGGTATTATAAATTTGAAAAATATCATTAGATAAATGATAAAAAATTAAAGGAGGAAAAAAATATGGCACAAATAGATCATGTAGATTATGAGGCAATGCCTAGACAAGCAAAACAAATGAGGGAGTATGCAATTGAATTAAATGGAGAAATAAGAACAGCATACTCAAACGTAGGAGAAATGCATAATTCTTGGTATGGAATTAGATACAATGAATTAGTAAAGGATTTTAATGAATTAGTACCACAAGTAAACGATTTATTAAAATTAGTAGTTACAGATATCCCATTTGCAGTTGAAACAATTGCAAACAATTATGCACAAGCAGACAAAGGACAAAATGTAACATCTGCAGAAGAAACAGCTGCAAACAAAATTGAAGATTTACCAATAACAAACGATGTTGGAATGAGATTCATGACAGGAGAAGTTGCAAATACACAAAGAGCTGTATCTGAAAAATTCGAATCAGCAAAAGAATTAATGAACAAAATCGAAGCAGAATATAATAGAGTTGATTGGCAAAGTGAAGCTTCTGAAAGCTTCAAAGCTAGATTTGCTCAATTAAAGAGTGATATATTAGCTTCATTTGACAATATAAATAATCAATTCACAAAATTAATGACACAAACACAACAAGATATTGAAACAACAGAAAAAGCAAACACAGTTCAATAGAACTAATAGAAAGCACTATATGTGCTTTCTAAAGCGATATAAGCAAAAATATAGTTTTAGAAAGCATACATATGCTTTAAAAAAACAAATGAAAGGAGAACTTACTATGGAAGAAAGATTTTTACCAATAGGAAGTGTAGTAAAATTAAAAGATGGTCAAAAAAGACTAATGATAACAGGATTTTTACCAATCGAACAAAATGAAAACGGAGAAAAAAATGTATGGGATTATAGCGGATGCTTATACCCAGAAGGAATAATTGTTTCATCAACAAATTATTTATTTAATCATTCACAAATAGAAGAGGTACATTTTATTGGACTAGTTGATGAAGAAGAAGAACAATTTAAACAAAAATTAAACAAAGCAATTGAAGAACTAGGAAATAAATAAAGAAAGTGAAATGAGATGTTAGTTACATTAATAGGAAAAAACATTTTATATAAAATAAAATTACCTAACAAACAAACGGGAAATTATTGGATAACAGATGATGACGGAAAAAAGATTCTAAATATAATAGGAAAAAACAATGAATGGCAAATATATAGTAATGATCAAATTAAAATATTAGATCCGAGAGCGATTAGGTCATTTAATGTATCAAAAGTTGCAAAAGATGTTGTTAATATTATTAGTGGAGTTAGATTAAAAGAAAATAGTATATATTATTTATCAATAAGTTCTAATCCCAATATGTTATATATTTTGCTTTGTGAACCTATATATCAAAGAAATTTTATACAAATAAAAACGCAAAATTTTCAAGAAATCACAATAGGAAAAAGTCTTAATTGTGATATTATTTATAATAATTCTTTAATAAATGATAAACAAGCAAAAATATTTTATAGTAATGGAAAGTTAATGCTTGAAAATTATGACACAAATTATGGAATATTCTTAAATGATACACCAGTATCAAATAAAGTAAAATTACTTTTTAATGGTGATATTATATTTATAATGGGATTAAGAATTGTTGTTATAGGAAATAACTTTTTTATAACAAATCCATTTAATAGAGTTTCATATAATCAAAGAAAATTTGAACTAGTAAAAAAACAACAAAAAGTAGTTGAGCCAACAGGAACACCTGAAGAAGATGTTAAATTATTTTCAGAAAAAGATTTTTTTGCTAGAGCACCAAGAATAACAAGTGGAATAGAAAGAGAAAAAATAACGTAAAAATTAACAAAACATTACGTTATTCTCTCTCTAATTGTAAATCATTTGTCTGGGGCATCTTCCACACTGTCTATGGATAGCAGGCTTATAATACATATAATTGAATGATCAGCATGATGGCACTGAATATGGTTGTCATACCCATCAGAGGCATAAGTGGATATGATTGTTGCGAAAATAAGGACGATAAATAATACAGTGAGCGCAGAAGGGAAAGATATTTTTTTCTTTTTCATAATCAGTATCTCCGTTTCCTA
>ENA-ORLU01001052-ORLU01001052.1-human-gut-metagenome-genome-assembly--contig:-NODE-1052-length-22510-cov-9.685998_pt1 | contig 22510 bp, 20 predicted proteins | sample MGYA00243009_ERZ508833 | MGnify/ENA primary metagenome ERZ508833 (study PRJEB26277, sample SAMN04329763) | human gut metagenome | biome: human-associated habitat | host: Homo sapiens | place: USA...
GATGGGACGAATTACGAACTTGTTTACATTGGTATTGCAACAAAAAAGGGATACCTACAATCTGAAACTTCTGATTTTTATTATTTTACATCTTCTGACATCATTGGTGTTTGGGCAAACTTATCTAAGATGCGGCTTGACTTTTAACAATCCCTACGATTGGAAACAGCTTAGCACAAAAAACGCGGGGCGCAGCAGTCATCATCGGCTGCCGCGCCCGCGTCATCTTTTACTCTGCGTCTGAAAGCGTCATGGTGAACTGCGCTTCCTCAAATGCTGCGTCGGTCATGTTGTGCAGCTTATGGATCGTCTGCTCCGCCAGCGGGCGCATATCTGCGTCCATATCCGGCAGCGCGTCGGAAATCGCCGCAATCGTTCTGCGGCGGTCGTACTTGTGGTAAATACAGATTAGATTTTCTTCCTCAATGGTGAACGAAACATTGCCCATGCTCATACCTCCAAATCATTATCTTTTGTCTTTGCCGCTGCCTTTTTGGGTGCAGCGGTCTTTTTTGACTGCCCCTCTTTGAGCTGCGCCCGGACAGAGGGACGCTGCTTGCGCAGCGGAAGATCACGCCGCTCGTCCTTGCTGATAAAAGCGAAAACGCCGTGCCTGTCATTTACCGAAGAAAGATACAGCGTCTTATACGGAAGCAGCGCAAATAGCCGCTCATGCTCCTTGAAATTGCCGGGTTTCAGCCGTTCACGCTTTCGGCTCTCGTCACGCAGCAGATCCCGCAGCGTGTCAGGGTCATGCGGAACGGCTTCATAGCGCACGAACTTTCCATACTCCCGATCCGGCGTTGCTTCAAAGCGGTATTCCTTGGGTAGCTCCCGCGAGCCTTTTTCATAGATTAGACGGTTATTGTCTGTCCGCAAGGCGGTCTAGATTGCAAGCTCGGCTTTCGCTGCATAGTCCAACTCATAAATGCTGCCTTTTACCTTGCCGCTCTCCATGCCGGACAGCACCACGGCATAGGCAAGTACACACTCCTTGGTCTGCTCATGGTAGAAACGGAACGTATTATGCTCCCGCGTTCCGCGCAGAAACACGTCCCGTTCCCGTAGACAATGCGTTCCATTGGGGCGGGAAAACCATAGATAGACCTTATCCTCGGCGTTTTTACTCTTTGCCGCCTGTGTCAGAATCTTCTTGTCAATGTCAAAATCATTCTGAAAGGCTGCTGTGTTCTGCTGCATGATCTGTTGCAGGGATGCCAGCACATCCACATTTTCAAATTTATTCATAGGTCACTCCATTTCCAAAGCCTGCCGGATGCTCCGTTTGGCTTCCTGTTCCTTTTCTCGCTGCTGCGGCTTGCAGGACTGCGCACGATCCGCTTTGAGCTGTGCGCGGATAGATGGTTTTTTGCCGTCCGGGTCGCGCTGGGGCGTTCTGCCATCCTCGGCCTTGACCGCTGCGGCAAGCGCGGAGAGCGAAATCACCTCGCCGCGCTTTGCCTTTTCTTCCAGCTCGTCCACGGACGGGGTGTTGTTGATCTGTCCGTCAATCATATTGTAGTTCTGTTCGGTGGACAGCTCCGCCGTGCGCATATAGTTTTCCTGCTCCCGCTGCTCGGCGGCAATGGCAAAGGCCTGTGTGCCGTTGCCCATGATAAGATACTTGCCGTCATCGGTGCTGTGGTGAAACCCATAGCCTGCGGCTTCCATCTGCTCGCGGGTCATATCGGCAACGTGAAAGCTGCCGCGCGGCGTTGAAATGTGCTCCCCGGTCAGGTGGGCGTCAGGGACAGTGGATTCCTGCTGCTGGGTGCTGCGCTGCATGTCAATGGGCTTTTCACCGGAGATAGGCTGAATACAGGAAATGTACCCTGCGGCGTAGTATGCGTTTTTATTAAGCTGGCGCTGCCATGCGCCGACGCTGGGTGCCCAGCGAAAGCCGTTTGCTTTCAGCTCGTCCCGCGCCGCTTCATCCGGCTTGCCGTCAAAGAACACTTGCAGACGGTTATCCGCTTTGTTTGCTTCCACGCGCCCGCCGTCAAATTCCCATCCGGCAAAATTGGTGTCCTCATGCTGCCGCACCTGTTCAATGCGCCCACGGATGCGGCGAATCTCGGCATTGTTGTTGGAGAGCATATAGGCGGGATACGGCCGGCTCTTATCCAGATGCCAGGACTGCGCCATTTCCTGCTGCAATTTGGTGATCTGCTCCGGCGTCAGACTGGGGCAGCCCTCCAAAGTCTTATTCTTACGGAAATAGGCGTTGACGGCTTTCATGGTTTCCTGCGCCGATTCCAGTTTGACGAGCTTGGCTTCCAGCTTTGCCGCCTGCGGGTCGTCCATGCTGATACCGCCCATGCCTGTGCTGCGGATCTTGTCCAAAATCCCCTGAACATCCTGCCATTCCTGCATATTGCGGTCACGGGCGGCGTTTTGCTTCTCTTTCTTGCGAACGGGGAAATTGCTGCCGCCTGCAACGAGGATCGAGGGAACACGGGCTTCAATGGCATAGTGGTCGTTCAGATTTTCCGCCAGCTTGCGGGCGTAGGTGTCCAGCAGCGCGTCAATTTTCTCATGGTACATGGGATCGACGCGCTCTTTCTGCCGCTGCGCAATCGCCGCTGCCTGATCTACCATCTGCCGATATTCGGCGGTGGCGCTGCCTGCGGCGTAGTCGCGGTAGCTGTTTGCATCGTTGGCACGGCGGGCAGCGCCCTCATTGATGGTGTAATATCTGACGGCGGTTTGCTCCGGCACGGTATCTGCGGACGGCGTTTCCTCCGGCTGCTCCTGTACGTCGGTGGGCTGCTCCTGCGGCTCATAGCCATTGGCGGCATATTCCTCCACGGTCATGCCTGCGGCTTCGGCTTCCTGTGCGATCTCACTTTCTACATGGGCTTTGTAGTCCTGAAGCTCTTTATCAAAATCGGAAAGCTGCGGTGGATCGGGCAAGTGATAATCGCCCGCGTTCAGCTTTTCCCGGCAAGCGTCTACATGAGCAAGAACCGCATGAAAATATGCTGTCTGCTCCGGCGTCAGGGCTTCTCCATTTTCCAGCATATCCGCAGCGGTGCGCTCCTGCTCGGAGAGATTGCAATGCAGCCGCATATACGGTACAAACTCGGTGAGAAGCGTTTCACGCTCGGCCTTGTCCTTTTCCCACGCTTCCGTACCCTCGTTGTGCAGCACAAAGTTTTTCCAGCTTTCGTCCTTGGCGTAGTATTCGTGATAGGCTTGGATATGGTCGATCAGAGCGCCGTCCCCGTCGCCAAAGTCCTGCCGTCCCTCGTAGCTGTCGCGTTCCCCGTGGAATGTGCAGTCAATGCGGAATTTGGTTTTATCGTACCAGCCGCCTGTGTAGCCCGGCTTCTCACGCTCGGAACGCTTTTCCTCGTCCAGTGCCTTAAAAAGTGCGTCGGCGCGGGCAAGCGGGAGCTGTTCACCCTCTTGCAGCTTATCGCTCTCGCTCCAAACAATCGTCACGACAGGCTGTACCGCAGGATCAAGGGAGGGCGCTTCCTTGCCGGACACTTTCTCTTGGTCGTGGAACATGGCAATCTGCTCGTCGCTGGCATAGGTCAAGTCGTCAAATTCCAAATCGTTCAGCTCGCCTTGGATCAGCGCAGCCAGCGATTCATACGGTCGACTTTCAATCAGCACATCACCCAAATATTTTTCAATGCGGAAGTCCGCCAGGTTTGCGTATGCCTGAATGGGGATTTCATCATCCGCAATGGTCGTGTGTCCAATACCAACGGCGGACAGGTCGCTGAAATCTGCGCCGGAATGAAATTCTTCGCGGCAGTAATCGTCAATCAGCTTTTTCGCAAGCTCCAATTCGGCACGTCCCCGTGCGGCGTCGCTGAGATGCAGAGAGTAAAGGTCGGAAGCAGAGGAAAAGCCGACGTTGTTGAAAACATAGTCCACATCACTTTCTTTCAGCGCTCCGGCTGCGTAGTAATTCTCTCGTGTGGGCGTCGGGCTTACGCTGCCGGATGCAATGTCGTGATTCAAGCCCGTTTCCAAATGCGTGCAGATTTTTCCGTCCACCGCCAACGTCGCATAGTACCAGCCTATGTAACCGCTGCTTTGCTGATCTGTGCCGTCGTTGAACTCCACATTCAGCAGCGTGTAGGGCTTCAAGCCCTTTTCTCCGGCAATGGCATTGTCCTGAAGCTCGCGTTCTTTGAGGGCGGTATAAGCAGTTTCCTTTGCAACACGGATGATTTCAGGGTTATACCGCACCAACACGCTATCGACAAGCTCCTGCTGTACCTTTTTGGTTTTGGCTTTTCGCGTCATGTGGTTGCCCAAAAACAGAGAGCTGCCGTTATCAAAGCGAATGGAAATATCACTTGTGCCGCGCCATTTTCCCGTGCAGGGCGAGGTTTCAATCGTGCCGGATGTGTGGCCGAACGCCTGCGCGATCACGCCGATTTTCTCCTGCATGGAAAGCGTTTCATACCGCTTGGCAATTTCAACAGCCTGTTTCTGCAACTCTGTCAGAGGCCGTTCCGCTGGCGGGGTGTCAGCCTGTGCTTCCTGCTCTGCAGTCTGCTCCGGCTGTAAAAACTCCGGCACTTCGGTATAGCCGCCGCGATCCAGATAGTGCGCCGTTTCCTGCTGCCCACGATACAGCACAATGACATCGGACATGGAAAGGCTATGCCCGGTAAAATCCTGCGGCCTGTCCATGTTGAAGCGAACAAAAATGTCCTCCAGCGTGTCCGTGTCGGAGAGGGGTGCGGTATAGACCAGCTCATAATTTTCGCGGTCAACACGCAGCCCGGCGGCCTTTACCTGTTCCAGCGGCTCAAATCGGAGATCCCGCGTTGCGTCGCCGTCTTTAAGCTGATAGATAGAAAAGGTGTTCTCCAGCACATCCTGCGCAGCAGCCTGTTCCTGCTCTGCGGTGTGCTGCGCCTGAAGCTCTGCAAAATGCCCCTCGATTTCGGAAATAAGCTCGCTGGCGGCGGTGCGGATGGTTTCAAGGGATGCTTTCAGCTCCTTAATATCGCGGCCGCTGCTCCACCCGGCGACGTAGCCAAAGGAGTAGTCCGACGTGTCCAGTCCGAAATGCTGGCACACCGTATAGGCGACGCTTTCCGCCTGCACCTCGCGGGTGCTGCGGTCGGGTCGCTCCGCCTGCTCCGGCGCGTTCAGGTCAATATCGTGCAGCTTGGCATGAGCAATCTCATGGATCGCCGTCTTGATGGTTTGCAGCTCGCTCATGCCGTCGTCAATGGCAATGCGCTTTTCTGCAAGGTCATAATAGCCGTGTGCGCTGCCGTCGATTTTTTCAAGTGTCACGGGAACGGGAGAGGTCAGCTTCAAGGCTCGCCAAAAATCCTCGTACTGTTCCACATTGCCCGTGAGCGCGTCCACGGCAATGTCGGGAAGCTCCTTGCCCTCGGTCTGGCTCACATCAAATACTGACACCACCTTGAACGCCGGGATCGTCACCTCCTGCTGCTCCGTGACGGGTTTCCCGTCTGCGCCGATCACGGGCTGCCCGGTGTCCGGGTCAGTTTTCGCCACATCCTTTTTGATTTTATAAGGTGCGGGCGCAAGGATTTTGATGCCCTTTTCGCCGGATTTGACATGGCGTTCAAATTCGTCACGCCACTTTCCGTAGCCTGCGATAAGGGATGCGTCCGGCTTCTGCATGACGATCAGCAGCGTATTGTTCAGGCTGTAATTGTGGAAGCGGGACATGGCTTTCAGGTAATCCCGATACCTCTCACTTTCAAAAACCACCTGTACGCCCTGTTCCAAATGCTCGGTGATCTCCTTGATTCTGCCCTGTGTGTCGGTGGCGTTCAGCACCAGCGGACGCACGGGGATTGGCTCGACAGGCAACGCCGCGCCCTGCGGCAGCTCGTCCGTATCCCGTTGGGGGCTGGGCTGCGCAGTCAGGCAATATTCCTGCGGCACTTGGCTGGCTTTGTACCACTCCGCATAATCGTTGCCGTTATTGTATACATAGCCATAATCGGTAAAAATGCCGCGATCCTCTTTAACCGCTTCGCGCCCATAGCTCTTGTAATCAAAGAACCTCTTGGCAGCGTCCGGCAATTCCAGCTCGTCCAAATCGTCAATGAGGTAATGCCCGTAATCGTCGGAATTGTGTACGGTTGGATAAAGCCAGTAGCAGTCCAGATTGTGCGTCAGGTTGATTAAGTCCGCCGCGCTTGCCGCATGGTCGCCGCACAGCACAGCAGCGGCAAACTTGTCGCGTTCCTCGTCGCTGCGCTGGGTGAGCAGCACGGCAAGATAGTTCAAATCGTCCAGACTTTCGCCGGGCTGCAAGGCTTCGCTCCACCCGTCCAAAGAGGATTGATAGGCAGATACCTGATACTGTTCCGTGTCGCTCCCGTCTACGCCCAGCCGTTCAAAAACAGCTTTCATCGTTTCGGCGTCGGTAGGCAGCGATACCCATTCCGCAACAGGCGTTTCCTCGGTGTGCCGTGCGGTGTTGATAAGATATACTTCCAAAAGGTGTTCGTCCACGTCTGCGCTCCTTTCTGACATAAGGGTTTGGGACTATCCCAACAAGCAATCGCCGCCCGGTCTGTGCCGGACGGCGATTTTCGGGAGTTGTAGCCACACTCCCTATGCTTGCTGCGTTACTGAATCGTTCTTTTATCTCCGTAAAATGCGTTCGGTCACGCTTTCAAAGCCACTTTTCGCATTTTCCATAGGAATACCCCGCATACTCCAAAAGCGTGTCTGGAAAACCGCTTGCCGCAAGACTTTTGAAGCCCCTAAACCGTGACACACCGCGCCTTTGCCCGCTGGCGGCGCTTGCGCTCGGCTGCATTGCGCCGGGAAGCATAGGGCGCACAGCGGTCACAGTATTTTGCATGGTTGCTGCGGGCGGGAAAGGGCTTGCCGCACAGCTCGCATTTCTTGCGGGTGTCCGCCGTGGCTGCAAGATCTGCGCATAGCTCCCGGTCTGCGGGCAGCACCGCTTCCCGGAAGTATCGGCAGAGCAGCGAATAGCTGATGGCCTGCACACAGACGCACGGCTCGCCGTCGTCCAGCAGCAGACAGCATCCGCGCACATTGTTGGCGCAATGGCAGCGGGTCAGCTTTTTCACTCTGCGATGCTGCGCGTCATTCAGCCGGATCATTTTCTCTGCTCGATACGGTAATTCACATACTTCTCTCCCGTATCACACAGCAGCACCGTCCCGTCATAGGTCTTGCCCGTGCGCTCAGAGTACAGCCCCTTGACTTTCGCCTTGCCGTCCTTTAGGAGTGCGGCGGCGATTTTCTTGGAAAAGACGGTTCTCCGGCTTTCAAAGAACTTGTCATTCTTCCACATGACAAAGCGGCAGGAGCGGTCAGAGCAGTAGAAATTCTTCTTGCCCTCATAGACAGGGCTTTTGCAGCGTGGGCAGATGCCGACTGCTTCCTTTTCCGGCGCGAACAGCTTTTTACCGTCCTCGGTGATGTGGGAATACTGCTTCACCAGCTCCCGCGTCATATCCTCGATTCCCTACATGAAGCTCTGCGGGTCGTCGCTGCCCTTGGCAATCTCCGTCAGGCGGTTTTCCCATTCAGCGGTGAGCAGCGGCGATTTCAGCATATCCGGCAGGATGACGGCGAGATTGATGCCGTCCTTGGTCGGCACAAGACTTTTGCCCTTGCGCTCGACAAAACCAGCAGAGAGCAGCTTTTCGATCATCGCTGCCCGCGTTGCCGGAGTTCCCAGTCCTTGCCGCTCTGCATCCTCCGGCATATCCTCCTTGCCCGCGTTCTCCATTGCGGACAGAAGCGAATCCTCGGTGTAGGGCTTGGGCGGCGTGGTGTAATGCTCGGAGACAGAAGCCGTGACCGTTTCAAAAATCTGCCCCTCAGAAAGCTCCGGCAGCGCCACATCCTCTGCGCTGCCCTCGTCCGGCTTTGCTTTGAGCGTGGCGCGGAAACGGGCGTCAATGTCTTTCCAGCCCGCAATCAGAATCGTTTTGCCCTTGGCGGTGAACGGCTTGCCGCCGCAGTCAAAGACCGCCGTAACGGTTTCATACTCCTGCGGCGCTGCAACGGCGCACAGCAGTTTGCAGCAGACAAGGGACATCAACTTCTTTTCGCTCTCCGGCAGTCCGTCAAAGCCGCTGCCTGCAAAGGCCGCCGTGGGGATAATCGCGTGGTGGTCGGAAACCTTGGCGCTGTTGACGACGCGCCCGATCTCCGGCACAAGCTCCGCGCCCCGCATAAAGGGAAGCACAGGCAGCAGCGCCGCAACAAGGTCAGTTGCCGTCTGCGCCATATCCTCGGTGAGATAATTGCTGTCGGTGCGGGGATAGGTCAGGAAGCGCTTTTCATACAGACTTTGCGCATAGTCAAGGGTCTGCTTGGCGGTAAAGCCGTAAACGCGGTTGGCTTCCCGCTGCAACAAGGTAAGGTCAAAGAGCTTCGGCGGCAGCGCAGTTTTCTTCTCTTTTTTGAGAGAAATGCAAACGGCCTGCGACGCTTCGCAAGCCGCTCTCAGCGCATCCGCAGCGGCAGCGTCGGAAATGCGTTCGCTTTCTGCGTCCACGCCGCCGCAGCCGATATGTACGATGTGGTATTTCTCCTTGTGGAACATCGTAATTTTTCCGTCGCGCTCCACCAGCAGATTCAGCGTAGGCGACAGCACCCGTCCCACATTCAGGGTCTTATGGTACAGTACGGAGAAAAGCCGCGTCGCATTGATACCCACAAGCCAGTCCGCCCGCGCACGGCACAGCGCCGATTGATACAGCGCGTCATATGCCGTTCCGGCTCTGCGTCCGGCAAACCCCTCGCGGATGGCGCTGTCCTCCATAGAGGAAATCCAAAGACGGGAAAAGGGCTTCGTGCATCCGGCCTGCTCATAGACAAAGCGGAAAATCAGCTCGCCCTCACGCCCAGCGTCGCAGCCGTTCACCACCTCGGAAACGTCGCTGCGGTGCAGCAGCTCTTTCAGGATGGCAAGCTGCTTTTCCTTGCCGGGAGTAGGGGCATATTTCCACGTCTGCGGAAGAATGGGAAGCTCCTCATAGCGCCACTTTTTGTATCGCTCGTCATAGCTGCCCGCGTCTGCCATGCTGATAAGATGTCCAATGCACCACGACACCAGCAGCCCTTCGCCGGAAAGGTACCCGTCTTTTTGCTCCGCAGCACCCAATGCAAGGGCAACAGTCTTTGCCACGGAGGGCTTTTCACAAATAATCAAAACACTCATTCTTCATTTTCCTGTTCGTCGGGATCGTTGGCGCTGTCAGCGTCCTCATAATCCCCGTATTCTTCGGCTTCGTCATCCTCGTCAAAATCGAACTCGTCCAGCTCGTCGCCGCCCTTGACGCTGGATTTCGGCTTGCGCAGCTTGAAGTACCACAGCGCACCGCCGCCACCCGCAGCAAGAATCAGCACAAGGATCAGAATGCCGCCCACATTGTTTTTCTTCTCCGGCGTCGGCTCGTCGGGCTGCTCTGTTTCCTCCGGCATCGCTTCCTTTCCGGCGCAATTCGTCATATCCGTTTTGCAGAGGGCGCAGTTCGTATTGACCTTGCCAGCGGTGCATTTTTCGGTACAGGAGCAGACAACGGGCGTATTCTGGTTGTCGTCCTCCAGCAGCGCCATCAGGTCGGCTTCGTCCACGGGATTTAAGAAATATGTCTGATAGCGTTCTTCTTCCTCGTCCAGCAGCTTGTCATAGTCAATGACGATATACAGCGTATGCCCATTTCGGGTTTCCACGGTGATAAACTGCTTATTTGTGTGTTTATCATAGAGAAGATCGCGGGTCGCGGCGATGCCGTCCTCGGTGAACGGAGTGCCGGGGACAATCGTGGTGTCCTCCGGCTGCGGTTCCTCCTGCCATGTTTCAGGCGGCAGCTCGTCATCGTAGTAGTCGCCGCCGTCCGCATACGCGACGGTGGCAAAGGCCGTCATGCACAGCACCGCGCAGAGCAGCGCGGCGAATACAGAGCGAAAATGCTTATTCTTCGTCATCGGTCATGTCCTCCTGTTCGTGATAGGCGGTTTCCACGGGCGGCGCGTCATTTGCGCCGCCGCGCAGGAAATTCATCAGCTCGTCGCGGCTCATGCACATAGAGCGGACAAGATTGACGATTTCAAAGTTCTCCTGCTCGGTGCGCTGGGCTTCCAGCTCTTTCAGCCTGTTTTGGTACTCGGTGATTTTACCGCGGGTCTTTTCGATCTCACGGTCAATGCGGTCAATTTTGCTCATAGCCATAGGTTAGCAACTCCTTTCATTCAACCGCTTTTCGTAGCGGTATTTCATTTGCGCCGGATAGAGCGGCTGGGCAGGACGGCGGCTGCCTGTCCATGCCTTGCCGCCCGCAAGTCCGGCATTCGTCCAGCCTGCGGCGCGTAAGCTCACGCCGCTTTCGGTGTCTAAGGTGTAGGTAATGATTTTGCGGTAGCCCATCGCCCGCGTAGCCCGTGCCGCTGCCGCATAGAGGATGCTGCAAGCGTTCTTCGTACCATCGCTGCACAGACGGTTGACCTCCAGCGTAAAGCCGTCGTCCAAATAGCGGCTCACAGGCCGTCCCACAATGGCAAAACGGCACAAAGCCGCCCATTTTCAGCACAGCCAATGGAAAACTTGTGTCCGGCAACGGGCTTGTGGTGGCGGTGATGCTGCCGCACAAACTCGTTCGCCTGCGCAAGAGAAACGGGAATCAGCGTCAGCATAGCCGTCCTCCTTAGTTGTACGGCGGTCTGGCGTAGGCGTAGAAATGTGCCTGCCAATAGCTGCTGTTCAGGTTGGAATAGGAAATCGAATCTCCGCAATGGATCATCATGGAATTGCCGACGTAGATTCCCACATGGCTAACGCCCGGAGTATCGTATGTCCCGACGAAAAACACGAGGTCGCTCGGCTGCGGGGTGGAAACAGGGGTGGAAATATTGTAAAGCCCCTGTGCGCCCAGTCTGCCCGTATTGCACACGCCGCTGTTTGTCAGCACCCAACTCACGAAGCCGGAGCAGTCAAAGGAGGTGGACGGGCTGCTGCCGCCCCACACATAGGGGTACCCTAAATATTTTTCGGCTTCTGTGATAACGGCGGCAAAGGTTTCGTCCTCCATTGCAGAGGGCGGGATCTCATATCCCTCTGGGCGGTTTGTGATGTACTTGGGGATATACTCGCTATCCCCGAACAGCTCCGGCTTGTTGCCCAACACCGACATATACAGCGCATATTTGGACAGCGTTTCTTCGTCCATGATATAAACGGGGATATGCGAGAGATTGAAGTTTTCCAGCTCGACGGTGCAGATGTAGTAGTTATACGGAACTTCTACCTCATACTCATTGCCCTCGCTGTCCGTCCGGGTAACGGTGCGGTAGCGCACCTCGGTCACGACGGTTTCCGTGAGGATATATTGTTTTTCAAAGAGCATTTGCAGTGTCCCTTGCACCTCGCTTGCCGTCCATGCGCCGTCATGCAGCGCGGAGAGGATCGATGCCAGGACATAAGGATCGTGTTTGATCTCGTCAAGGTCATAGTGGTATTCGTCGTAATCATGGGTGCGTTCATAGGTGTCGAGATATTCTTGCAGCTCGGCTTCCAGCGCACAGTAGGCGGCTTCGGCGGCAAGAATGTCCGCGTCCTCCGACTGATAGCTGGATGCCGCCACACCGCCGCCAGCCGCGCCCACCAGCGCAGAGCAGGATTGCAGCCCGCCGATCAGCATGACAATCAGCAGAAAACCAGCCAGAACGACCAGCACACCTTTCCAATGGTGGGCAACGAACTCCGCTGCTTCCTTTGCCTTTTCTGCCGCTTTTTTCGCTGCCGTCGCTGTGGCTTCTGCGGTTTTTTCGGCGCTTTTGGCGGTTGCCTGAGCGGTGCTGCCCGCAGTCTTTGCCGTTCTTGCAGCCTTGGCATACTCACGCTTTAGACGCTGCTTCTGGAAAAAGCGGTTGAGCGGATTGCCGGAGAGCATTTCAGGGTTATCATGCAGCGCCTTTTGGTAGAGATATTCTGCATTGGCATTTACGGCTTTGCGCTCGGCCTTTTCCGCAGCGCGGTAGGGTTTCAGCTTGCGGTGACGGCGCTCCCAGCGAATTGCACCGCCTGCGCCATGCTCGGCAAGTTCTTCGGCTTTATGCCCACTTTCCACGCCGACGTTTTCATGCTCGACCTCATGGATTTTTCCGTGCGCCTGTACTGCGACCTCCCGCAGCGGACAGCCTAACGGATTCGGTTTCAGCTTGGGCGGGGACTTATCCACGGTATCAAAGCGCAGTTTGGTCTTGGCTGTGCCGCTGGCTTCATCAAAAACGCGCTCCTTGCGCAGCACCCGTTTCTTGGGAATCGCTGCCTGCGCCGCATCCAGTTTGTCAGCGGCCTTTTCCGCACGGTGGATATGCTTGTGCAGCTCCGGCGCGGCGCGTTCTTCCTCGGAAAACTGCAAACGGGATGCAGAATACCGCTGCTGCGCCGCGTCGCGGGACATCCGCGCCGTCTGCCGCGCCTTGTGTGCGTTACGCTCTGCGGCCGCACGGTCAAAGAGCTTTTCCGCTGTACCACCCGGCGCGGCGGACGTTGGAATATCCTGCGGGATATGGGAAACGGGGCTGCCGCCCTGCGGCTGAAACGGCTCGGCGCTTGGCTGCTGCGGCTTTGGCTGCTCCTTTTCCGGTTCTTTTTGCTCCTGTGGGCGGAGCTGCCGCCCGTGCTTTGGGACGTCCTCTGCCGGATTCATCGGTGCGTCGCGTTTCCCCATCTGGACAGGTTGCCCATCCGGGGAAAGCTGCTTTTCGGCATCGCGCTCGGAAATATGGATTTCTTCACCCGTGGTCTGATTGTCCAGCACCGCGCCGTCGCGGGTCATACGCTGGGTGAGCTTATCGCGGGACTTAAATTCTTTCAATGGGTATCACCTCCGATCCGTTCCCGTGCGAGGGAACAAAACTCCGTGTTCAGTTCAATGCCGATGTAATGCCTGCCGTGCCGCTTCGCCGCAAGTCCCGTTGTGCCGCTGCCCATGAACGGATCAAGGACAATGCCGCCCTTGGGACAGCCCGCCAGAATACAGGTTTCTGCCAGCAGGGGCGGATAGGCGGCAAAATGCCCGCCCTTGTAAGGCACGGTGTTGATAAACCACACATCGCGCTTTGCCCGGACGGGTGAGATCATGTCGTCGGTGATGCTGCCTTTTTCCCTCGGCTTATTGATATTCTGTGTCTGCGGTTGTCCCGGAACGGGAGTGGAATACTTGCCCACGCCGCGCCCAGCCTTTTTGCGCAGGGCGGTCGTGGGGGCAATGGGTTCAGCAATGGCAAGCCAGTCATAGAAATAACGTCTGCTCTTGGTGAACATGAAAATATGCTCATGGCTGCGGGTGCAGCGGTCTTTGGTACTCTCCGGCATAGGGTTTCCCTTTGCCCAGATCACGTCATTGCGCAGATACCAGCCGTCGGCGCGGAGCGCAAAGGCCAGCATCCACGGAATACCGATCATGTCCTTTTGCTTGCAGCCCCGCACCGCTTGGCAGAGAGAAATGTTCTGCCCGTTGCGCCCCTGCGGATATTTGGGGTCGCGGGTATCGCCTTTGCTGCCTGTGCCGCAATAGCTGTCCGCGATATTTACCCACAAGGTCCCATCCGGGCGCAGCACCCGGCGCACCTCACGGAATACCGCTGTCAGCCGCGAAATGTATTCCTCCGGCGTGGCTTCCCGCCCGATCTGTGCGTCCATGCCGTAATCCCGTAGCCCGTAGTAGGGCGGCGAGGTCACGCAGCAATGAACACTGCCCTCCGGCAGGGCTTTCAGCACATTCAGACTGTCGCCGCAGAGAATGGTATCAAGCTCCATCGTCATACACCGTTCACCTCGCTCGGCTTGGTGGACATGATGCGGTAAAGCTCGGTGTCCCGTGGGAACTTATCTGCAAAGGGCAGGATCACATTTTCAAAGAACAGCAGTCCCTCGCCGGGTGGGGAGTTGGTGACGAACTTTAGCTGCTCCGGCGAGATGTTCAGACGTTCGGCAAGAATTTTGCGGTCGCCCGCCGCTTGGTTGAGCATACAGATGAAGTCTGAATTTTCCAGAATATTTTCGATTTCCGGGCTGGACAGCAGATCCTTGACGTTCTGCGTCGCACCTGTCGGCACACCGCCCCATTTTCTGAAACGCTTCCAGATCTCCGCGCTGTATGCTGCGGTTTGCGGCTCTTTCAGTAACAAGTGAAATTCGTCTGCGTAATACCACGTCGATACGCCTGTGTTGCGGTTGCGGGTGACACGATTCCAAACCTGATCCTGAATCACCAACATCCCCGGCTTTTTCAGGTTCTTCGGCAGTTCCTTGATGTCAAAACAGACAAAGCGGTTGTCAATGTCAACCGTCGTTTGGTTGTTGAAGAAATTGAGCGATCCCGACACATACAGGTCAAGTGCCTGCGCCACACGGTCGGCTTCCGGCAAATGCTGCGCCGTCAGCGCGGCGTGGAGGTCGGAGAGGATCGGCATATTCTCTGGGCGCGGGTCTGCAAAGTAGGGCTGATAGATACGCTGCACAGCGCGGTCAATTACGGTGCGTTCGATGGCTTCCAGCCCGGTCTTGCCGCCCATAATCAGCTCACAGAGGGACAGCACAAAATCGGATTTGAGCGCCAGCGGGTTTTCGTCCTCGGAATAGTTCAGGTTGATGTCCAGCGGATTCAGGTAATCGCGGCTGGTGGGAGAGAGCTTGATAATCTGCCCATGCAGCAGCTTTACCAGCGGCGCATACTCGCCCTCCGGGTCACATACCAGCACATGATCGTGGGTTTTCAGCAGCACACCGATCATTTCCCGCTTGCAGGAGAATGACTTGCCGCCGCCCGGTGTGCCGAATACAAGGCCGTTGGGCGAACGTGCATTTTTGCGGTCAAGCATAATCATGTTGCCGGACTTGGCGTTTAGCCCGTAGTAGAGGGAATCGCCGCCTTGAAATAGCTCCTGTGTCACAAAGGGAACGATGATCGCCACGGCCGAGGTCGTCATGCCCCGCGTGATATGGATTTGATTTTCCCCAGCGGCAGCGAGGACACAAGACCGCGCTCCTGCTGGAAGTCCAGCCGCGTCAGGGTGCAGTTGTGCTTTTGCGCTACGCCTGCTGTACGGAATACCTCGTTTTCCAGCTTGCGCTTGGTGTCGCCGTAATTCAGGACAAGAAACGTCAGCAGAAAATACCGCTCGTTGCGGCTTTGGAGATCTTGCAGCAGCTTTTTCGCCGCACCGCCGTAGGTAGCAAGGTCGGACGGCAGAATATCCATATCGTAGCCGTCCCGGACAGCCTTTTTCTGCTCCTGAATCTTCATTGCATCGAGGTCGGTGATTTTGCGCTTCACCATTTTTACGGCTTCTGTCTGCTCCAATGCCTGAATATGGACATTGACGACAAGGCTACTGTCCGTATCAAGAAAATCGGTCAGTATGCGGTCGGTCAGCTCCTGCGTAATGATCTGCAAAAAACTTGCAGCGCAGAGCTTGCCGCCCATCTGGAACATACGGCTATTCTTGAACGCAAAGGAGGATGGCGCGATAAAGTCCTTGGTGGAAAGCCCGCCAGCGGCAAGCCACTTCCAGTCAAAGTTGAAGCGTTCCCCGTCCGGGTGCATGATGCCGTGCAGCACCTCTAAACGCTCCTTGCCGTCCAGCACACGGGACACCGCACCCATGATTTTGAAGTAGCCCTGAATATCCAGCGAGATACGCGACAACCTTGCCCGCGCCGCCTTGAGGTTATCGGCTTCAATGGTATAGGTAATGTATTTGGTTTTCACGCTGCCGTTGTTGCCGCGGGCAAGCTGCCGCTTGAGAATGTCCGTCTGCTCCTGCCGGATCGGGTCTAAACCGTCATTGCAGGGCGGCATTTCAAAGCTCCGAGCAAGCTGCTCCCGATCGGACTTGCGGTTGGGATAGGTGAACTGCACATGGATGGAAGAATCCAAATAGTTATACAGATCGCAGAGATATTCAAAAATAGCCGTCTGATCGTCAGGCTGCGCGAGCAAATAGTTGATGTCAAAAAACTCAATGCTCTGCGAATAGCGCCTGTTTCCGAGATAGCAGATGCCGTCCGGGTACATGATCTGATAGGGTATCGTGTCCTGCGCGGTATGGGGCTTGCCGTCACCGCGATATTTACGAATGACGGCTTCAATCTGTTTTCTTTCGGCGCGGGTGAGCTTGGGCTTGTCCGCCATGCTTTTTGCTTCCGCGCTGTCTGCTCTTTTCGACAATCGCCTTTACCTCCTGTTCCATTTGATATTGACACACAAGGGCGTCGTATGCGTTGACGGTCTGATAGGGGCGCTCCTTGGGGCGCAGAAAGCAGCTTTCTATGATTTGCCGCCCCACCACTTCAAGGGGCTGCCCGTTCTTCTCATACACCCCCAACAGAAAACCGGGGAGCATGACAACGATCATCACCATTGCCGCAGCCGTCGTCCCGATGCTGCCTTTGAGCAAAAAGAAAAGCGGCACTCCCATGAGCGCCGCCAGCCCAAAACAAATAAGTTGCCGCTTTGTCAAATTGAAAAGCACCTTGGATTTGATTTTCGTCAAATCCTTTGGCACGTTCACATAGGCCATGCGCTAACTCCTTTCCGCAAGTGTAATATCGCTTGCAATTTCATTGCCCCATGCGTCCCAGCCAGGCGTTTTCTGCCGGGCGAACAGCTCCACGCGGGGCAGATTGCCCATGAGCTCAAGAATTTTGTTCCGCGCTTCATCCGGCTTTTTACTGTGCTGCTCAATGGGACTGATGATAAACTGATGTACGCCTGCCGACTGCCGCTTGGGTTTGCCCTTGGTCGCCAGCAGACAGATTTCCGCATTGCTGCGCGTCCAGTAGCCCATGCCATAAAACCACGACGGGCTTTTTCGGTTGCGTTTGAGCCAGACAAACGCCACGGTTTTATACCGAAAGCCCCATGCGCGGATCAGCCGCAGGGCTTCGGGAAGCTGCGGAAAGGTCGCCCAGAGGAACAGGGCGCAGTCTTTCGCCGCCAGCTCCGGCACGGGCAGGGCGCAAAGCTCGTCAATGCTCATGGTGGGATAGTGATTTTCTGCCGCGCCCTGCACCTTTCTCTGCTCATAGCGCCACGGCGGGTCTGCGTAAATGATGTTGTACGTTCCGATAGGCAAGCCCTCCGTCAATGGGCGCTGAACACGGCCTTTGCCATACTGCCCGTTTTGAACAGACAGAAACACAGCAGCACCGTATAGCCCATTGCCAGCCAAATTGCGCCGGACACGTCGCCCGTCGCGGAAATGCTCTGGATCAAGACCGAGTAGATGCCCACGACCACCATAATCAAGAACGCCTGAAAGCCCAGCGCCAGCAGAGATTTCAGATAGTTTTGCCCGACATTGCGCCATTCTCCGTTTGTCATGGTAGCAAGCGGGATGGGTCCCAACGAGGTCACAAGATATATTTCAATCATTCTCCCGTAGACCACCAGCATAATACAGATGGAAAGAATGTTCATCGTCAGCCCGACAAACAGGGATTGAAACCACAGTCCAATCAGTCCGCCAAGGCTCATAGCTTCCAGCGACGTTTGCAGATCACCCACAATGGAATCTATGTCAATGCTGGTATTGCCGATTATCACGCCTGCGCTCTGATTGACGACCTGCTGCGCTGCATCAAAAACGCCCATGACGATATTCCAAGTGTTCGTGACAATCAGAACAGCCGCGTAAGTTTTGAACACCCATTTGAAGAACATAAAGGTGTCAATATCGTGCAGATTATTTTTCTCTGTCACCATCTGGATCAGCTCGTAGGTCATTACAAATGCGAGAATTGCACCCGCAATCGGGATAATGACGGATTCGGACAGATTGCGGATCATATTGAAAATGCCGGAGTTCCAGCCCTGCGGCGTCGCTCCAACATCAGCGGCAATTTCACCCACCTTTGTATTCACCGTATCGAACAGCCCCGACAGGTTGCAGATGATTCCGTCGATCAGAACGCCCTTAAACCATTCCTCCAGCCAATCAATAATCAAAAGGCAGCACCTCCTTTCCCGCGCCGCCCCCGGTCAGGGGAGCGGCGCGGCGGTGTATTTCAGAATCGGTTAGCTGAACAGGCCGGAGAGCAGCGGGACAAGAACGCCGCCAATCAAGGCAACGCCGCCGCCCGCCATGAGCTGTTTTATCCCCAATTAGGTGTAAAACTCTGCTCGATGGCGGGCGGCGGCGTACAAAAAATCTATATGGTGTTTTTAAGAGAACCGTCCCGGCGGGACAGGTCAGGCAGTGACCTGTTCCACCTCCGGGATGGGTTTGAGATTAAAATGAATTTCGATAGAAATGTGTCTTGTTTTATCTTCGTCAATGCGCTCATGCACGACGATTTCTTTGATTAAGCGGTTGAGGGTGGCTGCGTCCAGCTCTGTGATGTTGGCGTATTCCTGAATGGCTTCCACCCATTGTTTTGCGTCATTGGCAAGCTGGACTTCATCGGACAGCCGCTTTCTGCCCTCGGACACTTTTGTTTTAAGCTCCGTCTGCTCGGTCTGTGTCTTTTCCAGCATGGTGTTGAAATTCTGCTCACTGATACGCCCTGCAATCATATCCTCATAAAGCCGCATTACCATTTTGTCCAGAACCTCAATCCGTTCCTCGTCCCTTGTAAGGGAGCGTTCCATTGCTTCCCGCTGTTCCCGCTGCTCGGCTTCACAGGTATTGGTCAGGCGGTCGGCAACCGCTTCCCCGTCCATCAGGGCAGCTCTGGCACATTCCCGGATTTTCCGCAGCACATGGCTGTAAAGGGTGTCATAGTCAATCCGGTGCTGGGTGCAGTGGTTCTTTCCAAAGGCATTGTAGGTCTTGCAGGAATAAATCTGCTGGGGATGTTTTGCGTTTGTGTAGCGTATCGTCAGCGACTTCCCACACTCGCCGCATTTTATCAGTCCGGCAAACAGGCTGATTTCATTGGTCTGCCCCGGACGCTGGCGGGATTTCAGCTTGTTCTGCACAATGTCAAAGCTCATGCGGTCAATCAGCGGTTCATGCTGTCCCTCCACCACAATCCAGTCCTCCGGCTTCTTTTCCCCAATCGTGCCGATTTTGAAACGGTAGTCCTTTTTCTGGGAAGCAATCGCCCCGGTGTAGACGGGATTCATCAAAAGGTCTTTGATAACGGAGAAGTCCCACATATACCGCCCGTTTTCCGGGTCTTTCTTTTCCCATTTGGTGCGGGTATTGCGAAGCCCCCGTTCCCGGTTCCACCATGTGGGGCAGGGGATTTTTTCTTCCTCCAGCCGTCTGCGGATATAGTTCGGACCATGACCGTTTAGGGCATATCCGAAAATCAGCCGCACAATCGGGGCGGTTTCCTCGTCAATGAGCAGATGGTTTTTGTCCTCCGGGTCTTTCCGATACCCAAACGGGGCAAGACACCCGGTAAACTGTCCTTTCTGCGCTTTCAGAAGATAAGAGGAATGGACTTTCTTGGAAATATCCTTGCTGTACATCTCGTTCAGGATATTCTTGAACGGGGCAATATCGTTGTTATCCCGCAGGGTGTCGATACCGTCATTCATGGCGATATAGCGGACACCGTTTCTTGGGAAAAAGTCCTCAATCAAATGCCCGGTTTGCAGATAGTTACGCCCCAGTCGGCTGAGGTCTTTCGTGATGACAAGGTTGATTTGCCTGCGCTCAATGGCTCTCAACATTCTCTGTAAATCAGGACGCTCCATATTAAGACCTGTGAAGCCATCGTCCTGATAGACTGCCACAACCTCCCATCCCTGCTTTTCGCAGTATTTTTCCAGCATATCACGCTGGTTTGCGATACTGGCACTTTCGCCTTGCAGGTCATCGTCCTTTGACAGCCTGCAATAGACCGCCGCACGATAGCCCCCGGCAAGTGCTGAACCGATTGTTCTGTATTCCATTTCGTTCATCATAGCCATTTACCCACACAATCCAGACGGTATCTGGCTCTGTTGAACCTCATCTTCATTATACTTCAAATCTTTCTTTTTAGCAAGATATTCTTTTGTATTTGTTTTGCCGTATTTCTGGGAAATCAGGCTGACGAACACATCGGTGGCGTCCAGTTCCCCGTCAAATACGGTTGTCACTTCAATCTTGGTCTTATTTTTCGCCATAGGCAGTTATCCTCCATACATGAAAATAGCCAGACAGAGAACGGTCGGCAACGAAGTCCGGCAACGGGCTTCAAAAGACCTTGCAAACAATCTCAATCTGGCGGTGGTTACTATTTATACTTTTCTTTTATTTTTCTGTTGTTTTGGTTGTCATAGGGGAGAAAAGCCCGCAGTTATGGGTTTTTCCCCGGCAACCGGCTCGGCAACGGGATAGCAACGAAGTCGGCAACGGGCTGTCATTTTCAGAATGGAAGCTCCATCTGCTCTGTGACCTCCACAAAACCGTCCATAGATTTTTCGGGCGGGTTGTCGGTGTCCGTTGCCGGGATTTCACGCTCCCAGCCCTTTTGTCTGCCGTATTCCGCAAACATCCTCGGATTGGAAAAGTAGTTCCACCCGGTAATGCACTGGTTCATTATCTCGTTGATTTCCCGGATTTCCCATTGCTTCGGCTCATCAAAGGTGTGGTTTAAGGCTTCCTTGTAGAGCTGCTTGGAGCAGACCGTTTCCCCGGTGTACTTATCAAGGTAAGCCTGTATCATCCCGGCTTTGGTGTCCTCCGGCATAAAATCCCGCTGGTGTTCTTTGAGATACCGCTGCATGGCTGGGCTGAATGACAGCTTGAACATGCCGCTTCGGTAAATCTCCATTGCTTCCGCCCACATCTGGCTGATATAGGCTCTGGAAGCGGCTTCGTCCTCCAAAATGTGAACCTCGGCTTGCTCCGGGTACACCATGACCGGGATAAATCGGCGGTTGCCGGAACGGTCAAGGGGGAGAAAGTCAAGGGCGTTGGAAGTGCCGCCGAACACGCATTGACGGGGGCGGTCTGCCGGGTGAGTTTCATAGGGAATTTTGTAAACCTCTTTCTGGCGGCTTAGAAAGGACTTGATTTCCTCAATGCTCTTGGCATTGGCGGTTGCCATCATTTCCGACATTTCAATTATCCAGTGACCTTGCAGCTTGCGGTACACGTTATCATCGTCCAGCTTCCGCAAATCATCGGAAAACCACTCGTCCCGGACTGCCAGCAGCCGGAAGAAGGTGGATTTGCCAGCCCCCTGACCGCCTACCAGACACAGCATGATTTCAAACTTGCTTCCGGGCTTAAATGCCCTTGTAATCGCCCCCAGCATGAACAGCTTCAAGGCTTCATAGGTGTAATCGTCCACATCAGCTCCCAGAAAGTGCCGCAGACAGAAGCGGATGCGCTCAGTCCCGTCCCATGCAAGGCTGTTCAGAAAATCCCGGATGGGGTGGTACTTATTCTCATTCGCCACAATCCCGATGGCGGTTTCAATCTTTTTCTCACTGGTAAGCCCGTAGGTTTCCTCCAGATAGAGAAGCAGATACTTCATGTCCGTATCGGTCAGGGCTGTGCTTTCTCTGTGAAAACCGATGGGCTTTATGATGTCCTTGCGGTCGGTCAGGATGTTGTAGGCGATTGCCCCGGCAAGCACAGGGTCACGCTGGAATACGGTCAGGCAGTTCCGTATGCTCTGGCGGACGCCGCCTTTCTCGGTGGTTTCCAGAGTTGCCTTTACTTCCTCAACGCTCTGGGGCGGCTGCATGGCGTTCATGGTGTTTTTTAGTTCTTGCTGCGTCTGCGGCTGCAAGCTCTGCCATTCGCTGTTCAAGCTGTATCACATCCTTTCCGTAGTCCATAATCAAAACCGCTTTTTCCTCTGTCTCCCCGAACAGCAGCACATCCAGCAGATATTCCACATGGGCTTGCTTCTGCAAGGCTTCCACGAACCGGGGATGAAACGCTTCCTCCGGGGAGTGCGGGGCATAGTCGGTTTTCCATACCCGTAAGAGGTGTAGATAATCGGCAAGGACACGGAAGCAATGTGCCTTTGCTTCCCGGAACTGTTCTTCCGGGGATTTCTGCCGGGGCTTGGGCTTCCTTGCCCTGCCCGGTGGCTTCCAGTCCTCATAGGCAAGCCCGAAGTCACTCGCCAACTGTGCGGCGGCTTCCTTTTTCCCCAGCCCGTACAGGGCAGCTACAAAATCAATCACATCCCCATCTGCACCACATCCGAAGCAGTGGAAACGCTTGTCCAGCTTCATGCTGGGGGTCTTATCGTTGTGGAACGGGCAGCAAGCCATCCCGTTTCTGTTTACCCGGATTCCGTAATGCTCCGCAGCCTGTCTTGTCGTAACGGACTGCTTCACAGCTTCAAATACATTCAAATCAATTCCTCCTTGTAAAAAAGAAAAGGCACTTATCATTCTCAATCTGAAAATGGCAAGTGCCTGTTAAAGTTCCATATCCTGTTGTTTGTGTTTCGTCTGCGCCGGGGCGTTTTTCTGTGCTTTCTTCTCGTCAGCCTTATCCTGCAAGACTTCTTTGAGGGGCTGCTTCTTGGGCGGCTCTTTGCTTTCCTCTGTGCCGGGTGTGGCTTTCCGTACCCAGTAGCGGATGTCCCGCA